>Ga0247839_1002843_pt1 | contig 25059 bp, 34 predicted proteins | sample LaCruzMarch2015__6_FD_192405 | JGI IMG/M metagenome (GOLD analysis project Ga0247839, IMG submission 192405) | Freshwater microbial communities from meromictic Lake La Cruz, Castile-La Mancha, Spain - LaCruzMarch2015_16m | ecosystem: Environmental > Aquatic > Freshwater > Lake | place: Spain... | reverse complement strand
GACTGGGACAGCCTGATAGCGTTGCTACGGCACAGCTCGCGTTTATGTTTATTTCGAAAGCCTTTTTATATAGCTAAATTAGGCCCAGACTGGGACAGCCTGATAGCGTTGCGGAGGTGTGTAGAGAGCAAAATAAAGGCCCCCCGCAACCAACATTGCCCCGCCAACAATCACAAAGACCACTCCCATGAAGCCCCAGCGTTGTGCCGTTTCCTTATACGTGTAGTGTTCCCATGTCGCTCTAGAGGTTATTGGTCTAGTGGTGCCTGGTGTTGTGGTGCTTGGTCTAGTAGTGCTTGGTCTAGTAGTGCTTGGTCTAGTAGTGCTTGGTCTTGTAGTGTTTAGTCCAGGGGTGTTTGGTGTAGTGGGCGGCATGGCAAGGCACATTTGAACGTTTTGAGGGCTAAGGCTCTGCATGAGCGTGAGAGCCGGCTGTGTGTCGCTAGATACATTAGATACGCTAGATACATTAGATACGCTAGATACATTAGATACGCTAGATACATTAGATACGCTAGATACATTAGATACGTCAGATACGGCAGAAGCGGGAGCCCAGTAAGTGCCATCTAAGGGCAGGGCACCAAACCACCACTGCGCGGCATGCCAAAACAGGGCCACATTACCAACCCCAGCGGCTGTGCAATTGTAGACATTTTGATTTTGATGCGTTGAAACAGCGACGCACAGGGAATCACGCAGAGAAGGCAGCACAAAGGTGGCGGGACCCCACACAGCGGGCGGTCCAACAGTGCATGGCGCGCAGACGCCTGTAGTGGGATCCTTGTATTCGTTGGCAAAGCCGCATACTGGGGCGTCGAAAAGGGGCAAGGAGAGAGGCAAGGGCCTAACATCAGTTATGAGACCCGAGCCCCCACCCTGAGCAATGGGCATAAAGCTGGGCGAAGAAGCAAAGTGAAGAGCCAGCATGCCTGCCGCGTTGGGTGCGGCAAAGCTCGTGCCCGTTCTCGTTTCCCAATCGAGGGTTTCCCCGTGGTCCGAATAGTAGCTGCCGATAAGGTGCAGCGGATTCGCAGCATCGCCGCCAGGCGCTGCAAACGTAATACCAGGCCCCTTGTTGCTATAGTCGGCAATGGCGCCGGTGCGTGTGCTGGCGGCAACGCAAATCACACCCCTGCAATTGCATGGCCAGCGCTCGCTCGCGTTGCTGCTATGGTGATTACCAGAAGCCACCACCACACGCGCCCCACGCTCATTGGCGGTATCAATGGCAGACTGCATAAACGATGGGCAGTCAGAAGGGCTGTCCGACGCCACCGAGAGACTGAGAATGTTTGCGATGCGCGTGTTGTTGGGCACGCCGTCAATTTGGCCGCCGACAGCCCACATAATAGCGTCTGTTATGTCATCCGCATAGCCAATTTTGCAAAGGCCCAAGGCCCTTATGTTGAGCACCGTACTATTAGGGGCCACGCCAAAGTAACCGGCAAAGGAACCATTAGCCGCTAGTGTCGTGGCGCATGTGGTGCCGTGCCATGAGGCCCTGCATGTCTGATTATCCACGGTGGTGCCGTTGTCTCCGGGGTCGGTGGGATCGGCATCTATGCCGTCGCCGTCGTTCCAAACATCAGCGTGTGACACAAAGTCGTAGCCCGACACATAGTGAGACAATACTGTTTTGCCAGCAGGCGATATGCCAGAGTCGATAAGCGCTACAACGACGGTCGAGCTGCCCAAATTGTCTGGCGGTACGTGCATGCTATAGGGCTCAAATACAGCTTTGTCCCACTCGACCCTATCAGCCTGGCCAGACAGACTGCCGCAAATTTCAATGTCAGACACGTAGCTGCGGCCTATTGCTTGCAAAAGGCGTTCCTTTTCCACAGACAGAACAAAGGGCCTATTGAAATCTAAAATGAGGCGTCGCCCGTACTGCTTGTGAACTTGTGCGATTGCAGAGACATTCCACGGGCGTCGGGCATGGATGGGGCTATAGAACGTCACAACCAGCCGCGTTACCCTGCAGCATGCCAAAGAAAAAAACAAAACCAAAAGACATAATCGCATTTTTTTATGATGTACAGTTTTACTTTTATAATATAGCAAGTAGACAGCTCGTAGACGCTTCTGAGCAAAGTATATATACAGATTTTTTTATTTAATACCAACAAGCTAGATATGACAACACAATGAACAGCAGCGTCGTGATAGCCGATTTGCAGCGCTGGCAAATGTGCGTTGGCATGTGTATTATATGCGGGCAGCCATTAGGGCTAGGGCAAGCAGCGGCACGTTCCAGCGGCATAATAACAGCAGATGTTGGAGATGATAGCAACGATGAAAGCGACATGCTCGAGAGTTTATCACTGTCGGAAGAATGCCCTGTTCGCTTGTGCATGATGCGTTTTCGAATGCTGGGAAAACGAGAGGTGAGCACGCTCAACATTTTTTAGGATTTTTTTAGGACTCCTGTTTGGTAACTTTTGAAAGCTAGGAGTGCCACATTGTCGATAGATACACGCACCTTGAAAAGGATAGGTCGGATGAGACATTTGACAAGCTGTTTAGCGTCCACAGCGCGGACATAAAACGAATCAACCCAGCCTACGTCGAGTTTGCTCTTCGGCTTGATGAGATGCTGGAGCCGGCACTCGCGACATGCCGACGCGTGGCTAAGCCGCTCACCTTTAGCGGCTGCAGGGCTTGCAACTTGGCCATGGACAAGGCAAGCGCTCACGCCAATGCTGTCTATCGCTGCTTCACGCTAACTGCCGACGCGGATGTGCCAGAGTTGGAAGAAAACACCCTTAAAAGCATCAAAACCAAAAAAGTATTGCAGCAAATTGCCCTCTATTTTGAGTGGCAGGACAATCGCTGGGCCGTTAAAAATGGAGATAAGTTATTGAAAGACACATGCCTGTGGCGATGCATCGCGCACCTGTATTGCTGGGGCCGCGACAACAAGTTTCGATCTAGGCTTGTTGCCATTTTTCACGCTTCAAACTACATCTTTCAGAGGAGCGCCTACAAGGGCTCTGTGACACTCGAGGTGAGAATGTTGAATTTGAGCTTTTTTTTTAAAAAAAAAATAATTAAAAAATTTTAATTATTTTTTAAACGCAAAGGAATGGCAAATCCACATTTTTCAGCCATATTATATGCAAAAGTATGGAGCCTCCACTTGGTTTGGAGTGAGCCACGGCGAAATCGCGGCCTCCTTTGATTTTTCGCATAAGGTGAGAACCGCGAGAAGCCTTCTTAAAGTGTTCAGTGACTCTGGCTGTTGCAGGATGGCGCGCACTGGACAGAGTATGTGACAGACAAGCTCGATAAAGTGGACATTGAGCAATGGGCAGAGCATAATATAACACTCAGCAGCATTCAAGCCTTTAAGGAAAGGCTGTTGGTCAGCGTCGCGAGCGAGAAACAGCTCATCCGTTTCGCTAAGCACGGCCTCGATAAGCTATTCTCGTTTTTCCTCTTCAGCCTCAGGGGCAAGATGGAGCACGCCGCGCTGGAACACTGCAAGCGGTTTCTAAAGGAGCTCAGCAAAGCTGGCTCATAAACAGGCGCTTACTCCATAAGACTAAGCCAAGCTCAGCGAGCTGGCTCATAAGAGCCTAAAGGAAGGCTTGTTCCTGGGTTTTTTTGGAGCAGGCGCTTCCTCCATAAGACCATCAACTGATTCGGCAGCTTCGTCAACAGCAGCAGAAGTAGTAGCGATAGGTGCAATTTCAGCACCAACGCGGACAAGGGCGCGACGTTCGCTAAATTTGAGGATATGCTCAGGTTCAGCGACAATTTCCTTGGGAATAAACGCTGGCATCTTTATGACACCATCGATTAGAACCTTTTTGGTGGCAAGCAGTATGCTGTCCCTGTAGGTTTGATCACCCCTGGTGTTGTAGAACATGGCGTCGGACTGCATAAACCCGGGCTCAAACGTAAGCTGCAGCGGGGCTCCAGGGACAACACACATGCGAGAGTTCCAGCAGCAAGCGTCTTGGCCACGTGAGAACTGCGAGCAGTATTTTTGACTGCGGCCAATATGAATGTAGGGCACGTCCGAAAAGGTCTTGAACTCGAGCACCGCGGGCCGAAGAAAGAACCACGAATTGGTAACGGGAGCACGCTCGGTGCGGTGCGAGCGCGTTGAGGATGACAAATCAAAAAAGAGGTCGGCGTGCGGTGACTCCATGCGCGTCAGGTTTAAAACCAAGTCGTCGGCCTCATGCACGTCATAATCACGCCACAAATTGTTCACGTGAAGCAGTTTGCCCTCGATCGCAAAAGATGAGACATAGTCCACGGCGCCGTGCGTGACAATGGGGTCAGCGTCGCCCTCATGCCGGCCGCCTTGCATGTCGCCGCCGTGCTGAATGCCAAAGGGCCTGAGATATGTCCTAATAAAGTTCCAGACATGGGTTTCCGTGAGATTCTCGACATTGCACAGCATAGGATGATTGCGCATGAGCTTGCCAAAAAAGAGGCTCCAGTGCGTGTGTCGAGGAAGGCGCATGCCCACTTGCAGCCCCCACAGAATGTAGTTGACGGTTGCAAGATTGATAAGGGGCACCGCCTTGGACGAATACCCATACGGCGCTTGAAAATACTGGCTGCCATAGTTGGTCATGTCCTTTGACATGCGAAAGCTAAAGACCAGATCACCGTCCGAAATGGCGTGCTCGAGCACAGGGTCGCTCTTGGTGGCAATATCAGCTTGTGGTGATGGGAGGTAGAGCTTGGGAATAATAAGGGCCACGCGATTGGGGTGTGCCATCTGCGTCTGCGTTGATATTCTTGCAGCCTTGCCGTAGGCATAGGCAGGCATGCCACCCATGGGGAGGCCGTGCTGATTGTACTGCCCGTCTGGTGTGCTGAACTGAGAGGCTCCCGGCGGAAAAGTGGGGAGCGGATTGCTACTGCCATGATTGATCGCTGCGTCCGGCATGCGAATATTGCCATTCATCAGCGCGGCGAAAAAGGGGTTTGCAGCCATTCTTTGGCCTCGGTAAAATGCGGAGAGCTTATATAGCTCTAGCGCATGCCATGGTTCCTAGTACTTGCTCGCTTATGCTTTGGGCCCTAATACTTGCTCGCTTATGCTTTGGGCCCTAATACTTGCTCGCTTATGCTTTGGGCCCTAATACTTGCTCGCTTATGCTTTGGGCCCTAATACTTGCTCGCTTATGCTTTGGGCCAAGCTTGGACATCAGCTCGGCTTGGGCTAGTGCTTATGTCTTTGAGAGCTCGGCTTGTGCTAGTGCTTATGTCTTTGAGGGCGAATCAATGCAAGCGCAGGTGGTGTGAACGGTTAACGTGAACACAACGCAACACTACTATATAAAGAACAGCCAAAGGTGGGTATAATAAAAATTCCATTACCTATGATGAGTCAAGTGATTGAAACATGAGCGATGCAAACGTCTCTTCTAAGCTTTTCATCAAAGCCACAGAAGCCAGTCGAATTATCGGCGTTGAGCGACGGACTCTCTTTCGATGGGCCAAAGAAGGACGATTGCCCTACATTAGATATGGTGACAGAGCCCACTGGCGCTTCAAGTATGATGCTGTCTGTAGGCTTGCCAATGGTGAACAAGAAGAAACGAAGTCAAAGCAAGGAGAGCACGCCGTTGAAACGCCAGAGGAAGCAGATACCAGAATCGAAGCCATCTACGCTAGAGTATCCACCAGAAAGCAGCTTGCACATCTTGACACCCAAGTCAAAGATCTTCAGGCCAAGTTCCCATCCGCCGTCGTGTTTAGAGATTGCGCGTCTGGACTCAATTTCAGGCGAAAAGGCCTACAGTCGCTTCTACAACAGGTCCTTGCGAGGCGTGTACGAGTCGTGCATGTTGCCTACCGAGATCGACTATGCCGCTTTGCATACGATCTCATCGAAAGCATATTCAAGCACCACGGAACAGAAATCACTGTGGAAGCACACGACTCACTGTCCCCCGAGAGCGAACTTGCCGATGACGTGCTCTCTATCATTACCGTTTTTAGCGCTCGCATGCACGGGCGCAGAAGCTCTGGAGGCGCCAAACGAAGAGCCAACAGAGAAGAAGTTGATGCCATTTCAGCGCAAGGAGCCGATGAAGGGAAGGCCTCGTGCATACAAGAATCGGATGCTACCGACAAAGGAGCAATGGCTGGAGCTTAAGAAGATATTTGCTGCTGCTCGGGCTGCCTACAACTTCGCAAACAAGAGGATTCGAGATGATAAGGAGCCAATTGATGTGATTGGTCTTAGAAAGGATTGGGTGCTCTCTGAGAAAGATGACGATGTTAAGGCTGTGTCAGCGCGTATATGCAACAATGCAATCAAGGAGCTCGTCACAGCTTATAAGACCAATGAGACTAAGAAGCGCAAGAATCCAGCATTTGAGTATGAAGTTAAGGACAGAACAATTGATGCAAGATCAGAGGTGGTGCATATCGAGAGAGTTAAAGTGCTTTTGGAAGTTGTAGCCATTGACACAGTAGTAACAAAACGAGATGGCAGAAAGAAAGGTAGTGGTGTTGTGCCAACAACCGAGCGCACCAAACGCAGGCAGCAGCGCTCTACCACCAAGCGTCGCGCTGAATGTGGCCTTCAATTTGGCAACAATCTGGAAAAGGTGGGCCCAATTCGCATCCAAGGCACCTCCAAAATCATTCAGCGGATCATGACCGCTGGCGTCAAACTGCACGCGGCGGCTCTGATTCAGTGGGACAAGATTCGCAATGCCTTTTACTTCATTTGGGTTGACGATGTGCCAGTGCCCACTGATCCAGATCCTACATTTGAGTCAAAGAGGATTGTGTCGCTTGATCCTGGAAGTGCTCCCTTTCAGCAATGGTATTCTCCAACGTCGGGTGAATTCGGCGAACTGCTCTCTGGGACCAGCGATGTTTTGAGGAAGCGACGTGATCGTGTTGATAAGCTTCGCAAGCGCGTGAATGGTCGCGTCAAGAACCCTCAAAGATTAGTCACCAAGCGGCAGCGCACGTACACATGGCGCAAACGTAATCTAAAGAGGCAGCGGACCACCAAGACTCTTCGTGCAAAGCTGGCGCGTGAGCAACAGAGAACCAGCAGCTACATGGAGGCCGCTCACTATGACGCTGCCCACTTTCTGTTGAAGCGCCACGACATCGTGATTGCACCCGTGCTTCAAACCGGATGGCTCATGGCCCACAAAAACCGCAAGGGGACCGGCAACAAGCTCTCAAGGGCGCTCTACATGTGGGCCCACCGTTTATTTCGCCAACGCTTGGCCTACACAGCCGCTCGCTACCCCGGGCGGTTCGTCTTCGAGTGTGCCGAACCCGGCACCTCAAAGACATGCACCCACTGTGGTGCTTGGAAGGGTAGCCTTCGCCTAGGCGACAAGGTCTACTCCTGCCCCCATTGCGGGGTTCACGTCAATCGCCAAATTGCCGGCGCCCGGAACAACTTCTTCGCTGCCTATGGCATGGCCGTGGGGCGCGGCTGGGATGGGGTTGGGGACTAAGTAGGACGTAGGTGGGGTTAAGCTACACCCCTAGATTCCTTTGGGAATCGAATGAGATATGCCGTCCATCCCACTGTGGAGGCCACTAAGGTCCTATGGTTGGGTTTGGTTCACTTGGATGGCTCTCAAAGTAGCTGGTAGCATAATGAAATCAGCGCCTAAAACTGTTGCAACGCTTTGTTCTACAATTGCTCGAGTGTCTGTATTATTTGAATCAAGTGATAGCATACCAAATGCCACAGCGCACTGTGCTGCAAACACACCTAGGCCTAAGGCCACGTTTCGGGCGAGTGTCATTTAAAACCTTTGCGTGAATGAAGACAGCTATATATAGACCAAAGGACCGTTCACATCGATCAAAAAAATATGGAAATAGAAATGCAAAGAATAAACGCGGAAATTACGAGCCTATTTATGCGACGGCAGCAGGTGCTTCAAAGCGGCGACAGAGCGCGGGAACTAACCGTCACAGACGCGCCAATGCATCTGCTTAATCTACAGCTGGATGGCTTGATAGCAGAGCGCGACTATTGGGCACACGAGCAGTTTCTGCACACGGGAATGCTGACCAGCTCTATGATTAAGCGAACCCTAAGAAGAATCGATGCCAAATTGCAGCGCGTCAATGAGCAACGAAAACAAATCAGAGATAAAGGGCCCATAAGCGCCAATGAGACCCTGCAAAACATCAACCATAGCCTGATTGCGTTGCTTTGCGCTGATCGCGATATACGCGAAAGCCTATATATTTAAAAAGTGCCGATGCGCCAAGCCCTATATATTTAAGAATTCAACTATTTCAAAAGTTATTTGACAGTTAAAAAATGTTCAAAGTGTTGAGTATAGGCGGCAAGGGAGCTTTCACCGTCGCAAGAGCTGGCACTGCAGCAGCAGCAACAGCGGGTGCCACTGCCGCCAAATTCGCAGCACATGAAGGCGTCGAAGGCATCGGCATGGCGGCCAAAGGCGGTGGCAAAGTCCTAGGAAAAGTAATACAAGAAGTTGGCTCGATCCGTATGCCTGATATTTTACCCCACGAAGAAAAAAAGAAAAAAAAGAACTGGTTTTCACTGGGAGCTAATATTGACTCGGATACCAGGACGGATGACACCGTACTGGATGCAAGCGACGACGAAATAGATCCGCTGGGAGCCTTTAAAGCACACATATTAGAACACGATAGCTGTGACGATGATTTTTTGGATAGGCTCTTTCTTAAAGCGCAGCCACATTTGGGTACACCGGTAGGCCAGACATTCGAGGCGGCCAACCATAATAGAACACTCGAAGAAATGGCTAGGCGGCTACAGAAAGGTCTTAGGGCTTAAAAAATTAAAACGCGACTCCGCGAGCTTCCATGCAGAGCTTAACGATAATAAGATCCAGAGTGCGGGGCGTATAGCCCCATTTGAGCTGATTGTTCACCTGCTCTCTGTGGTGCTGCTCTATGGCCAACAGACGGGGACTGTACGTTCTAGGAATATGGCCGTGATACTTTGCCCACATGTAGTCGTACGACGGCTGAAGTAAAGGATTGCGTGTCATCCAACAGCTATATTCGTCTTGCACGCAACACAGCACACGCAGAGCCTGATCAATATTTGGTGCCATCATATAGCAAACGCTCCTGGAATGCTGCTTTTATACATTTTATTTGAGCACACAAATGGCCAAACGGCCCTCTTGAAGGCACTTTTGACGAGCACGAAAGCGGCCATATGGCCAGGGTGGAAGCAATTTCCGCCTGCCTGAAAACACACGCGATTTACTTAGTGATTTCCTGTTTTTTATTTTTAACGTTGAAAAACACACTAGCAGGTTGTTAAGTGACAACCACGGCCAATTAACAGACAGCCGAAAATCCGTGTAGCAAAGGGTTGAAATGGCTTTTTATTTGCTGGAGCTCCCAGCAATTTCCATACAGCATGGCCACGCCACGTAGCCGCGCCATCGTGTAGAAAATTTTCCGATTACTCCAGCGAATTTGGCCATTTGCTTCTTTATATCCTACCAATCTAGAGAAATACTAATTGAAATGAAAGGATAACATAGTAAAAGCCCTGTATTTTCCGTGTGTTTTTCAAAAGGCCGTTTCTTTTTGTTTCCACCCAAGCCCCAAGTGGCCATCTTGCCCCACCCAGGCCCTCTCGCGACACTTTAGGCTATTTGTAGGTTTTTAAACCTGGTCTGTAGCTCTAGGTACTGATCATCCAAGAGATTTTTTGCCGCCTGAATACTATGTATTCTTTGAGTTTTTGCAGCAATCGCTTGCTGCAACTCGTGTATAGTTTTTTGCAATGGAGCAACAACCAGCGAATCTGTTTTACTAGCTATCAAGTCTTGTCGTTGTTTTTGAAGGTCAGTCCTATGCCGCACGTTTGTCGTTGCCATTATATTAGAGAATTCTGTTTGCTTTGCTCGCAACGCGGCTTGCCATGCAGTCAAATCGTTACTGTAGTTCCGACGCTCGTGTTCAAGCTCTGTTCTAACAATGTCTGTTTGCTGATGTGCTAATGTGTTTGAGATTTTCATTTCCTCAAACTGAGCCGTGATCTTGGCTTGTTCTTGCTCAAGCTCCGTTACCGTTTCGGTAAACTCCGCCGTTAAGTTGGTCAGTTGCACGTGAGCCTGCGTTAATGCGTGTGCCAGCTCCTTGTTTTGTCTTATCAGTTCTTGCTGAAGCCGATAAAGTTGCGTTTTATAAAGAGCATCGTCTTGTTGAAAACCAGTCAGGTAATGGATTCGATCTTGCATCGTCTTTTCCTTAGTGGCGTGTTGCTCATTTGTCTGAGCTGCCATTTGTTGCAAATTGCTGTTCTCCACCTCTAATTGAGCGTTTTCCACTTCTAATTGAGCGTTTTCCACAGCGTGCTTTTGTCTTTGCAGCCACAGGCTCACAAGGCCTGTCGCAGCGAGCATGCCATTCAAGGCTAAAAATAAACCGCGCTTGTCTTTCACAACAGCATAAGGCCAATGCGGCTCAGCCACCACAGCGGGACGTCCCAGCAGCCTACTCGCATAATTCTTAAAACGCTTTTGAAAAACGTCATGCCCTTTGAGCATTTTTTTGTCAGCCCTTTGAGCATTTTTTTGGCAGGCATAAATACATTTTTTTCAGCTATATAGGCTGTCTGCGCTCGATTGAAAACAGAGTATATAAAGATATGCTAAAGCGGCGATAAAGAGACATGACCAACCTTTTTAAGGATCAAGAGTATCGATTCGCCATTAGGCACCGGGATCAGTCGCTGCTTGTGTCTTGTCAGATATCTGACAGCATTATACTCGCGACAGGCGAAGGCGACGTCCTAGCCGAGATCATTAAAACAGACCTCAACAAGCCTCAGGGCCTGGCGTTTGACGATCAAACCAATGAGCTGTATGTTGTGGACAGACACAGTGATAGCGTAAAGGTGTACGATAAGGAATACAATCAGGTGCGTGTGCTCGGCAAGGGACAGCTCAAGGAGCCGGTCGGAATCACGATTATGGACAATGTGGTGTGCGTTGCCGACAATGAGAACCACCGCATTGCCTTTTTTGAAAAGGAAGGGTGCGATGAGCCGCAGTTTATTGGCGGGTTCGGGACGGGTCGCGGAGAGCTCCATTGCCCCTGCGGCATCGCTTCCTTTAAGGATCTTTTGATTGTCGCCGAGTGGGGCAATGGCCGCATTCAGGTCTTTCGAAACAACAAGTCGATTTTGGTCTTGGATGGATGCGTCCATGCGCATAGCGTCACGGTCAGCCCCAATGGTGTCGTCTACTATGCCATGTATTCGCATAAACGCATTGGGAGCTTCAAGATCGAGTATGATAGGGATGACGAGACCCCGCGCTTTGTCATTTCGGACAAGGTCATCGAATTAAGTGCGGAGCCAACGAGCCTCTTTTGGGACAAGACCAAGCTGGGAGTCGTGACGGCGCGCAAGATTTTGTTTGTTGATGTTTAGCTCAAATCCAAAAGGCAATCGAAGATGTTTAGCTCAAATCCAAAAGGCAATCGAAGATGTTTAGCTCAAATCCAAAAGGCAATCGACTGCACGCAATCGGCTGACAAGACAGCGAAAGCGCTGTGTTTGCCAAGACGACACACAAGGGACATTGCCAATGCAAGCCGCTGTTTGCGTCTGAGAAAGCTTTTAAACCAGCGCTGCAAACGCCTGACCTTGCAGCTAAGCTTGTCGACTGCTAAAGGGCAGTGCAAAATGTAGTTGGGCACAGATAAAATTTTTGCCTCTACTGATGCTGTGCACGGAACAGTAAAATACGTGTAGCGCAAGCCGCCGCCATCTTGCCGAAAGGGTCGCCAAAACGTATTTTTACCCATCTCTAGCAGCCTGCCGTTGAAGGCTAAAAGCTTGCTTTGTTCGTAGTAGGTCAAACCGCCGCTAAGCTCCATTTTCGCTTTGATACTCGCTTGATCTCATACTGGGGGAACCTTTACCTTTTTTTTTTAATTTATGAATGGCTTTGCTTGTTTAGTTTTAAGATATGGTTGTGATAGCACAGCACGTATCAAACAGTGGACACGTGATCCTGTAGAATCTTTGGCCTAAAAGGTTAAATGCATACTCTGATTGCCAGTTGGAGCCCAACCCTAGCGATTTGGAGTTTGCATTTATCATTGAAATGACTGGATGCGAATGGTGAACACTAACGTATGCTTTGCCCGTATGCTTAATCACCATGTGTGTAGTCATGTTATCTTGAGTAAACTCGTATTCTTGCCATTTTTTAAGCTCTATTTTCTGAGCCAACAGCAAGATCTCTCTTAGTTTCTCTCCTTCAGACATCACAAAGCTGCTGCAGCGTGTTTATTATATATTGCCTTAGTCTGCCCTATCAGCCCACCACCCCCTGGCTACAGCCAAGAATTGGCGCTTGCGCTTGCACGTGTAGAGCTCGTTGGGCACGCTGTCGTGGGCCTGCAGCAGGAGCGTGCGAGACGGCGTTCCGCGATAGGTCGTGATGATAGGCGTCGATGTCGCGAGTGCAGGAACAGTGCTGAAGGAAGACCATGAGCCCCACACATGCTGCACAATGGCGGATGCACCCCAGAGCAGCTCCATATCATCATAGGGCAATGTGCTGTTTGAGACCACCAGGCGGCCATCCAAAAGCTCATTGGCCCACACAGGATTGTTTGAAATGGCAATGACTTGCATGCCCAAGCGGCGTAGCACATAGGCTGTGCAAAAGGCTGAGGGATCGTGGTCGTAGGCATCGGGCGTGTTGCGGTCGGGACCCCTTAAATGCAGCACGGCGTTTGCCATTCATGTGATGCATGGAGAGGCGCATGGTTCTCCAGGCCGTCGTATAGACCGAGTCGAGCCCCTGCTCTGCTGGCACCCCGACATGTTGCCATTGAACTTTAGCGGCTTGCCCAAAAAGCGGCGCGGCAGGCGGGGTAAAGGTGATTTCGGGCGGCAAATTAAACCTGTTTTGAAGCTCAGCGAGCGAAAAATTGTAGCCGTTCCAAAGGGGAATATGCGGCCTAATGCGTGACATGACGGGGGAGTGGTCCGTGCACCACTTAAACGCCACAGAAGCATTTTCGACTCTGGCTAAGGCTGCTAGGGTGAGTATAAGGCCCAAGCGATCACCCAAACCAGTGCAAATATCGCGTTCAAACTGAAAATGCTGCATTTTGTTTCAACATAAACAGACCAGTTAAACAGATGGGCTCTTTCTGCTTTTTTTTTAAATTTTTTTACGTAAGATGTTTACGTAGCAATCGTATCATCGCAAAGCATAGCATTCAGCACGCGACTATATTTTTGCGAGTAGTCCGAGGGGATAGCGGCGTCAATATCGTGCCCCTGCAGCTCAAGGATTTCATCGTGGTGGCTTCCATCCAGAGAACATTGCAAATCTTCTTGTTCCTTTAAAAGGATGGGTCCGACATCGATAATGGCCCTAAGATACTGCTTGTTGTGATAGGCATCGCAAGGAAAGGCCACATCAAAAAGTGGTGGAATTAGATTGCAACGCTGGACAAAGGAGATATACGAGCCACGGCTGCAAGTGTATTTCCAAAGTCGCATTAGCAGAGAGTATGACTTGCTGCTGAGTATAGCCACGTTTCTTGGTCGCATGGGGAGCGAAGGGTCGATGGGGCACGGCATGGGGCACGTCTCCCATGGGATTTCCGCGTGCACAATGATGTCTTTGATTGTGGTGCAATCGAACTGAATCTTTGGGGTGCCAAACCATATGCGGGCGTTGGACAAGCGAAACCAGGTATCGGTGGTTCGGCCCTCTGTCCAGTCTGCCGCTATGCGCTCTTTGAGCCGCTTTCCCACCCTATCCTATTAGGGCCCGCAAAAAAATCAGCAAACATAAAAGTTTATGTGTTTTATTTGTTATGTGTTGTTTTTACCTTGTGGCATTTTCTGCACACATAGCGCTTCACCGCCGTGTAGAACGCGACAAGTGGCTTATGAGCATCGCACAGCTTGCAATAACGAAAGCCGGGCGCGCAGTTTAGTTTAATACAGTTTGTCGGGCTAGGAGCCTTGCGCTTATATATTTTACCGTATCTCGCCACGAATATCTCTTTGCACGCAACCTCCTTTTTAGCAGTCACAGGCGCGGTCACAGTCACAACAGGCTCAGGGATAGTCGGCTGCTCCTCCAAAACAAAAAATGCGCGCATAGTTTCGTTGTATTCGCCGAACTTTTTGTCACCGCGGAGCTGCATAAACTTTCGCAGCGTCTCTTCGTTTTCGAGCATCGTTTAACGAGCGATAGGGAGCAAAAATATATAGGTGCCGAGGTTGCACAGGCGCTGAACCACTTCTAACCTTTTGAGGACGGCAGGCACCACCAAGGGTACTGGGGGCGACATCATCATACTGGAAGAGGCGGCCTACGTTGACCAGGGTTTCTTTTATGAGACGGTCGCGCCACTGCTGCTTGTGGGTGTCACCTCCCTAATATGCATCTCTACGCTCACGTCCGATATCAAGTACGCTTAACCTTTACTATGTCTTAGCCTTTACTATATTCTAGTGACGAAAATGCCACCATAGTTTCTACACCAGGCTCTTCAAGATCAAGGACCCAGTCACCGCGCTCCCTGTCTTTGCGCAGCTGCAGGTATCGCTCGCGTGCACAGCGTGCCGAGAGGTGGGCATGGCGGGACAATGCAAGCACATGCTTCACTTGGTGCCGCAGTGGCAAAGCAGCATTCGACACGAAAGGCTCAAGGTGGTTATGGCAGATCGACCCGATCTGATTCAATCAGAACTCGCGGGCCTTGCTTTTGATGCGCTGCAGCAGTGCTTCAGGACGGCTGATATTGATTCGCTGATGAACTCGGAGCCCCCGCAATTCGCCTGGCGTCAAACCATTCACATTGTCATTGATCCTGCCGCTGGTGGACCGCACAGCGACTTTGCCATTGTCAGCTTCATCAAGTACAAGGGCATTATTACGGTGAGCTTTTTAACCCGATTTTTACGAGCGGATATACTCGATCTTGATGTAGTGCTCAAAGTCGTACAGGCTAAGCGACTCGTTCACCAAAAACTTTGGGATCAAATCGTCTCGAAGCACTCGCAAAAAACGAGCACCCTTGTGAGGGCACACGGGCTGCAGGCCTATGCTGCTGTCCTGAAGCACCCAAAAACGAAACTTGGCGTGAAAGTTTAGCATTAGAAAAAACAGGCACTTGTAGAGCAACGCATTGGCCTTGTGACGTGTGATGGTCTCCAGCTCAGCGCAGCCATACTCCTTAGAAACCTCGATAGTCACCTTGGACACCATATCCTGTTGCATACATACGATAGTGAGACATGGCCAAAAGGCCAAAAACATTCAAGCAAGTTTAACCTGAACAAAGCGCTGGTCATTGCTGTATAAAACATACATTATTAGGTCCATATGCCTAGTCCCGCCAAACAGCCTAATGTCGCTTTCGGCTTCCATGTATGAAAACGGCAGGTTGTTGGCATTGAGGCGCTTGGGGGATGCAAAGGTGAGCCCTTTCTTGTTTTTTTTTGTTTTTTTTATATGTATTTTGGATAAGGCTAAGCTTTGAAAACAACAGAGCCGGAAACGCACTTTACGCTCGTTCGAACGCATATTCGGGAGTTGCGGCAGATTCCCGAGTTTCAGTTTTCAGTGATTCAAATTTTCGTCGAGCGCAACCTCGGCTTTGAGGCGGAGCATTTTGAGCGGGCGCTTCAGTGCGAGGAAAACGTCGTGTTTTATAGAGATGAGCAGGCGTGCCGCACGGGAATTCTGACAACGGAGAGCGTCAAGATGGCGGCAATGACCATGACAAACGTGATGCTACGCGAACAGCGCGTCAGCCTTTTGACAGAAGATAAGCTGGTATCGCGCGATCCACAAGAGATACGAAGGAAGCTCCGGGAGCAGCTTGAAATTTACTCGATGCAATTCAAAACAGCCGACACCGTCTTCCAAAAGAACAGATGCGCACTCAGTGGCAAAGTAGGCGGCTTCAAAGACGACATTGTCATCTGTCTGCAGCTCGGGATATACTGGACAGAGACCGCCAGGCTTCTTGAAAGTATGATCTAGCCTAGCAGCTCGGCCTAAGTTTCAGGCTTGTGAGAGCGTTTGCGTTTGGATGATGCCTTCAAAAAAAATAGCAGCCATGCGGTTACGACGAAAACAAAACATGATGCTATGATTATAAGAAAGCTCACCGGCTCCATCTCAAAGTGAGCACTGCTGGGCAGCCGAAGCAAAGGACAGAGCTGCAGCTGCGGCTGCACATTGAGCTGTGCCATGGTGCTCGACACAATATCGGACGGGACGGGAACGATGGCCATGAAGCGTTGCAGTATGATATTGCAGAGTGTGCAGCAAATCGCAGGGTCATTAAACGCGCCATTGTGATGCCGCATAACATAGACAAAGCTCGAAAGCAAGGCGCGCTTGCATAAAACGGCGTGAGGCAGCTTTGGGGTTAGCGGAATTGTTAGGGTAAACTGACCAGACGAATCGCATGACTCGTGATCATTATGGGCCGTGCTGATCCACTGCTGAAACGTGCGCTTGCTATCCGCCGTCAACGAGCCGTAGGGCAGAACGGGCAAAAGGCTCGTCTTGAAAAGGATCAGGCCAGACTCGCAAAAGACGAGCTGCAGCGGGGAGGTGGCGAGGAGCACTAGTGTGCTCGTGAGCGGATCCGTAAACTCCTGAATCCGATTATTCACCATGTGCATTATTAATTTTTGCAAAAACTCTTCGCGTAGCATAAAGGTACTGTAGGCGTCCTTCACTGTCGTCATTCCTGCTCGAGCCTATATGTTGCTCGCGTGCACAGATGACACCTTTTAGATTTTTTTTTATTTTTTTTTGGGACTCAGATTAGTGAGCGCGTAGCGATAGGGCGTCGATGAAGCCCTGCTCTTTGGCCGCCGGCGCTTTCACCTTCTTGCTCGTTTCTGGGTATTTTACCTGTATGGTTTTGCCGTCTGCTAGTAGTGACAACAGGAGCGGAGGCACCGACAGCACCAGAGCATATGGTTTCGGCCCGCCGTGCAAGACAAACGAGCAGACGGCAAGCCGCAGGTCTATATAGGCAGCACTCTGAAAAAACGTACACCCGTTGCTTTCGCAGCCCAGGAAACGGCGAACCGCCAACTCCAGGCTTAAAAAGTCATTTCGTTTAGTGATTGTGATTTGATACTCCATACGCGTTGGCGCCATGGGTGGAAGCTCGCGCTTTTATCGGCTGCTCCAAGGCTAGACAGCAAATCCAGTCACACGGATTGAAAAATATGAATGCGTTTTAAACACGGCTCACCATATTTAAGGAAGGCGACTCTCTGCCTTTCAAAATGGCACACGTCAATAACGCATTTAATTTGGGCGGTTATGGGATGCTTCAATGTTTTGGCTCACACGGTTCCAATTTTTCCCTGCTGCGCCACAGGTGCGCGCAAACAAGCTATAGGGCAACCTACAAGGACCCTGAGAATCTCTTTTCGGGCGATATGCTAAAGGCTTTGTTTCAGACGGACGATCAGGGGCACCGACAGATTGTGAAGGGTGTCGACGGCCATGTGGCTGTTGTGCGCATGGCCAACGGTGAGCAGCGAATTCAGGCCTTTATCAGGGACCCTGCCGTGTGCCAACCAGAGGGCATGCAGGGCGACCTAAGCCAGGGCACCGTTCATCTTTACGTGGTGGCGGAAAGGCCAGGCCAGAATCGCATTCCCTTTTTGCTGCGCGAAGGCCATGGCGGCATTCTCCCCGCCAATCATGTCAGCCTGCACGGCCCCATGGATCACATGGTCTCGAACGTAGCAGCCGCGATCCCCCTGGGCCGCAACGAGCCGAGGATTATTTTCAACTCGCCCAACCTTGGCATCCTAAAGGGCACCATGCTCAAGGGTAAAACAGCGCACTTGGTCAAAACTAGCTTCATGCGTTTGATCAAGCAGACCAACGGCGTGGGCATGTATGATGCTCCCATTGAAATCAGCCAGGCTATGTCGGACGCTCTCATGCTCAACAACCCGGCGGGGCAGGTGTGCATCACCAAAATTAAGAATGGCATCCTGGGCTACAGGGCACGCAAGGACGGTGGCAAGACCTTCACCTTTGTGGCCAATAGCCATGACTTTTTCGATGACGCGCCCACGCAAGAAGTCGAAAAGAGCAGCATGCAGCTCTTTAAGATGACATATGCTGACAAAAAGCCCACGGGCCCCCGCATCTCCATTCAGATCACCGGGAAGGAGTACACGGCGATTCCGTGCAAGTACAACACGCCCCTGATTCGCTTGGACATGACCGTCCAGGATGTGCTTAATATTATCGAGTTTGCGTGCCGCAACGCCATGTTAGACCATTTGGAGTGCGCCGAGTACCCAGACGAGTGGAACGCTCACGGTGACCCGGAGCTGCAGGAACGTGACTCGATGGTTCGAATGATGGGCGGCTAGTATTGAGTCGAATGGCATAGTGTGCCAAGTAATGGGCTGAACCTATATATAAAAAAACGATTACTGTTGCTTCAAACATGTTTGGCGGCGGCGTTGGCCTCGCAAATGCGACGAATTCAAACACTGATACCAGCGCACGCATCCACACCACTGCCCGCGTGTGCCTCAATGTCTACAACTCGCTTATTGACCCCAGCATCGTGCGAAACAATAAGCAGGAATACAGGGCCATCAAGGAGGAGATCGCACTGGGCATCGGCAGGCCCTTCAACAAGATGGGCATATCGTACGGCGAGCAAAAGGGCCTGGTGCCCGTCTTCACAAACACGGCCGTAATGAACAACAAAAAGGCAGACGATCTCACGCGCTGGTATATCACCCTGTTCGACTGCCGCACCACGCAGCAGCGCATCGATCACACGCAGACGTCGTGTATTGTCAAGGGGCAGGCTTACTTTCCCAGCGAGCTCTTTTTCGCGGGTATTGTCATTAGCGATGGCGAGGCCGACCCCATTCACGGTGACAACGCCCTCACGCTCATGATTGGCGGGAAAATCACGATCCGAAACGGTCATTTTGAGGTGCAAACCGGCGATCGCCTGCAGTGGTACTTGGAAGAAGAAGTTGAAGCCGATCTCTTTACGGAGGAAGGCCTACGCAAGCCAAGGGCCGCCGACGAGAGCACCAACACAAATCCTACGCATCCGGTGCCCGCAGCGCAGGTGCGGATCAGGGACTTTGCCTACGCCGAACGGGCCCAGATAAAACGCGTGGTGCTTGTGAAGCCGTACCTGGAAGGCATCGACGAGCAGGGGGTCACCCGCGGCGACATGGCCCGACTGATTGGAAGCGCCTGCTCCAATGCGGGCCCCTACGAGCGCCTTGATATCAAGATTCATCGCATGTCACTTTGACGATCGCGTGTTACTTTGACGATCGCGTGTTACTTTGACGATTGCATGTTACTTTGACGATTGCATGTTACTTTGACGATTGCATGTTACTTTGACGATTGCATGTTACTGTCGCATGTCACTTTGACAACACTCAAGCATAGCAATAGGCTATTTATGCTAAAATTAAAAATAGCATTGCGGGCACGATGCTGAAAGGGCTGAAAAAGGAGATTGAAAACGCCTACTGGTACTATGGCACATACAAGTCGATTGTGCACAGCGGGGATTGGACTCTCAGTGTAGGCCGTTATTGGCAGCGCGAGATGTTAGACAAGGAAAAGGTGGCTGCCGTATTTGCAGCAGGCCAGCTAATGCGCATAGCGGGCGAAGAGCTGCTCGGCTTTAGAGGCATTCCAGAGCCGCAGCAGTTTTTTGTCATCGAGCCCAATGGTGACATTGCGGGCCTGTACAATTTGCGAAAGCTTGAAATGTTGCTGCACGGCCTCTAAAACGTAGCGCAAGCGTTGCTGTGTTTCCAAGTATTTATGGCCTCTAAGCTGCAAAGCATAAACAGCAGGCATAAGCTATCGGCATAAGCTAGAATGGCACATCCGGTAGGCAAAACGGGCGTCTTGCTCGCGATTCCGGCGATTATGACGACAGCAGTGAGCATGGCCCCCGGCGCCTTGGCGCTTGGAACCATAGGATTGCAAGTATATGCAGGGTGGCGAAGTTATAGGTTTGGTAAAGATGTTGCCAATGGTATTTCCGACGGGTGGAATAGGACCAAAACGATGATTGGCTTCGGAGCAGCCGCCACCGCTCCCGCAGTCATTGGTGTGACTAATAGTAGCATGCCCGTTGTCGCCTCCACGCTAGCAGAGTACAATGATATGATTTCATCAATGCTAAGCGCAGCCGCCATGTGGCGTGGGTGGAATGTGATTGGCGACCAGTTTAGTGCGAGACACGGAAAGGCTAAGCTGGCCCAGCTGAGCGGCACAAGCAACGCCAAATTAACGCAGGCGCTCATGTCCAATAGCACAGGGTCCGCGTGGAAACTGGCCTATTTAGACAAGATGGGCGAAAACGCCCCCGAATGGTTGCAGAACCTATCCCTGGACAATAAGGTGCTCGTAGGCGCGTTTTTGGCGGTTATCCTGACTTTTTTTCATTCGGAAGGTGAGAACCGTTCACCTGAACACGACCAAACACAACCATATGTTTTTAATGGGGAAGTGGGGGTTATAGGATTTATTATATATTGAGATAATGTTGCAGGTTGCATGGCCATGAGCGAAAACACACGGGCCATGGACACGGACTACAAATATCAACTGGAAGCTGGCCTCCAAAGCGAGAGCCCGGCCAATTACCTCATTAACCCCAGACGTCAGTGCTATAATCTTTACCTAAAAAATCATTTTTACCAAAAGGCGGGAGAGAACGACAGCATGTTTCAAGCGCCGCTCCAGAGCAACATTTTAAGAATTATCGCCAATATAATGATTGGCATGCTCAAGACGCCCGGGCTTCTAAACACCAAAACGCACGACCCCGTGAGCGTTTTCTTAAAGTTTGCAGAGATCGCTGGCTATTGGGAAGTCTTGGCCAGGCTAATAGGCATGTACGGTTGGGCTCCTGTCTACGTCACCACGCACTGGCTTCTGCGAAGTTTGCTGCTTACTACGACTAGGAAGACTACCAAAAAGAAAACATGGTTTTAGGTTCACCCCAATGGTTTTGGCCCCAAAATGGTTCGGCCCCAAAATGGTTTTAAGGCTGATTCGAATGAGCCGCGTCCTATTTAAAAACGAGGTTTAAAGCCAAGCGACAATGGCATACTTTATATCCAAAAGATACCAGGGCGACGCCCAAGAAGAGGACATCATTTCGGTGAGACACACGCTGGTGTTTGGCGGCTACGCTGGTTGCATTGGTGTCATGATGTTCACTATTTTGCTGGTGGTGATGTCGACGCCATCCATGGAGCAAGACTCCAGGTACATTTCAGAGGGCATGGAGTTGCACTGTGGCTGGAGCGTCGTGCTGCTTGGTAGCTGCAGCTTTCTCATATCAATCTGCCAGCTCCTTGCGGGCGCTCACATGAACCGTCACAGCGCTATATCCTTTTCGATTCTGCAGCTTTTGGGCTGGAACGTCGTGCTGGGCGTGGTGGACACAGGCTGGAATATTCATTATGTTGGCCTGGGTGTGTTTTTAATCAGCAACATAAGCTACCACTGGATCGCGAGCCACGATGAAAATTATGGCAGCGAGCTTTATAGGTGGGCCAACAGGCTGACTGTGCTCTTTACCCTCTGTTTTGGAGTGGCCAATGTCACGGCCAGGCACACCACCTACGTACGCGAAGCCAAGGCCTGCGCCGTCTCTCTCGAGTTTGTCCTCACGTTTTCAAGCATGCTCGCAAATCTCTGCCTGATCCGCGGCCTGGATGGCTACCAAAATATTCACATGGTGTTTGAGCGCCGCTAATGCCAAATTGTTCGCGTTTATATGGTGTTTGTGCTTTGAATAAAAAAAATGCAAATAAAGAGAGCTATATAAATGGCAATGGTTAAGGCCACGGCTATGATCATGCGCCTACGGCATAGGTTGTGAGGCTGCTGGTGTACTGCTAGCACAAAGTTAGACAGAGAGACAGCCGAGCTCTCCACACTCAACACGGCATCGGGGCACATAAACCGCAGCATATGCGCGCATTCCTGTGACCAATGGTGGCAATCGTAGACGTAAACGCAGCCTTTTTCGTCCTGCATAACCTTGGCCTTCATGCCCATCAGTTTGCATATCTCGGATACCGTGTCCAACATCCCAACCACAAAAACAGCAAAATATATATAGCAGGTGCTCGCATGTTCTGCCTAACCTCTCTATAAATTAGTCATTTTTTCTGCGGGTGGGTGATTTGGGGATGAACAGCGACGACGACGCCGCCGTTGATGAGGGTTTTGTCGCATTTGCGGGCCGACAGGCCAAAGCCTTTTTGTACAAGCTGGCGCCCATGTCGGACACTATCAAAGCCGAAATGACAGCCTACGTTCACGATGGCTGGATGCAAAAGGACCTGCGCTTTGCGCGAGAGGTTTTTGGGCGCACGAATACGTCGGGCCGAAAGGACTTTTTGGACTTTTGGGAGTCGCCGTGGGTTGAAGAGCACCTGCGAGACACCCCCAAAAAAAGGCGCATGGACTCGCAGCAAAAGGCCAGCGCCATGCGCAACTACGTCAAAAACGCGAGTGCGCAAGATGGCCAGCAGGACATCAACAAGTACATGCAAACAGTCGACACGCTCTCGCGCTGGCAGGATCTTTCCGCTGAAAATGAAGATGTCAAGACGGTTTCAAGGCTGGTGCAGAGTTTTGAGCGCGTGGCCGTCAGGCTCATAGCAACGGGCCTGGAAGACAGCTGGGCGGAATCTTACGGAAACGCTAGGGAGCACATGAACAGGATACCAGATGTCACCGTGATTTGTCATACGCTTCGCCGACATGACGCGCTTTTTGATCTGTTCGCGGCGGTGGTGGCCACCGAAATGGCGTGGGTGGACGCTACCAACGGCTCTCGAAGCACCACCATTCACATGTGCAACCAGATTCTGGAAAACAAGGAACTGGCGGTGACTGTGTTCGTTCGGGCGCTGAACGCGATCGTGGGCAGAGTAGACGCCGACACGGTTGGCATTCCTCTCATGCGCATCAATTGCAACATGTGCGTGTCGTCCAATGGTATTCTGATTATGGGCAAAGACAGCACCGACGCCGTCTATGTGCTGGATATGATCAACAGCTTCAATGCCAATGGCAAGCTGGATCTCACTGACATCAAGACCATTCACATTAGCCAGCAGTTTTCTGAAAAAGATGAAGTGGCGATGCAAGCGGCGCGGCAGCAGGAGCTGGACAAGGCCCCGGCTGCTGCAGGCCTTTTAGTGGAATTGGGCAATCGGTAGCATTCTCACTTCAGTCTGGCTTGCAGACTGGCCAGCAGGCCCAAGTGATTATAGCCAGTCACCTTTTCGAAAAGGGCACGAAGCTCAGCCTTGCGGTCCACGGCGAACACGACATCGGGCGGGGGTAGGCCACGCTCCAGTGTCACTGTCATTGCCGCTTCCAAAAAATCATTGCTTGCCACATTTGCCGCTGGCGAGTCTGCGTTGAGCAACAGGTCCCACAGATTGTGGTTCGCGTCGTGCATGCGGCAATAGGACAGCGACTTATTGAGGATGTCGTCCACCTTTGCGGGGCTGTACGCGTGGGGGTCTATGAGACTCCGGCATAAAGCCTTGAATATGTCAATGGGGGCCGCTGTTGCCTGATGCAAAACGTTGATGATGTGGTGATTGCTCAATATGACAGCCCCCCCTTCTAAGAGATACGTGACCAAGGCCACATTGTGGCTTTTGACCGCGTAGGCTAGCGCGTAATCGCCAGTTTCGCTTACGCTGTTTAAAAGCTGCTCGGACACTCCGCGCTCTTCGGCGGCACGCAAAAGGGCTTTCACAAAGGCCACGTTCTGGCCATCAATGGCGTGGCTGAGGACCGTGTTTCCGTCCAAATCTAGCCTGAGCAAGTCGCGCGTTTGCTGCAAAATTTCATAGCTGATTTCATTGAGCTCATCTATGCGCGCGCTCCACATCAAGAAAGTGCTATTTTCATTTGTGATGTCGTCCCACGGGATGTCTCGTTTGATGTGATTTAAAGAAGCTAAGAGTGCGGTCTGATGAAGAGGCTGTGCCAGGGCCGACACGCACTTGTTAACTAGCTGTGTGTACATTTTGCTCTCGGCTCTTAGCATATTTCTTATATAGTCTAAACGGTCATTGGTATAAGGCTAGGGTGAAGGCGCTAGGTGAAAGATAGCAATGACAATGAGCAGCACGCAGACGACACACAGCATCACGTCAGACTCCACTGCGTTGGGCGTATAGGGCTGCACGAGTCTTCCCTGGTCTGTGAGCTGAAACAATGTGTTTGTGGCCTCATCCCGCTTCCAGGTGCTGACACCGGCGACAGACGCAATCATAGCGACCCGCAGCAGCTCCGTATCGTTGAGCGCTCGTAGTAAAGAGGGTGTGGTTGGGATGCGCTGCCTGACCATAAGATCAAAAATGGACTTGCTGCAAACCAGATTTCCAGACACGGCGTTTGACCTGCTTGTGAGTGAAAAGGCGTTGGTCATAGCATCAATCCAGGTAGCGTCCATCACGAGCGGTGTTGGCGCGACGAAGCCCACGGCAAAAAACGCAAGCATAAAGGCTGCTGTTTTCATTGGGGCCTTTGGCTTTACCCAAACTGAATAAGGGGTATATAGGCAACGTGGACACAATGGGCAGACCCGGAGAGTAGTATAGTTTAAATGGCCTATGAAGACTATTAAAAAAAAAACCGAAAGTGCAAAGCTGTCAAGCGCGAGCTCACCATCTCGATTGATGAAGTTACCTGTCGATATGCAGGCTGTCATCCGCAAGCTGGCGGAAACGCGCCCCAACATTGCCAACGCGGACACCATGGACATTGGCAAGCTAACGCACGTCATAGTCAAGAGCGAGTCCGAAGACCAACGCCTACACCTGGTCGCGATAACGCGACGTTTGCTCTACTGCTGTCCGCTGCATGATACGTGAGCATGGCCCAGATGGCGGGCCCAGATGGCGGGCCCAGATGGCGGGCCCAGATGGCGGGCCCAGATGGCGGGCCCAGATGGCGAGCTGGCTGGCGGGCTATTTATTCAACGTGACACGAAAACGTGAGCATG
>Ga0247839_1002831_pt1 | contig 25124 bp, 50 predicted proteins | sample LaCruzMarch2015__6_FD_192405 | JGI IMG/M metagenome (GOLD analysis project Ga0247839, IMG submission 192405) | Freshwater microbial communities from meromictic Lake La Cruz, Castile-La Mancha, Spain - LaCruzMarch2015_16m | ecosystem: Environmental > Aquatic > Freshwater > Lake | place: Spain... | reverse complement strand
TCAAAGTGAAAGCCTGCTCCTCTGAGAAAATATTCAAATTGAGAGCACATCTCTTCTATGGTATCAGCTTCAAATTCATGGGTAATCTTGGTGGATCTGTTGCATCCATCAAGTTGATCAGGAACAAAGTCAGATGTAAATGTATACTTGCTCATTTCTTTTTGCAGTGCAGTTTCTTTATTGAATCCAGATCAAACTTGTTTTCTACCATGTTTGTGATGATGTGGTTGAATCCAATATTCAAATACTGTTCATCAGTGATTACTTGCTTGCCCACTTTCACAATTTGTGCAAGCAATTCAGAGGGCCCATCAATGTCTGCTTGATAATACTTCACGGCTTTGAATGGTCCCATTGTGATAGCAGGCAATGTTTTAGATTGTTTTGTTTTCTTCATATTATTATTTTACAGTATAAATTAAAAAGAGCAAGAGGAACAATTGGAAACTTAGTCTCGCTTTCCAAGCTATGTGCTTGGCGCGCTGAGGTCCAATCTATTCAGTCACAGCAATAGTGCCTGCCTCTTGACCCTTCAATTGTTTATACGCTCCTCATAAAGATCCAAACACTCTTGTACATATGCATCTGTATCTTTTGCATTGCCCTTCCAGATGCCAAACATCTCATGATTAATATCTGAGGAGCCAATACCACATCCTGTGCCTTCTAGTTCTCTGCTAAGCCCATATGATGTGCCCGCACGAACCTGCATCTCAGTTAATGGAGGCAGAGTTTTCATCATTTCTCGCCATTCATTCCAGTCCATTTCAAACTGCTTGTTATACTCTTTTTGTGTCATTGTTTCCATCATATCAATATTATGTAGGAATATAGTTTTTGGTCAAGCCTTATTTTAATCTACCTCTACAAGGTCGTAATCCTTAAGAATGACGGCCCTGGTAAAGGGGTGTTTAATAAAAGCTTTTGCATCAGCTTTACTTTTAAAGGCAAACTGTTGATCTCGCTTACCTGTGCTTAGATCAGTACCTCCCCCAACTGCTCGCCCATTAAACTTTTCTTTGCACAATGTCTCTAGTTGTACTTCTGAATCGGTATACTTGTGCTGAGCTCTTATGTATACCAACAGACTATATTCTTTGTTCGTTTGTTTCTTCATCATGCTAATATTATGGCTGAATATGGCTTTTAGTCAAGATATTTTATCTTGCAATATTTGGTGTTAACCCCAGTAGCTTCTTTAACAGCTTGATGAGATCTATAATTGAGATTACCAAACCCTACTTGACATTGATAATCATCTAGATCTGCAACAATTTCTGTAGGAAGCTTCTTGCGCTTGTCATGCATATCATATTCAATATCATATATTACTACAGTTTTCATTTAATACTTTGATTTAGTGAAGGTAGCTTTTTCAGAGGATTCATTGTAGCTGACCCGCAATGGATACCAGTACGGTTTAACCTCAGATGTAGAGTATGTAAAAGAAGTACCAGGGTATTCCTTCATCTTTCTATTGCAATAGGTAGCGGCAGTTCTTATAGCGGCGTTTACGTTTGTTGCTTTTACAATCTTATCATAAGAGATATTTGGATTAATAGAAAATACGCAACCAGGGTCGCTAACTGTAACTTTAACAAGCCATAGTTGCGGGCGTAAATTGATTGCTTTAATTCTTGCCATATGCGCAGTATAGCACCTCTGGGCGTAGAACGCAAGGTACAAAGTCAAAATATTTGTTACCATCTTTGTCAAGCCACATCTGCCCACCCCTATAATAGAGAGAGGGATCATCCTTAAGATAACTAAGCTCCAACTGTGTCATTGTTTCTTTGACTTGGTAGTCCCTAACAACATCTGCTGCAGTTTTTTCTGTAGGGGGCAGATCAAACTGTTTGATTAGTTCTTCGAGAGTATTAGGGCCCAAAGTAGGCTTGGGTGACTCCTTAAAAATCCATTTCAAGAAGTTAAACATGAAATAATCTTTGTATTAAAATCCAAATGGATTGTGACATCCATCCAAGTACAAACCCAATAACTATTAAAGTAAGACCAATTGAGCAGTCGTTAACAAATGTTTTGATAAACAAATATAACCATTGTTTAATTGTTTTCAACCTAAAATAACGCTCTCAGCTGTAATATCAGCCGCTGAAAGATACCTGCGTAACTGTTCTTTATTAAGCTTGAGATGAAACCTCAATTCAACATCATCAATAACATTATCGAGAATATCATCGTTATTAACTAGAGACGTAAGAATCATATCCATAACAGGTTGTTTAAGGTTCATAACAAGTATTATAGTATACTTTTATTGTTAAGTCAACTTATTACTTCTGTTTCTCTACTTAACTCTTTTGCATAGTTACGATCCAAGTGGTTAGAGGTATCAATTATAAAGTCCAAAAACAAATCATACATTTCATTTAGCTTATTATTATTGCGAATAATATGCTTAGTACTATCGTCAATCGATTCTAAAAATTTGTAAAACTGTACGTTATAGTTAGAAAGAAGTAACCTGTCGCAAGCGCTTTTTAATTCTTGTTTTTCTTTCGAAGAGATAGTCATGATACATGTTATATAATTTTGCGATATATGCTAGTGGAAATAAAATAATAATTGCTACACATACTTCAGCGACTTTTCTCACACATTATTTAAGTCAAAACCTTCTTCAGATAGAATCTCTATTGCACTATCCTTTGAAATATTAATAGCATCAGAGTAATCATTCTCTTCTAGGCACTCAACAATAGCTTCAATCTCGCTTGCAACTAGTGATGTATCAGAAAGATCTTCAAGGTTAATTGGAGCGTGTTTATGAATTTCAATATTAATAAGCCAGCGCGCAATCTCGTGAAGATCTTTTTGATCTTCAACGTACCCTTTTACCTTATTAAGAAGATTAGAAGTTGTAATCATAAAATTTGGTGGCGTGTTCACCCTTTTTATGTAGACCAAATAAACTATACTGAGTGCGTTGACCCACTTCAGCCCATCGCTTTGCCTTAGAACGCCAGCTAAGAACCTTTACTCTATTTTTAGGATTGCTTGTGAACTTATATTCTTGTGAATGATTATCGGCATAATGACCACAGAAGCCGCCCGGATAAAATTCTTTTGGTTTGCGAGTACATTCTGATTCTAGTTCGCGAATTTTAATCCTACGAGGACTCATAACCTCAATTACCTCCCATGCATCTCTGTCAGTGTAGTGGAATTCAGTTACATGTTGGCCGACAAATGGTATATTTTTAGGTAGTTGTACTGTCTTAAGGTTCATATTATTATTATGCAGGAAATTGATTATTAGTCAACTTATTTTTTTACTATTTACCTGGTACCCAGTTAGCACTATCTAGATTTTGTGCCTCTGGTGCCCATAACCTCATGTCATTAAGATCTCTGTATGTCATTACTGAAACATGCCCATCAAGAAACGCCACTACAGCATTTTCATTATAGCGAGCAGATACATAGCCAGTAGTTCTTGGGTTGCCTAAATCATTGTACTTAACTGCCCATTTGGATGGATAGGTGGGTGAATCAACATAATAAAACCCTCTATACTTTTTGCCTATAGCTTCACTTCTAGATGTAACAAACGTCACAGTACTTGCAGGTTTAGGTACTTGTATTAATTTTGTTGCAACCAATCCCCTTCTATTAAGTACAGAGAAAGATGTATAATCATTACCACCAATAAAATTTGCATTGAGACCAATGGAAGGCATGACACTAACAAGATATGCTTGTGAAATACCTCCTTGACTTTCAATATAGGATTTCACTTCATTAACATGTGTACTACCAAAAAAGCCATAATTAAAGTAGGGTGCCAGTCTCCACGGCCAGCGATGTGCTTCATGTGAGTCTTCTCCTCCCATTAAGCGTCCGTTTGCATCATACGCTGTGCCCGTATTATCATAACCCTTTAAGAGAGTTCCTTCATTATCAGCTGAATAAGCTAGATAGGCGGTAATGGTGGTTTTACATGCAGCAATATCAGCAGTTTTTTTACCTGCGTTAGAAGCTTGTTTGAAAGCAGGTATACTCAGACCTGCTAGTATTCCTATAATACCTATAACAATCAAAAGCTCTACGAGAGTAAATGCTTTCACTTTGCAAATTGTCTGATAACAAAAGCAGCAACAAGAGCGATAATGAAATATTTGAACATACTAGGCTCAGGAACAATATTAACATAGGGGCTAAAGGCTGATTCGCTTGAATAAAATTGTGCAGTGGCGCCTGTGATACTTGAATATGTTCCAATTAAACCCAAACCATTATTAGGGAGTGATCCAACCTTCCATTGATTAAAAGCACTAGTAACATCAATAGCTCTCCAACCAGCGTCTGTAAAATCTACCGAAGCAATAGTAGGCTGGTTTAATAGATTATTTGTGTACCAATCAAGAGGACTTGAGGCATACTGAATGTTATCAAATGAATCGGTTAGTACCACTACCTTGAGAGTAAAGGTCACTCCAGATGTAAGATATGAATAAGAAGGTGGTCCTTGATAATTTGGATCTACAGCACCAGGTACTCTAAAGCGTTGTAAATTGAGGTATAAGAATGCGCTATTACCAGTTTGAAAATTAGAGATATCAGACATTTCAATACCTGTTACATTGAAATGATATTGATAGGGACTACCAACTGTTGTATCGTTTACACCAACATAAAGGGGTGTACGTATATCGCTGTATGTGCCATAATACATGTAGTAATCCGAATCAGACGTAACCGCAACTGTAGCAGAATATGATGCCAGAGGTAGTAGGCAGAGTAAGGCTATTGTTTTTAACTTCATAATATTATTATATATGCAGTCTGGTTTAATCCAGAGGACTGGGCGCACTAGGATTTGAACCTAGGACCAAGGGATTATGAGTCCCCTGCTCTAACCGCTGAGCTATACGCCCGTAAAATTGGCCCGGGTCAGACTCGAACTGACACTGGAACGATTTTAAGTCGTTTGCCTCTGCCTTTGGGCTACTGGGCCATCCTGCCCACAAATAATAATATAGGGCTCTGGATTGAACAGAGCCCTATAAAATCGCATTCTTTAGGAATGCTTGCCCTTCGCATTCAAGCGAAGAAGCTCATCGAGCTTTGTAGCGGTAAGATTCGTGGCTACGAATCCTTCAGCAGTGCCAACGGTCTGCTGAACTTGCTCAAACGACTGCCCCTTGCGGAGCAGTTTGAGAGCATCACGAGAGACGTAGCTATTAATAACTACATCAACGTTCACACCAAGACGAAGAGCTTTCGCTTCCAAGTACTTGATGTTTGAGTTGCGGCTTTTACCGGTCACCAAGCAGGTGAGCTTCGGCAATGTATTAGTTGTATTGTTCATGTTATTTCCTCCAGAACTTACCGCAATCAACGCGCCGGATAGACCAGCATTAACATCTTTTGTCGGTTTCGTTCGATTCATTATTCCATAAGTATATCTGAATAATGATCCGGATGCAACTATATTTTTAACTTATTGATTTAAAAGAATCTCTTACTTAATCCTGGCAACTGCCCCGCTCTTCTCATGTATTCTATATCTTTTTCTGCAAGTACTAATGTTTCAACCATCCTCTTGAGTACGCTATATTTTTCATACATCTTCTCAAAAGCAAATTTTGGTTCATTATTTCTAACTCGCTTGGCTAAATCTTCAAACTTACCTGCAACATTTTCTTTAATTTGGCCGAGAGTGAATACACCAATACCATCAACTAACACATGAGATTTATCTACATCAGCTTTATCGAGCTGTTGAATAACTCTTATTTTACTCTTAGTAGTAGGTAGACCTGCTGTATTCTTTACAACATCATCATACTGCTCGCTAATAAGATGACTATCTATGTTCATCTTATTATTTAGATCATCTACACGCTATTTAGGAACATATCCGTTCTATAAGCAATATGTTTGTAGTCAGCAAAATAGTAAACCTCTTGATCATTAATAAGAACCGGTTGGGCTTTTGTTGCAAATATCTTCCATTGCTCTAGAAATCGTTCTCCGTGCTGTGACTTGATATCAGATAGGGTTACATAATCAAACGTCGAGGTCCTTCCTTGCTCTTCCTTAGTACCCCTGACGGGCTTACAAAACTTCATTTAAATGACTTTAAAACGTTGCCATAGCCTTTATGAGAAACAGATGTAACTTTACTCTTCTGTTCAGCTACATCCTTAACTCTACGCAAAATAGACTCTGCATGAGATTTGATTAACTCTAGATGCTGTGCAGAATAAAAAGAATCTACATCCAAATCTCTCCACAATTTCTGTGAAATATCTAACAGACTAGATACTATTTTAGGTATGACCCGATGGTCAGTTCCTTCTTCTTGCTCATTCTTTACACAATTATTCACCCTTGTATTTCCTTTCATCTTAGTACCCTCCTTATGGTAACCGCTCCAGCAAGAAGGGTCAAGCCTTCTTTGTTCTTCCTCGTCTTTAAAGTGCTCCTTGGAAGATGGCTTAGCCAAATCGTGAATATCTTTATCTGTTTCATCCTTTTCCTTAGAGGACTTAGGTGAAGCATGTTTGGCAAGCTTAGCAAATACAGGGTATGGCATACTTTCGTTAACTAAATTCTTTTTGTAAGTTTCAAAAAGCAGATGACTGTCAGTGTCCATCAGTTATTTATTAGATTATATTACAATTGTTTCAGGTTTTTGGATTACAAATTCCAGCTTATCATTTTGTTGCTGAGAACTCACATCTGGCCAGCCCGCAGCTTTTCGCTTTTGAAATAACGCTTTGTCCTCTCTACCAGAAACTGTAACTAATTTCCAAGGAAAGCAGTATAAACCAATCTTTTTACACACTCTAATGTTACTTCTTTGCGACCTCTACAAGGTAAAATGCCTAGCAATAAACCTCTCATATGCATATGTTATAATATATTTTGAAGATTGCTAGTCATATTCAGGCAGATCATATTTGTCTAATATTTTAGCAATAAACTTTTTTTCAGGTACAAAATTGCGAAGTCTAAACCGTCTATAATGATCAACATTCTGCTTTAGTTCGTCATCAAAAATATATAGTCGAACATACTGTTTGCCATTCTTATCAGCCTTAAGACCAAACGGATGATAATTTTTGTGTATGTAGCGCATCATTGACACCCGATCATACTCAACTGCATAACCTTTATCCAAATCTACATGTACCATTCTATGGTTTCTCTTTCGTCTTAATTCATCTGGATAAACAGGAAAGAAACCTTTCTTTAAATTGCCCTTGACATCGACACTATAAAAATTTGCCCAAGATGCTTTTTTAAATTCAAAATCAATACCATTGATCTGCTTGCTCCTATCACTCTCATGGTAGATTACCTCATCATAAATTGACTTTAAATGCTCGTATATTAGAGCTTCAGCTTTTTGACCATTGCGAGTATATTCATTATCACCAAATGCTTGCTTTGTGGTCTTAGTCCACTTTGAGGTAATTCTCTTACTCATTAATATACACCGCCCCATATCTTAATTCTACCGTTCGGGTTTTGTCTACCATCTGGACTATCCATTAAGTTATATTTTGTATTGTTGCGGTCTTGGGCATCTTCACTCATACCTGCAGGAAAAAACCCATGCCTATCTTCTGTAGTAGCACATGAAGAAAGAGCTAGCGGTATTAGTAGTAATAAGCATCGTTTCATTATTACAATTATGTATGAATATGAAATCAAGTCAACTACTTTTTTTACCAATGATGAATAGCATTGGCAATAATAAACCCACATGTAATAAAATTTACAAGCACTATTAAAGTTCTAATAAGAAGGCTAATATTAGCATCAGTTACCTTAAGATTAGGCATCTTGGGTTGTTCCTCATCTGTCAATCCAACGTGATGATCTAATGCTCTTGACCATATTAGCCACCATCTTGTCTTTGTACATTTCATGTTTGTTACATAATAGTATAAATGTGCAACAAAATCAACAAGTTCTTGATTTATTCAAAAAACATTCTAATATTATATTATGGCCGAAATTATTGTGACGGGTGGTTATGGTTTTATTGGTACACATTTGTTGAAGCATTTGCTTGAGCAAACTGACTATAAGATTACAAACATTGATAGTGAGACGTATGCTGCTCAAAAGCAGCACATCTTGGGATATGTTAAAGATAATCCTCAGTACAGAAGACGCATAAAGTTTATTAAAAAGGACATATCAAATTATAATCAATTAGAGAAGATCTTTGAAACAATTAGACCAAAGGGTGTCATTAATGTTGCAGCTGAATCACACGTTGATAATAGTATAACTGGTCCTCTCCCATTCATAACATCTAATATTGTAGGTACATTCAATCTACTAGAATGCTCTCGCAAATTCGATGTTGAGCGATATCTGCAGGTAAGTACAGACGAGGTGTACGGTCAGCTTCACAATCATGATGACCACCCCTTTACCGAAATGAATAACCTTGAGCCAAGCTCAGTATATTCCTCCTCTAAAGCGTCAGCCGATTTATTAGTACAATCCTATTATAGGACTTTCAAGCTTAATACCTGTATTACAAGATGTTGTAACAATTATGGCCCTTATCAGCATAAGGAAAAGCTTTTACCAAAGACTATTCTCAATGCTCTTAATAACCATGTAATACCGGTCTATGGCAAGGGAGAGAACGTTCGTGAATGGATTCATGCAGAAGATCATAGTCGTGCTGTATTGGCTGTATTTAACCGAGGCAGATCTGGTGAGGTATATAACATTGGTACAGGTGAAACATATAACAATATTACACTTGTAAAGATGATACTCTCGCTTGTAGATAGAAAAGAAAATTTAATAGAGTTTGTTAAAGATAGAAAGGGGCATGATTTTAAATATGCTATTGATTGCAGTAAAATAACAAATGAATTAAGATGGAATCCAGAGATAACTTTTGAGAATGGTATCAAACAGACCATAGATTGGTATAGGAATTATCTTGATAATATATTGCCCTGCTAAATAATGGGTGATAAAGAAAATAAAAGCACACTTAAGCAAGACCTATAATCTTGCTTTTTGGTGTTTGTTTGGGCCAGCAATGTTCTGGACTTTGCTGGGTGTGCAGGAATTATATACCAAGTACTTTGATGAATTAACCAAGCAAGATCATCTACAATTCTTTTTAAGGGTGTTTTTTCCAATTTCTGTTGCAACCTATATTACAATACTAGAGCGTAGACAGCGCCTGCAAAGAGAAGATTTAATCCGCAGAGGTTACGATTATTTAGAACGAAACCGTTCCGCTAAATAAAATACATATAGTAACACAGCAATACAAATTAAGATAGATGATAAGCTCATTTTAATATATTATCACAAAATTTTAAACATTCACTCTTAGCCTCACTTAGGGTATTAAATTTACCTACCATAGCCCCTGAACATGTTGCGGTAAAACATCCTTTGGTATGCTCTGTAATAACAATATAATAACATTTGTAATCTTTATATACCCACTGGTTTTTAAGGGGATTCTCTCGCCACGTAGTTTCATCAAGCATACGCTGACGCTTTTTTCTAGAATAGAATTTTGGCTTAACTGGCTGTAGCTGGTATTCAACAACACTCATTTAGTAAAGGCCTTGAGCCACATAATCTCAAACGTCCAGCCTAACAAGCTAAAGCCAAACTCCCAAGACGTCTTTCGGAAAGCGCCGTAAAATCTAGGAAATAAATTAAATCTAAAAGCATTTAGTACGTACAAACCCAACCCATTATTAAAGACTACCTTAAAGTACGGTCTACTAATAAACACCCTTGGATCATCAGCCCACTTACCGTATGAACCCTCATCACCTTTGCCAACCTGAATAATCATTGCATCAATATAACTGCCTTTTCAGATAAATCAATCCCAAAGATTTTTGTAGTATATACTAAACAACTGCAAACCTCTTCTCTGTCTTTTTTCGCCGACTGCAAACGCTTGTTGATCTCTGGTATCACTATATATATCAAGATCTATCTGCCATTGAAATGCAAATATGATATCATCCAGAATAGCTCGCCATTCATCTTCTGTGAATGCATTCGGGCCCTCATACCCTGGTTCTTTTGAACCTGCATACACTTCATCCACAGTTAAATGTTCTATATTACCAAATCTATCTTCTCTATGCCATTTAATACTGGTACCGTGAAACTTATCTCTCATTGCTTTAAGAACAGGTATAGCTTTTCTGGCAATATACCAAGCAGCATTCCATGTGTCCAAATCATCATACCCTCTAAACAAACGCTGTAATGCATATTTGCAATTATAGTAAAGACCTGAAGTAAGTTTATAATACCATCTCCAATAAAACAAATATATAGCTTCAATATATTTGTTCTTTGAGAACACAGGCTCGTCATACCACTTGCCCATTATTCTTTTGACCTGTAGCTCTACTTCTTCTCTACTCTTCATACTTCTTAAGAGTAAAAGACCCATCTCTATTATCAATCCATTTAATGCTATCGCCCTCTTGCCAATCTACTTGCTCCAAAAGATCCTCCGGTAGAAGAACAAAACATTCTCCTGTTGATTCGTTCTGCTCTATCTTGAGTTTATATGTCATACACCGCGCCAGTGGTAAGTGGATCTAATAATGGCGTTACAAATAGCTTGTATTGTAATGCGTGTAAAGAATACCAAAGGGTTGTACGTCTCTTTTAGGATGGGATAGTACCATGCAGCTTCAAGCTTTTTACGTGCTGCAAAGGCAACCGCCATGCGCTGATTAAAGCTTTCGTTCTCTTTATGTCGTGCTTTTGCATTAGACGCAGACTCTACTTCACCTTTAACAAGCTCTATATTTGTCACCTTACCGTTAATTGTTGTAATAGTATATTCTAGATCAACATAACGGCCGCCAAGCTCACAATAATTGTATATGTTAAAAGACGTCGTTAGCTTACTCTTAACAAACTTTTCAACTGTTTCATCAATCTTACGATTACGTGGGTAGATAGTTTTTTCGATCTTCCAATTTTTAATTTTAAAGTATAACTTTTCTAAGACAGATCGCCTATCGGTAAAGGTAGATGCAGGGGACTTCCATGCAATCTTCTTGCCTGTAGGTACGCGTGTCGCTTCAAATAGCTGACCGCCACTATCAATCTTATATGTACCTAAGCAATTATCTAAATCTTTAGTTTGAAAATCATTTGTAATAACAGCATCAATAGACTTAAGATATGCCGCAATTTCTTTTGGTTGCTCTAATTTTAAACCTTCAATTATAACTGTATCAAACATGCCCATACCTTATTATATTACAATCATTGGTAATTGCAACTGTGTTGCATATTAGATAGTAATAATAAATTACCACATGAAGATCAACTTTTTACAGGTGGAGAAAAAAGACAATAAATTTAATTTTCAAGATTTAAAAGCTGGTGATTTATTTGCCTTTAATGATCCAAACACCTGTAAGACAGATGTGTATATGAAGATCGGCAAGCATAAAGATGATAAAACAGCAAGCGATACAGTAGTATTAGAAACTGGTAAATTGGTTTGTTTCTATGATTTAAAGCGGGAGACCATTGTAATTGATCAATTGTTTGTTTATAAGCTCAATGGTGAGATGCAGATTCAATTAGATAATTAAGTTATTATACATTAAATAATTACATGATAACGTTTGAAGCTTTCCTCAAGGAAGCTAGCTTTAATGTAGCTGCATCTACATCACGCAATACTAGATTACCACAAAAGTCTACAACTCCTGTAGCACAGACATTTCCTGTACAAACCACACCACACCCTTTACAGCCTATAGTACCACCTGCTGTTACTCAACAAAATATACCTACATCAAACATTGTACCTGCAACACAGGCGCAACCAGCCGCGGTGCCAGCTCAACCAGCTGCACCAACAACTATAGCTAAGACTGCACCTGGTCAAAACGGTCGCTTAACTGCTGGTCAATTAGCTCAAGTTGAACCAGGACATTTTTTAACACCAACGGCTGCAAACAGTTTTCAGCAAATGAAAGCTGCAGCTGCAAAGGATGGGGTGAATCTTAATATTAATAACGCTTACAGAAGTTACGAAAATCAGGTTAAGATGGCCAATCAATATGGTCTATATTCTAAAGGTGGCAAAGCGGCAGTGCCAGGCACATCCAATCACGGCTTAGGCAAAGCTGTTGATCTCAATGTAAAGGCAAATCCAGGTTCATTTGAATGGCTAAAAAGTAACGCGTCCAAATATAGTTTTTATAATATTCCTAGAGAACCTTGGCATTGGGAAGTACGAACAGCTTGATTTATTTATATATTAATCTATAAATAGGATATGAACAAAACACTAGTAACTGCAGCTATTTCGCTGCTTTTGGCAACAGTTGGTATGGCCGATAACGGCACAACTAATGATAACGATGACGTTTCTGCATCTGGAGCTGCTCTTGCAGCTGTTGATGTGGTATTAGTTCGTCCTGTTACCTTCGTTGGTACCGCTGTGGGGTTTGTAGGCTTCGCCGCCACTTCTCCCTTTACTGCCATGGCAGGGGTAGCTGAAGATTCGTGGAAGGCGTTAGTTCAGAATCCTGCTGAATATACGCTAGATCGCGATCTCGGCGACTTTCGCTGAGTAAAGTAGACTAGAAGTTCAATCCTTCTAGTCTATTCTTTACCGTAAATACTTTTGTTAATTACTTTGTCTGTACGCTTGATGATTCTATAATCACCTTCTTCATCAAACTCTTCACCAGCAACAAAAGTCTCAATTGCATCATCAAGACTATGTGGCTCATCAAATACTACCCACTCCTCCCATTTTTCGTTAATTAACTTCTCAATAACAAAATAGGTTTTTATCATGTAATTATTTAGTCTCTTTCTCCAGAGCTAACAGTTCCTTTAGAGCATCCTCTATGGATACTTGCATTATTTGATCAGGCTGTTTTTCGGGAACTGAGGGTGTAACTATTTCAGCTAATTTAGAGAAAATACTTGCTTCAAGTTGTTTGTTTGATTCATCTCTCGTTATAGTAACGCGAGAGTTAAACACAATTAATACCCGGTTGTATTATTAGAAACTGGGGTTAGCTCAGCCTCTGCAGGTGATTTTGCTGCAATGTGTGTATCGAGTGACTGACGAAGAATGTGCTCACACTCTTGTGTGCTATAACCATCATCATGTAGTTTCTTGAGAAGAAGATGCGAGGCAGCTGTAATCTTATCACCACGAGCTTTTTCAGCAGCTTCCTCAGCATGCTTTTTGGCTTGTGTAAACTTTGCAACACGCGCATGTAGATCGGCAAGATATTTGTCAGACCTAGTACCTTTTTTACCATCACCATCAACATCAGCTTTTGGATTGGTACTCTTTGATTTTTTCTTTTCCTCTAAAACTTCAGCTTTAACATTGATACTGTTAATAAAGCTCTCAAACATCGTTCTATTGTCCAAATTCATATATATTATTTATTGGCCGCGGGCCTATTTATTCGATAAGCCCCGGGTGTTCCTTTTGTTGCCAACCTAGGTCCTTTTGTTGTCATAATATAATATGGTCCATCTTGAGTAGCAGGTGTTTGTATAGGAGCGGCTGGAGCAGCTACCGGTGCGGTTGGTGCTGGTTGACCAACAGGCTCTTCAGTACCTGCAGCAGGTATACCAGCATTTGTTCCTTGTGCGGGTTGACTGGCAGGTTGACTAAGCGTTGGAGCCGTAGGAGCGGCTGGCGCCGTAGGTACGGTTTGTGGTTGTGTGGTTGTAGGAGCATTAGCTATCTTAACAATATCCGGGTCAAGCCCTGCTAGCATACTATTACGTGTACGAGTGTCTTTAACACCTGGTGTAGAGATAAGAACAGTATTTACGGTTTGAGCAAGCTTAGCTTTTTCTGCTTCAAGTGATGCTGCTAAACCAGGTACATTGTTTTTCTGTAAAATAGCTGTAATATCTTTTGTTTTAACGTAGATATCAGATATACCTTTTAAGATCTTTGAAGCATCACTATTGCTTAAATTTACTTTAGGCGCTTGAGTAGCGTCTGTAGGAGCTGCAGTTGGTTGTGTATTGGAAGAAGCACCAGATGCATCAGAAGAGGTAGGTTTGGTTACAGCACCAGTCTCTTCATTAGCTTCGTAAATCCTGCTATATGCTTCTGCTAATAACTTAAAGTCTTTGGCCACCTATTATTTATACAAATAATAGCTATTTCTGAACAGTTGTACCGGCAGGCATATAGCCATCTAGAGGTAGATTCTTACCTATATAACCAATTTGTGTGGATTGCTTTGTTTTGGGGTCAACCGCAAAAATAGCATGACCACCACAAGGAAGAGGTTTTACAGTAGGTTTATCTTTGTTTTCACTCATACCAGTATTATATATAGTTTTACAATAAATCCACTATTTAACTTGTTGTCGACTAAATATTCTTATGAAGTCATTAAAACTTCGCGTGTCATCGACTGACATTAAAAATGGAGAGAAATCAAAACCACAAGCTTGCGCCATCGCCAAGTCACTAAAAAGAAGCAAAACAAATCTTAAGAGTGTTAGTGTGTTCCATAGCATTTGCATTGTTAAGAAAACTGAAAAAGGTAAAGTACAAAACTATCGTGCCTATCTGCCTTCTGAAGCTCAAGTCTTCGTGAAGAGCTTTGATCACGGGTTAGCAGTAACACCTTTTTCTTTCTCTCTTGATTTTAAGAAAGTCAGTAACAAAGAAGCTACATCTAGTCTCTACAACAATTAATTAATTGTTGATGGGAAGTTGGTTAACGCTGCACCCTTGCCGTATGTAAACACAAAAATAGGGCGAGGGGACACCTCACCCTATTTAAGGAGGCAAGCTCAATTACTCAGCGCGATGCTTGCCATTCAGAGCGATAGCTCGGGTCAACACTTCGGCTGCAACCGGCTTATTATAGTCAGTAACACCGAGCGTCTTACGAGTTTCCTCCAAAGACTTACCAGCGCGAAGGAGCTTGAGAGCACCGCGGCTGATATAGTGGCTAAGATAAGTCTCAACAGAGCCAGCACCCAGAGCTTTACGCTCAAGATAGGCACGGTTCGTGAGACGGCTCGAGCCAGTCACCAAGCAAGTCAAACGAGGAGTGACCTCGCGCTCGCTAATCGTATTAGTCGTGTTCATTGTATTACCTCCTTTCATATTATTGATTCTATCTGAAATCATGATTAAGTCAAGAAAAATGTTGTCGATTTATTTTGTTCTAAATCAAGCAGACTGCTTTTCATGCTCCCTAAACTTGTTCAGAAAATCAGACGTCTTACTTACAATTTCTGAAGTATGGCTAGGTTTTTGTTTCGTCCAGGCATAACCCTTTCGAGTTATAGTGATTGCCATTTCCTTATCAGCAGGACCAAAGCGATTCTTACTCCAGGAGAACAATCGCAAGGTAGGCTCTTCCTCATCTACATGAAGATTTATACAAGCATCTACACCGTGTAGTACAGCAGTAGAACCTTTATATACACCAGCTTTAGTAAGATGACATAATGTAACAATAGTACATTTGGTTTCTTTAGCTCGAGCACAAAGCTTGGCAATACAATATGATTCCTTCTTTCGAGGTGTCATATGCTTCTTAGTACTCAGGGTTTGAAAGCTATCAATAATAATAAAATCTAACTCACCCATCTTATCGCAAAGAACATCAATATCTGATTGAACAGCAATAGGTACATTCTTAACAACAAGGCGCTGACAAGCAAAAGCTAATTGCTCGATAGATTCTTCTCCGGAAGCATAAGCCACGCGAAGACCTTTATTACAAAGAGCTTCGGTGATCTGCAAGCAGAAGGTGCTCTTACCTGTACCAGCGCCAGCTGCAAGCATATAAACACCACCGCGTAGAAACCCACCAGATATATCTTCAGAGCCACCAAGAAACTCATCTACCTCAACCAATCCAGTCTTAAGACGGTTAAAGTAAATTTCAGGAATCTGAATTTTATTTGCAGGTATAAAGTCAGTCGTTTTTAATATCATTTTCATACGTGTAGTATAACTGTAAATTATGAATTGGTCAAGACCTTTTTACAAGGCTTGCTTTGTTTATTGATAGTTTGTTTGTTCATCATTCCTATAATATGGATGCAAACAAATAATGAGTCAAGAGTTATTTTTCTCTTGATTCAAGAATGATTTCTATTAATATATTAGGAATGAACGAAAAAGTATTCTGGAGTCTTATGATGGTATTGTTGGCGGGGGCGCTAGCTTTTTACTCCTCTGTTTCAAGAGCTAGTGAAAAGCATGAACGCCCATATACGATTGGATGTCCATAATGCAACAAGAACGTATTCCTCCTTTTCCTGTTGGCTTGCGTAAGCCTAAAGAAATTTGTGACCCTACTAAGCAGCGTAATCGTTTTGGTAGAATGGTTTATGGTCATAAGACTGCAGGTGAAATATGTGTTATGACAAAAGAGCAATTTGCTGATTTTAAATCGTATGAGCCTACTCGGTGTGGAAGATCTTCTATAAAAACAAGATCTAAAACCACTGGTGGGGACTCTGGCGGTCTTGGCGGCATTTAAAATAAAACTTGACCTATTATAACAAAACATCTATAATAGATGTATGACTAAACGTAAAGAGTATAACGCTGTCACAAATAAGATTGTTAATACGGTCAAGGTATTGGCTCGAGGTCAGCGCGTGCCTGTTATTGAGATGACCTTCAAGCCCGATGGTTACCGTAGAGACGGACATCAGGTCTATATAGATTATAAATGCGCAAAAGAAGCTGTAGAAAAGCTCAATGAACAAATCAGAGAAATTGAGAGTACATACTTTCCGTATGAATTATATAATAGAATAAATAAGCGCGTTAATAATGAGCTCAACAACCAAGAAGGGTAGTCTCGAAGAGTTATTTTCCATAATCTATGATACTCCGGATTTTGGTACATATAGTATAGTTAAAAACAAGTTTGACTCTACAAGAGAAGTAATAAACTTTAATATAGATTTATATGATAACTTACATGGTAAGAATGGTTGGAAATATAATTTGTTAACGGGTAAGCTAGAAAAATAGCGCATAAATAATGCACCTGTAGCTTAGTTGAATAAAGCAATTGATTTCTAATCAATAGAGCGTTGGTTTGAATCCAACCAGGTGCACCATTATATGAAAGTAAACTATAATAATAAAAAAATAGACTTTACGCCTCTCTTGCAGGTCCTTCAGGTTAAGAATGATTTACTGTTGGCAGTTGAGCCATTGCGTGAAAAAATAAAAATCGATCCAACTATTACAGCTTCTGTAATGTTTAATATTTTGGGATTTTATACACAGCTATTAGAAGATTCTGAACAGAATAGTTTTGTTCAAGATGTGGAGAATGAATTGTTTATGATGATTCAGACTGGCTTTGATAAGTTTGATAGGGGTGAAAAAATAAAGTAGATATACTTTCCACTGTAAGTACAATAAAACAATGCTAGGTGGATGTTTTAGCGTTTTCCTATCCTTTGGAACAGCTGAAGAAGAAACGCGTCAAGCTGTTTACTAGCACTGGGTAGATACCGAAGTGGCCAAACGGGGTGGACTGTAAATCCACTGGCTTACGCCTTCAGTGGTTCGAATCCACTTCTGCCCATGCCGGGTTAGCACAGTGGTAGTGCAACTGATTTGTAATCAGTAGGTCATCGGTTCAAATCCGATACCCGGCTCATATTTGCCGTGTAGATCAAATGGAGAGACTCTTGTAACGGGTATTGCGGGAAACCTGCTATCATTATCAAACCTTATAAACTTACCGTATTCGGCAAGCTGGGGATTACTTACTACTTTAGATTCAATCATAAAACATAGGGGTTCCATATTATTTAATGCTTGAGAGATATAAATAATGACACTTATGGCATTAGAAATTAATAGAATCGATACATTTCAAACGCGTTTTTATCAGTCCTTTGTGAATCTAACTAGACAGAATGCAACGAATTACCCCGCCGTCACATCAGTTCGTATTCAGCAGCCAGAAAATTGCAGTACTTGCCCCGCATTAACTTCCATAAGTATTTACGATCAGTGGGCTCTCCGTGTAGTCACTAATGCATTACCTGTTGTAACTGTAAACTAATCTTATTTGGCCAGAACCATATAAATAATATTATATGGCCGATTTACTAACCAGCAAGGAATTTACTAATAACCTCGTCTTAATCGTTGTTGCGTTTATTACTGGTGTGCTCAGTCCTATAGTTGCTTCTTGGGCCAGGGCTAGGTTTGCTGAGAAAAAAGCTGTTATTGAAGAAGAGGAGACAGATGAAATCTTAAAAATGCTGCATGCAAACGAAATGATTGATCAGCGTATAGAAACTATTCGTACAGAGTATAATTTTGATCGAGTCTGGATAGCTCAATTTCATAATGGTGGTTCTTTTTATCCCTCAGAGCGAGTTTTAAATAAATTTCAAAAGTTCAGTTTAACATATGAGGCTTGTAAACCTGGCATATCAAGCGAATTGAGTACCATACAAAATATCCCTGTTACAGTTTTTTCAGCCATTTTAAAGGAAGTCAAAGAAAAAGGTCATTATGGCATTGATGATGTTAGTGCTGCTTCAGATACCTCTTTATCTCAAAAGCCTTTTTGGTGTGATCGAGGTGTGAGAGGTTTTCATATTGTAGCTATTAAATGTCTTAAACGCAAATTCCTTGGATTCATGGTTGTTGACTGCACCACAGATGTAAAGCCATTCACAAAGGAAGTGGTGGAAAACCTTATCGTTGAATCAAAGATACTTGGTGGTTATTTGGTGCGTGATAATGAACAATAATAATATAAAATAATTGTATGAAGGGTAGATATATTAATGATGAGTATTATGGCTCAGTTTCACGCGATGCAGCAGAACATTATTTGCTTCGTAAAAAATTAGATGACTTGCGTTCGGTAAATCTTCAAATATTAGCTGTAGCAGGCATATCTTTATTCGCTCTTCTACTATTACTCTTACACATATTAATGTAATGCATGTGGTATTGCGGTTGAAGGTTGAAGAAAAAGAAATAACAAACAGTTCATATAATCCTTCCCATATACAAGAAATAACCAAGACTGTTGTAACTGCAGTACAGCGTTTTAAATTAAAAAAGCCTGTGTTTGAGACTACAGTCAAGACAGAGAATAATATAGTCACATATTTTACCATGAAGATGTCTCCAAGTATTTGGAAGTTCTTCATAAGTGCATATGGCTCCATAGAGAATATAGAACTTGATTATGAAATAATATTGATATAAATTATGCATGCGAGCATTAGTATGTGGTGGTGGTGGGTTTATCGGCAATCATTTAGTAAATTTTTTAAAGCGAAACAATTACTGGGTTCGGGCAGTGGATATAAAGTACCCAGAATATAATCATTCTGAAGCAGATGAATTTATTGCCACCGATTTAAGAGACCCTATTAGCGTACGCAAGGTGCTTGATCGTTCCATTGATGTTGTTTATCAATTGGCGGCTGATATGGGTGGTGCAGGCTATATCTTCACTGGAGAACATGATGCAGATGTGATGCATAACTCTGCTACAATTAACTTAAACATATTGGATACCGCACAACGTCTTGGTACAAAGAAAGTATTTTATAGTAGCAGTGCTTGTATGTATCCAGAGCACAATCAATTGGATCCTAATAATCCTAATTGTGAGGAGAGTAGTGCTTACCCAGCAAATCCAGATAGTGAGTATGGATGGGAAAAACTGTTTAGTGAGCGCTTGTATCTTGCTTATAACAAGAATTATAAAATGAGCAATTATATAGCCCGTTTTCATAACATCTATGGCCCTTATGGATCATGGGACAATGGTAAAGAGAAAGCACCAGCGGCTATTTGTAGAAAAGTAGCACAAGCTAAAGATGGTGGAGAGATTGAGATATGGGGTGATGGTGAACAGACTCGTAGCTTTTTATATGTTGATGAATGTTTAGAGGGTGTAGATAAGTTGATTCACTCCTCGTTCTTTGGTCCAGTGAACATTGGTTCAGAAGAGAGAGTAACAATCAATCAATTGGTAGATATCGTAAGCGATATTGCTGGTAAGAAATTAGCCAAAAAACATATCAAAGGACCTACAGGTGTTAGGGGTAGATGCTCTGATAATAGACTTATTGAGAAAGAGTTAAATTGGAAGCCAAAAGAGCCTCTTGTGACAGGTTTAGAGAAGACATATGTTTGGATTGAGAAGCAAGTCCAAGCCACAAAATAATACTTGCATATATAAGATTAGCTTGTTATAATATCTTTTAATAAATGAGAGAATTAACTGTATACGCAATGATGATTGGTATTGCGGTTGGGTTTACTTTTTATGGCTATTTTGCTTGGAAGACGTTTAGTCGTGATGAAGAACAAGATTTTTCTTCTACCCGAAGTAGAAGGAATGGTGGAGGCGCTACCAAGCGCTCCTCTAATAACCAGTGAGGTTTGGGGTTACCCTCTATCCTGTCATGGGAGAAAACCCCTTATTTTTTCGAATATGATGCCGGGCTTTTGGCCCGGTAGTTTAAGGGTAAAACAGCAGACTTATACTCTGTATTATCGCCAGATTAGCGTAGAATGTAGGTTCGACTCCTACCCGGGCTAAATTCATGCACCTGCTAACAGCTGGATAATCTACTACCTTAAACTAATATTAACAATATGGCAGGCAAAGGTGATAAACCCCGTCCAGTAAAAAAGAAGCTATTTGATTCTAATTTTGATGAGATTGATTGGCCTACTAAAAGAGGTCTGGAGATACGTCCCTATACAGCAAAAAAAGGCAAGAAGATATACAAATATGGAAGTTGAGGAATTGTTGCAGCAGTTGGAGATACTCAACGATACCTATTTGTGGTCCATTGATGAAGCTCATAAAATTGTGCAGCAAATAGATGTATTGATGGAATCGGATGATTTAAGAAAATTTGATAAGATAGAAAAGCTTCGTGATAAATTTATAGAATTGCAGCAGCGTCATGTTGCCGATAAAAAGCTTTACGACAATTTAATAACCGAATCGCGCAACTATTTTATTAACAAATACAATATAGACTTGCTCAAGATACTCCGCGGTGAAGATCTTTAGGAAGGTGTAGGTGATGGCATCTCTTTCCAATCCAACATTGATTCATCCCAGAAATAATATTTGTCATCTGTAGGTCTTGGCTTTGGGGCTTGCCACATGCATGTCTCTTCATTCAAAATAAAAGATTCAAAAGGCTTGGGCGGTACAAACGCATCTAGTTTACTGTCGTAATAGTAGCCAATGCCTGCATAACGCTTTCTGAACTTGCCATTAAAAGAGGTTTGTATCCACTTGCCTCCAAAGAGTCTACTACATAGCTCTTTGCCTGCCTCTTCACTTTCGTTGCCAACGCTAGATTTTATGTCATTGTCTGAAACTGTAATAACTTGAGTTACCTTGTTATTATCGTCTAATTGTGCAAAGTGTGCCATATTATACTCTATTTAGTTGCCATCCATATGCAGCTGCACCACCATAAATTGAACCTAGCGCTTGATTTGGTCTAGAGCTATCAAGTATCTTCACCCTGTAATGTGTGTAGGGGATATTGTTATCATACGTGAAGGTCAACACCCTGCCATCACTGTACCCAGAAGCATTTCCACCCATGTTTTGTGTGTTTGACAGAATGTTGTTGCTGGTGACAAATGTGAGATTGGTCCAGGTGCCAGCTGTTGCAAAGCTCCCTGATGTTCCTGCATCATTGGATCCTGCCAATTCAAAGTAACCCCAACAGTTGGCATGCACAGTGACCTTGAATTCATTCACAGCTTGTGGTGTGGTTCCAAGATAAACAGCCCAGTACATTGGGAAGTTAGTTACACCGCCATGTCCCCCGTGGGTATTAAGCCCATAATCAGTGGTAGAGCTAAAGTCATATGAGGGGGCTTTTGTCCCGAGTAGCGATATTTTAGTTGATCCTTGTGCCTGTAATCCCCCTGCAGCAGCGTTTACTATGCTATGCTGCATTCCTAAGGAATTTACTTGTGTAAATCTAGGAAGATTTGGTGTGCTTACCCATCCTTTATTATAAGAAATTATTACTATGCCTGATCCACCTGCTCCACCTGTGTTTCCATATTGATGAGAGCCTCCACCACCTCCACCACCAGTGTTTCTGCCTCCATATCCACCAATTCTTTGAGCAGTTGTTACAGTCCCTCCACCACTTCTGCTTTCTCCAGGATTTATGGCATCACCTCCACCTGACCTAATTCCTATGGCACCCGCGCCTCCCCCGCCTTGTCCTCCGTTCCCGCCAGCAATAGAATACCCTGCACCACCACCGCCTCCACCCCAATAATAAATTTGATCCATTATATCATTATAACTACCGGCACCTCCATTTGCTTGGTTATTACCACTGCCACCAGTTCCAGCTGCACCACCACCACCCCCACTATAATGTTGACTACCTTGATTGCCGCCTGCATTTCCTTGTCCTGCAGTTCCAGCGCCACCGAGAACAACAGGTTCTACATTCCGGTATCCGCTAGCGCCTCCACCGGATCCTCCAACTACTCCTGGGGCCACCCCCGCGCTATTAAAGCTTGAGCCAGCTGCACCACCGCCTGTTGCAATGATACTTACCCCTGTGCCTGCAATGCTGCTGTTGCCGCCATTGGTTCCGCGCACACCTGTGCCGTGACCGGGGGGCGCTCCAGTACCACCTGCACCAACAGATATAGTATAATCTGTATTTGCTTGTAAATCAGCAGTAGTACCGGCAAGGACTCCACCTGCACCACCGCCACCACCAATATCTGCTCCACCACCCCCACCACCAGCTACGACAAGATACCTACTAGAAGGAAGAGCTTCATTTACATATAATGTGCCAGAGTTTGTAAACACATGTATAGTGGAGCTTGATGTTTGTATTACATCGCCACCCAAAGCACCTGTGGTATCATATGCTGTTGCATCTGTTCCTCCAGAAAAGACATACAAGTTTTTTACATATAATACTTGACTATTATTGTTTAATACAGTGCCTGCACCATTGGAGCCGTTCAATTGTAATGTTAATTCATCACCTGGATCAACTGCAAACCCAGTCATGCTTTGTGTGGAGTAAGCATGCACACTGCCAGTGAACCTAAAATTACCGAAATCGCTAAGTTGTCGTTGGAATTGACCGGATACTTTAGTGCATACTGTATTTTTTGTCTTGTTAAATACTCTCCATGTATAATAATATGGTCCGGATAGAATATACGAATCAAAACTTACAGTATTAACTCTACTTGTGTTGTCATTCCTCCACACTTTCAAGTCTTTCCAATCTGCCCCGCTATTACTCACAGCGGCTTGTTCTTCGCTGTAAAATATAGGATTAGAATTCTTAATTAATACTATGCCATCACCTCCAAGACCTGCATTCAGATTTGGACTGTTGTTATTTCCGCCATCATTCCATGAACCTCCACCACCACCTCCGCCAGTGCTGTTTGTTGCATTTGTGGCATACTGACCTATTGCCATGATTGCACCATTGCCACCACCACCTGGTCCCCCTCTGGCCGCATTACCTGCTTTATAACCGCTACTGGTATATATGCCCCCACCACCGCCACCACCAAAAATTCCACCTGGAGTACCATAGGGTGCAAATTGATCAAATCTTATTCCTATGCCACCAAAGCCGGCCAAATCACCTTTGTCACAAGCAGTGGGGCAGTAACCAGCCCCACCGGCTCCTCCACCACCAGCTCCTTCATGTGGTGCTGCATGGGGGGAAGGTCTGGTACCTCCCACATTGCCATAACCTACAGCTCCAATTGTTATGTTAGGAGCATTGGTGATTGTTGTCGTGTATGGTTGTTGTAAGGATAGTTGTTGTATAGTTAAGCCTCCAACATAAGCTTCATTAGTATAATAATCTCCTCCACCACCACCAGATCCTCCATTTTTAAATACAGATGTTGTATAGAAACTTTCGTTTCCTCCTCCACCTCCAATTGCAACAAACCCTGCAAAATCGCTGTTTGTCCCTTGTCTGCCTTGTGTAAAGGCTGTTGTACCAGTATTGGTAGCATCAGCAATGCCTGCATACCCCCCTCTGCCCACAGTCAAATTGTATCTTGTGCCGCGCACAACTGGGTAGGATGGTATGTACACTACACCTCCAGCCCCACCGCCTCCACCGCTACCATAACTGCCACCTCCCCCACCCCCACCCCCAACAGCTAAAACCTCAACATTGCCTGTGTATGGTGCCACCCAAGAATTTTTGCCAATGGAGGTGAATGCCGTTATTGCACCAGGTTTCTGTATTGCAGGTTGAGATATTTCTTGAGTTACATCTGATTCTAGAGCCCAAATTGCAACATATGCATGACCACCACTGAAATCATCTGCTCCTTGGTTATTGTTTGTATTATTACCGCCATAAGCAATCTTTGTATATGTAGAGTTTGTCCATACATTAAGATCTGAATCCCAGAAAAATGAAGGGTGCCAAAAGCAACCTGCATATGTGCCACCCATTATTACACTCGAATGCACATACCCGCTTCCACCTCCACCACCAGGCATTGGTGGGTCATTATAATATCCTGCGCCCCCACCCCAATATCCTCCACCACCAGCTCCTCCATAACTAGCCCCAATTGTGTTGCCGCCTTGAAACATTGATCCCACACCTGGTTGACCTGGTGTGGAGCTATAGATCGGAGCATAGCCACCTGCAGTTTGAGTACCACCGGTGCCTGCATTATCGTACCTGTCATAACCAGTTATTTCACCACGACAGCCCTCTAGACCACCACCAGCACCGCCCCCGCATTGATCAGCCCACCCATCCCAACTAGCATTATCCAACCCGCTTCCCCCTCCCCCACCTCCACCAGCAATTAATAGCGGTCCAAAACCACCAACATAAAAATTAGAAGTTGTTGCATTACGAAATTGGTGTATGGTGTACACTTGTCCTCCTATTGTGGTCTGATATACACTGTCTCCGCCCCATGCTTGTTGAGCACCTAGATATCTTATAATTACTATACCAGACCCACCAGTGCCACCATAATTGTTGCTGCTGTAGTGAGATCCACCACCACCCCCACCACCAGTGTTTGCGCCACCTGCACCACCAGGTGTGTTGCATTGAAA
>Ga0247839_1002823_pt1 | contig 25178 bp, 18 predicted proteins | sample LaCruzMarch2015__6_FD_192405 | JGI IMG/M metagenome (GOLD analysis project Ga0247839, IMG submission 192405) | Freshwater microbial communities from meromictic Lake La Cruz, Castile-La Mancha, Spain - LaCruzMarch2015_16m | ecosystem: Environmental > Aquatic > Freshwater > Lake | place: Spain... | reverse complement strand
CACGCGGGCTGCTTTTTTACCGTCTGATGGAACAATCGATCCACAATAAGCCGGTTCCTCGCCATAAGATCATAGGCGGTCAAAACAACATAAGGTAGAGAGTTGAGCTAAGTGCATACCCCGTTTCATTTATTAACTCTCCCCGTTCTTTTTCTTGTATGATCGGCGTCCTCTTCCGATGTTCCGTTGTTGAAAATAGTTTGCCAAGCCTCTGTCCGCCATGCCTGTTCCCGTATTTTTCTTAATGTTTTCCAAACACAGGAAAGTGCATCCCCAAATGAGTGCTCTCCATTAATTTGGCGCCCCTGTCAGCGCATCCAGGCGGAAATCATCAACGACAACGGCGGCGTTATTGCAGAACAATCCGCCTAGTCCGTCTTTGAGCTTAACCTGTCCGGCGTTCAGCGTGATATTCGGTTTCGAATAAATCACGGCTCCCGAAGCATCAGAGATGCTGAAATTGAAGATACACGGATCGTCGGACTGTATCTTGAATGTATAGGCTTCTCCCTTAACGTAGGGATAGGCGTTTATCGCATTGAGCGCCACGCCACCCGTCACCGTGAAATTCTTAAAACTCAGCAACTGTAAGAAATTAGTCGGCCCGCTGAAGTATTGACGAAGCATGTAGAAACTGCCGGGCTCCTGATAATTGAAAATCAACCCCATAGTGGCCTTGCCAGTCGAAGAGTTGTCTTTAAATTTGGCGGATAGCGCGAACCCGGTTCCCTCGCCTTCGTTCAGGGTTTGTGCCGCCGTATTGATCAGGAATGGCTTCCAGCCGGTCGCGGCGCCAAACCCCAGCGCATTGTCATTAACGCGGTAGGTGGAAGAATATTCCGGATAGGTTCCTGTTACGACGGGCTTCCAGTTAGGGCCGATCGTCGCGGCTACTTCGGCAACCGTTGCGGCGAGGCTGGTATTTTCACGATTGAAATCGTCCGTGACCGTCACGGCGCGAGCCGTGCTGCACAGAGCTCCAAACATCAATAGACAGATCGCTTTCTTCATCTGATTTTCCCTTTGTTTAAGTTCCCCTTGCTGGCCGATTCTGTTGTTCAAAGTAATGCCACGGGCTTTTTCCCGCTATAGCCATTCCCGTATAAGTTTTAATGTTTTCCAAACTCTGGAAAAAGCGGCCCGAATCCAGCCAACTAACTGAGATGCATGATGATGCCGACAGGCAAAGGCCAAATTATCAGGGAAGCCGCACATCCAAACGATAGAAACCAACCGGCCCGCCGTTTGTTACGGTCACCAGCACATTTGTTCCCGAACCGGAACTGGTGCTTAACGGAATCCATGTCCCGTACAATAGATTGGTGCGCGTATAAAGCAGGTAGGTGCGACCAGTCGCTGTGTTAAATGCGAGCTGCGTTCCTATCTGATTGGTCGTCCGGCTCATTTGCATCGCAAACCGCGATAAAGCGTTCGTCGGATTGGTACCGGCGATAAATTCGTAATAATTCGAGTCTCCGTCACCATCCGCATCCAATTGCTCTGCGGCCAACCCCGTGGTGATGTCCGAAGTGTTGAAATGGTTTGTCTGCCACTGATAAAACATTCCCGGCAACCATGGCGTTCCAGCCGGCTTGATCTTGTATCCGCTAATCTTCCATTGGGTCAGGTTGACGGGAAAATTACTCACGCTCTGATACAGCCGCTGACCCGTAAAAAGATCGTAAACATCTGACATTCCTTTGAGCCGTACTGTTCCGGACATCGCGACGGTCGGCCAGATGCCGATAATGCCATGCCCGGCATAACAGGGCACCGTTGCATCGGTGTCGAGATACTGATGCACACCGATTAACCGCATCAGCCCCAGCGCCCATTCCGGATTCAAATGCTGCGCGCCGATATAAACGGTGTGCCAGTCACTTTTGTCCGCCATTACGAAGGCCGGATTCTTGGTAAACAATCCGTGCGTGTAGTTAGCCAACGTTGTGGCTCCCGTTGGCAAATTTGCGACATACCATTCCGGCTGTCCCGAAAGAGCCGAACCGGTTCCGGGGTTTGAAACAGTAGCTGAAAGTGCGGTGGTTGGATCCATATTACTGGGTGTTGTTTGAGCTGCTTCCGCAATATTCAGGCCGATCAAATCGCTCATCCGGTCGAGTCCCCAGCCGGTTTCATCGTACAGTCCGGAGCCGTAAAACCAGACGAGGGTTTTTCCATTCCGCTTGAGGTTCTCGTCTATCCAGTTCCGTTCACTGCGGGTGATCCGATAGGTGCCGGCAAACAGATAAACGGAACAGTCCGGAACCCGTCCGGCAATGAGGTCGCTTAACAGATAAACGCCGCAATTGACGCCTCCGCGCTGCAAGTGATCCCGCAGAAACATACCGAGGTACTGTTTTGACAGTGCATCCGTGGTGCTTTTGGTGGCTACATAAAACGAGCTGGCTTCGTCAATAATGAGCGCGGCATCGGGGGTGTAGCCGGGGGCGTAATCCTGATCGGGCACCACCAGCTCGTTCAGGTGCTTTTGCAACCCAAGCTCCTGCATGATTTCCGTTGAGTTGAACCAACCCTCTGAAAAAAGGTCGAGCCGCCAGATACCGGCGCCCCGGCTTAGGCTGGCAAGCTGATTGCGACGCAACCCGGCCACTGTTTCGGCAACCGTCGTGAAATGAGAGTCCGTGCGGTTGGTTGTCAGATAGGTTCTGCCGTCGTCTTCAGTATAAAAAAGCTTTCCGTTTGAAAGAATGGAATCAACCGGGCCGTGAAATGCTCCGGCACCGATATCAGCATTCGTAACGCCCAGCCAGGTAGGAACCCGGTAGACATACGAATAAGGTGCCGCCAGAAAATCAATATAAGGACTGTCGAGTACTTTGCGTAACGCCTGATGCCCTGTGTAGAAGGCCTGATAGGTTTCCAGAATATACCCGTAAAACGCCCCGGTGAGCGGCGGTACAGCGTTGGTAGACGCCTCTTTGGCCGCCCGGCAAAAAGTTAAAAGACAGTTCGCATCAGCACCCTGCCAGAATTCAGAGAAATCAATCACGTTTTTCCGCGAAACCGGATCACGAAATGCACCGCGATCGGCGGCAGTAAATTCATCAGGCTGGGGAATATCCACCGTTGCAAAAGAAGCGATATTGCTACCCCATGCCGAATTCAGATTTAAAACCGTTGAATACTTCGTCATCAACCAGGACTGAAAGGCGTTGCGGGTCGCATCGGAATATCCCCAGTAGCCCGATGGAAGCTGCCATTCCCCGCCCCCGAAGGCGCCAAAATGATAGCCGACAACAGAACCTGCATACGGCTGTTTTTCGACATAGGCAACCAGATTGGATATACACTTTGCGCCGACATCCAGATAGATCGGAGAACTCGGATCCGGATACCCGGACAGTCCGTTGGTGCTGTCATGCAGGTGCGGTTCATTCGTGTAATAGCTGTACCATGAGCCGGGAGGATGCAGTCCGCCGGTTCTAATAATAATCCGCGCCTGCGGATTATCCGCCAGAACGTTCAAAATCCCCTGATCCAGACTGTTCTTGTCGGCCACGAAAAAACCATCGAGCGTGTCTGCCAGCTTCACACCGGTATAGACAGCAATGTTCAAACCGTTTGACGTCGCCTTTCTGAACTCGTCCCTGACAACCGCATTGCTGTTGACGCAGAGTGCATCCTGGGCAATGTTTTTGCCGTCTTGCGTCAGCAGCATCGGCGTACCTTTTACCGTTCTGGCCACAGGCAACGCCTCATTAACCTGCAACCGGAAATCGTCTGCCCGTACGGAACTGGAATTGCCAAAAATACCGGCGTGCCCGGCAGAAAATCCTTCACCGGCATCCGTGGCAACGCCGCTAAGCACAATCGAGCCGTTTGTCCCGTCAGTCAGAGACCAATCAAACGTCTGCGCCTGACTGGATGCAATCGTCAACCGGTATGGATGATCTGCCGTATGTGTAAAACTTCCGGAATAAAACGTGGTGTTGGCACCGTTCCGACAGCGCAAAAACTGCACACTGCCCGCACCGGAGTAACGCAGAACGTAATAGTTGGTTGTATCCTGAAAATTGAATGCCAAACCAATCCAATCCGTCGAGGCCGTAACTCCGAGCATCAGCGTCGCCTGAAGGTCAAAACTACGGCCCTGTGTGTTCGCGGTTTCCAGCGGCTGCCAGACCAGAAATCCGTTACCGCTGTCCCGCCGCATGATGACGGCACCGGCATCCAGCTTCCAGCTTTGTGCCGCAACGGCCCAGTCGTTGCTGTACATTCCGATGGCACTCAGTCCGGTGGTATTGGTCTGCCAGCCGGTATCAACCCGGCCAAAACTGTCTTTTGATAAACCGATCATTTTTTCGGTCTGAATTTCGCCGGCCTGCACAACAGACCGCAACCTAAGCAAAGCGTTTGTGCCGGGAGCGGCGCCAGAGGTCGTGGTCTCCAGAAAAAATTTCTTAAATGAAACATAGGTGCCGCCCGCATAAACACCGCCAAGACCGTCTTTAAATTTGCTGCTTGTATCAACAACACCGGTTTTTGAATACACGACGGTGTCTGTAACGGTATCCCGGATACTGAGATCAAAAACATACGGATCGGTAGAAGAGACCGTCAGTTCATAGGGGCGATTCCGAACGTGAGTAAAGGTGCCGTTTGCCGCCGATATTGCGGTGGCGGCTCCATTTACCACCCGGTAAAATGCAACGCTTCCGGCACCGGTGTAACGAAGCAGATAATAGTTGGTTGAATTCACATAGTTTACAATGGCTCCGGCATATCCGGTGCCGTCGGTTGTGTCCATCTTTGCTACGGCAGACAGCGTGAAATTTGTTCCGGCTCCGTCGTTCAATGTTCCAACGGCACTGTTGAGCATGGCAAACCGAATCGCATAGGTGCCTATCGCGTAAACGTCCGCCTCGGCATTGTATATTCTTGCCTGTCCGTCACCCGCATTGATCCATCTGAATCCTATTGATGCGGACAAGTCCGTTGAGGCCGTGGTGTTAGCCCGGATGAAATCATCGGAGACTGTTGCGGCCCGGGTTGCGCAACAAAGAAGTGTCGCCAAGATATTCGCTATCAGGAACTTCATCCCGATCCCCTTTTTATTCCCGGCGGAAAATAAACAACCTTCATCAACTGAATTTTCCCAGCTTGCCGGGAGCAATCTCGTGCATTTTTCCAAATACACAAAGCTTTACAGATGATGGATTCGCCTCGTTCGCCGCGACTTCCACAGAAGTTGCGGTTATCTTAATCTGAAGCGCATTGCCTCTGAAATTAATCCGGAAGCCGAGACTTTTCCATTCCGGCGGAAGGTGCGGATCAAACCACAGTTCATCGCCGTGCAGTTCCAGTCCGGCAAAACCATAGACCATCGCCTGCCACAACCCGCCGAAGTTTCCGATATGGATCCCGTCACGGGTGTCTTTGTTGTAATCAACAAAATCAAAGTCAGCAGAGAGATTGAAATAGTGCATCGCGCGATCCATCAATCCCAGCTTCGCGGCAACCAGCGCATGGATGGATGGACTAAGCGACGAGCCGTGCAAAATAAACCGCTCGTAATAATCCCAGTTTGACTGCAAATGCTTGTGCTCAAATTTTTCAGGCATCAACGTCAGCAGCAGGATCACATCCGGCTGCTTCATGCCTTTGCATTCATGATATTCCGCACCGGGACCGCCCCACTCGGAACCGGTTACATCCCACGTATCTTTCAAATCATAAAATCCGTCACATTGCGGAATCAGGCCGGTCTTTTCATCAACCGGACAGTACATTTTATCCGCGATCTCCAGCCAGCGCGCCGCTTCGCCTTTGTCGGGACAGAATGTTGCCGCGCGCCGCAGCACATAAGCAGTCAGGTAATTGGTATACGCATTATTATCTGTGACTGGATGATATTCATCCGGTCCGCCGACGCCGTGAATTTCATAACGATCCAGCGCGGTATTAAAAATGACGCGTTCCACCATGTAGCGCGCACACTCCGTCACCACCTCTTTGCCTTCTGTTTTCAGCCATTGGAAATCGCCGCTAATGTCAGCATAACGCAGAGCGGCATATGCAATATCGGGAACCACATGAATCTGTGTCCGGCTGCAAGTAATCGCTACCGGCGCGTGCTCAAACCCTTCCACCGTACTCGACCACGGATAACGCGCTCCTTTGCGGCCTTCCGATTTTGCATACGTCCGGGCATCATCCAGCATGCGGCGGCGGTAGCGAAGATGCGCTCCGCCCCATTCGGGAAAAACCCATTGGTAAAACGGTGCAAGATTTATATCCGTATCCCAAAAGACCTGCCCGTTATAACCCTGCCCCGTCAGTGCTTTAGCGCCGATACTGAACCTGGAGTCAGTTTGCGGTGAAGCAATGATCAGATGAAATAATGCAAAACGAAGCCGCTGCTGGGCCTTTACATCGCCTTCCACCTGAATATCCGCCTGCGCCCAGATTTTCTTCCAAACCTCTGAGCTTTGAGCATGACAGGTTTCAAATCCGGCCTCGGCACTGCGCCGTGCCAGATCCACGGCGGACTGTTCTGGATTTTCATCCTGCGCGGAATAGACCGTGCTGAACTTTTCGAGCGTCAGCGTTTTGCCTTGCTGAGCCGGAACGGACGCAATTTTTTTGTAGCGGCGCAACTGTGTTTCATTGTTCCAAACACTGGAAAGTTTTCCGTCCGTCAGCAGCCGGTTTACCAAACATTGGAAGACCTGGGTTCCGCTACCGTCGATCACGGACTTCAGCAGCAAGCCATCTGCCAGATCTCCGGCCACCGACTCGGCATATTCGATATGTAGCGAGGCATCAATCCCGCTTTCAATTTTCACCTCGCCCGACCAGTTCTCCGGCGTGATAGTGATTTCCTGTGCGATCAAATGGCGCTCTGCCATGCTGCAAAAGCGCCGGAAACGAATTGAGGTGATCTTTCCCTGCCCGTTGTCCCAGCGCACTGTGCGATACAGCGTGCCGGTCTTCAAATCCAGCGTACGGTTGTATTCCAGCAGTTTGCCGTCCCACAGCCGGAACGGAACGCCGTCGATCCATATTTTGGTGTACAGCGGATCAGGTAGATTCTGGATAAGATAAATCTCTTCCGGTGTTGGCATCAGCTCTTCATTGAAAATGTATTTTTTGCGACAGAAGGTGTCCGCCGTGCAAAACTGCCGCTCGATCGATTTCCGAAAAACACCGGCTACGAAAAGTCCCTGCACCTCCCGCGTGCCGAGTTCTTCGTAACTTCCGCGCAAGCCCATCAGGCCGTTGCCTATACAAAACTGGGTTCCACCGGTTCTTTCGTTGACCGGATGATAAACAGATTCGGAAACCGTCCATTCGGTACAGTTTGCTTTTGCAGTTGTATTCGCCATAAAAGTCTTCATTCAGTGTTAATCGGTCAATTGTTGCTGGGTTCTATTTGAATGTGAATGTCGTTCTGCGTATTTGATTTAATGAAATCCAAAAATCAGGACTCCTGCGCAGAGGTTGGCGTTTTCACTTCTTTACGGAATTCGGATGGCGAAATGCCGGTTGTTTCTTTAAACACCGTGCTGAGTCGAACGTCGCTGCCGAACCCGCACATGCTGGCAATTTCAGTAACAGGAAGATTGGTATCCGCCAGCAGCTGCTTAACCCGTTGTATGCGTTGCCGCCGGATTTCACCAAGCGGCGTTCGTCCCAGTTCAGCCCGGAATTTGCGTTCCAGCAGGGTCCGGGAAATAAAAACGTGCCTCAGCAAATCTTCTACCTTGATTGGTTCCGAGACGTGTTCCTGGATAAACTGAAGCGCTTTAACCACGATCGGATCGGAGACCTGAAGTACATCCGTGGATTGTCTGCTGACCAGCCCCATCGGAGGCAGAAAATGTTTCTTCTGGAGAGCTCCACTCCCGTTCAGCATTTGTTCAAGTAATACCGCGGCATCATAACCGACCCGTTCAATGGGCGTCCGGATGCTGGACAGAGGCGGATTCGAAATATTGCACAGCAGTTCATCATTACCGACCCCCATAACCGCCACATCCTCGGGAACCCGGAAGCCGTATTGCCGGCAGAACTGAATAAACTGAAAGGCCTCCCAGTCGTTACAAACAAAAACGGCAACGGGTTTCGGTAATTTTTCCAGCCATTTCAATTTCTCGCGGTCGATCGCCTCCCGCGTTTTTTTGTTAATGTGATAAACCTTGGTGGGATACAGGTGGACAGAACATTTGTATCCGGCTTCTTCGACCGCATAAAGGAAGGCCTCGGCGCGGTGCAGGGAAAATTCATGCATATCATTGCCAAGAAATGCAAAATGTACGAACCGCCGCTCTAGGAAATAGTCGGCAGCCATTCGGCTTATCGCATCTTCATCCATCGTTACAAACGGAATCGACGGATCATCCGGCTGCATTAGAATCGCCACCCACGGACGGTTATAATGCTGCTTAAAAATCCCCACCTCCGTATCCACCACGCCGGAGATAATGCCGTCCGGATTCCATTGGCGAAGATCGTTCTCCAGCACTGGCGAGTCGGACTGCACCAGATGCAACGTCCAGTAAGGATGGCTGTACACGAATCTGGAAACACCCAGCAGGATGTTCCGTCCATACCCGTGCCAGGGAACCACAACGGCTATCTTTCGTGCCTTTTGCATAGAAGCTGGGTGTATATTTTATAAAAAGCTCTGTGCAAAGCTAAAATACCGAAATCATTAAACCAAATACGGAAATCGGTATGGTTTTTTTATATCTGCGTATGCTTTATTCATCGGACTAATGGGTGCGGAGATTTGAGGAGAAGGGATCTTATATGAGCAAGTTGACATCAAAAGAACGGTTCACGCGCATGTACGAGCATCGTGATGCGGATCGCATACCGGTCATTGACAGTCCTTGGGACGCGACTATCGAACGCTGGCACAGCGAAGGTATGCCTGAGAAAATGGACTTCGTTGACTATTTCGGGCTGGATGGCGTGGCGCGCATCGGTGTGGATAATTCGCCGCAGTTCACGCCCCGGGTCATTAAAGAAACAGATGAATATAAGATTCACACGACCTCTTGGGGTGCCACCCTGAAGAACTGGAAGCACGCAGCCTCCACTCCGGAATTTGAGGACTTCACCATTGTAGATCGCCCCTCCTGGGAAAATGCAAAAGCACGGATGACGCCCAGCCGGGATCGAATCGATTGGGCGCAACTGGAACGGGACTATCCCAAGTGGGTAAAAGACGGCTACTGGATACAGGCCGGCTTATGGTTCGGGTTTGATATAACCCATTCCTGGGTTGTAGGCACCGAACGTCTACTCTTCGCCCTTATCGAAGATCCTGACTGGTGCTGCGACATGTTCTCGCACGAGCTGGAAACCAACCTCGCCCTTCTTGACCTCGTCTGGGATGCCGGATACCGGTTTGACTGTATCACCTGGCCGGATGACATGGGCTACAAGGGAACACAGTTTTTCTCGCTGGATATGTATCGCGCCCTTGTGAAGCCGTTTCATAAACGCGCCATCGAGTGGGCTCACGCCAAGGGCATCAAAGCCCATCTCCATTCATGCGGCGATGTTAATCCGTTCGTCCCCGAGCTGATCGAGATCGGCCTTGACGCCCTGAATCCTCTTGAAGTCAAAGCCGGCATGAATCCGGCGCACCTCAAAGCAGTTTACGGAAAAGACCTCGTATTCCACGGAGGAATCAATGCCGTGCTATGGGACCATCCAGATCAGATACGCGCTGAAATGGAACGTGTCATACCGGTGATGAAACAAAACGGCGGCTATATCTTCTCCTCTGATCATTCCGTGCCGTCGAGCGTCAGTCTCGAAGATTTCAGACAAATCGTTGCTTTAGCAAAAAAACTGGGGTCGTATTCATAATCGACCAAACAACCAACCTCGCCGACACGCTCAAAGCCGTGTCGGCGGCTTGTGTCGGAATAGAAGAATCTATTTAATCCGGCCTGTAGCTGTTTTCAGGAACTGAAATTATGAATACATCTTTTTTCAAACAGGGCCGGGCGAATTGGATATGGACGGCCGAACAAAGTCATTGGCGCGGCGAGGATCATTCTCCATCCCACTATGAAGTGCGCCGATTCCGCCGTACATTTGAACTCGCAACCGTAAAAGATGCATCACTGAAAATCGCCGTCTCCGCCGACAGCCGTTATATTCTCTATTGCAATGGACAGATTATTTCGCGCGGCCCGGCCAAGGGTGATGTACGCCACCACTTCTATTCCGTCGCTGACCTTACCCCGCACCTGAAACCCGGCGGCAACGTACTGGCCGCACTGGTCATGGATTTCTCAAAAATAAAATGCTACCCGCCGGAACTCGGCGCACCCTGCTGGAGTATTACTCACTCAGGAGGATTTCTCCTGGAAGGCACGGTTGAAGGAAAAGAATGCATCGATGTTTCGACCGACTCTCAATGGAAAGTGCAAGTCGATCAGGCTTTCGCCTTCCATAACGAAGGCTGTCCGCACGGCGGATTTGTCGGTTACTTTGAACGATTCAACACCGCGCTTGAACCCGCAGGATGGACGACCCCGGATTTTGACGACTCCGGCTGGGTGCCCGCCACGAAACTTTATCATGCTGTGCGATTGGAAGATTACCGCGACGCCCCCTCACCCTACGGACTGCTCGAATCAATCATACCGCCGCTCACAGAAAGCGAACCACGCCGGTTCGAATCGATCTTTCTGCCCGGCGGCGGCGAAGCGCCCGCCGAATGGCAAAAGTGGCTCGGCGGTACACCCGTCACGATTCCCGCCAACAGCCGTGTCGAAATGATGCTGGATGCCGGAGCGTTGCAAAGCGGATTCCCGATGATTGCAGCTTCCGGCGGAAAAAATTCCAAGATCCGGATAATGTATTCCGAAGGACTGCGCCTGCCTTGGTCGGTAGAAGACGCCAACATTCTCGGCCGCGGCATCGACACCTCCAATGTCTCCTGCATGAACAGCAGCGAGAAGGCCGGCTGGACGCTGGACCGGCGCGGCTCCATCGCCGGCTGGTTTGACGAAGTCACCCTGTCCGGCGGCGAAACGCCCTATGAACCGTTCCATTGGCGCACCTTCCAGTTCGTCAAACTAACGGTTGAAACCGCCGGAGAACCGCTGACATTAAAGCCGCTCACCTACCGCTTCACGTCCTATCCGTTCCAGAAGAATTACGATTTCCAATGTTCCGACGCTTTTTTCAAACCATTGGAAAAAATATCTTGGCACACCTTCCAACTCTGCACCCACGAAACCTTTGAAGACTGCCCATACTATGAACAGATGCAGTATTCCGGCGACAGCCAGATTACTTCATTGCTCGCACTCAGCGCCACCGGCGATGCACGGCTGACAAAACAGGCTCTGTATCAGTTCGCATGGTCGCTGCGGGCGGAAGGCATTACCGAATGCCGCTACCCGGCGACACTACCGGTCGTCATTCCTTCCTGGAGTTTGCATTTCATCCTGTTGATGGCCGACTACTTCGATTATACCGCCGACGCTGCAACCATTCGCGACCTGCTCCCCTGCGTCCGCTCCATCCTCGACTGGTTTGCCCGCCATAAAGACGAGACTGGTCTGCCAGCCAAGCTACCGCACTGGAACACCGTCGACTGGTCGCCGCGCTGGGATCGCGGCCAGCCGCCAGGATGGGATCGCGGGCCGACCTGCATCATCAGCTCGCAATATCTGCGTGCTCTGCGCATGGCCGCCAAACTGGAAAAAGCTGCCGGACGAAAAAATAACTACACAGAAGAAGCCGACGGCGTGGCAGAAAAAATCAATATGCTCTTCTGGAATGAACAGCGCGGCCTCTACGAAGACTGCCCCGGCGGCCCTGACGCCAGTCAGTACGGCAATGCCTGGGCGATTCATTCCGGCGCCGCTTCGCCGGAAAAAGCCAAACGCGCAGTCGGTGCGATTTTTGAAAACAAGGAACTCGATCCGGCCTCTTTCTTTGGAATCTACTTCATCGTTCGCGCGCTGGAAGACTGCGGCGAGTATCGCCGCTTCCCGCAACTGCTCGGGCGCTGGAAAGAAATGATCGATGGCGGCTTCAGCACCTGGGCGGAAGACATCACCTACTGGCGGTCGCTCTGTCACGCATGGAGCGCATTTCCGCTGATTGAATTCCTGCGCGGCGTTCTCGGCGTCAAACCGGGCGCCCCCGGCTTTGGAGAAATTCTGATCCAGCCGCAACCGCTCCACTTAAAATCCGCCACCGGCTCAGTACCCACTCCGCACGGAAAAGTTTTCAGTGATTGGAACATCACGAATGGTAAATTTTCGATTCAGATAAAAGCACCGGCGGGAATACCGCTTCGTGTTATTCTTCCGGACGGAAGCGTTCATCACACCGCGACCGGAATGTTCAACGGAACCTGCCTCTTATGAAATCACACATGCTGACTTTCCTGACACTGCTGGCTGGCTACAGCGTTTGCTACGCTCAGGAAATCAGACTTTCCAGCGATTGGAAACCCAGCGGTCTTCCGCCCGCGGCTTTTAAAACCAGCGGACGAACCGTTGAAATGACCCCGGAAAACTGCGGCTCTGCACAGGCCGTGCAAATTATCAAAGGCCGGTTTGCCGCCGGAGAACTCCTGCGATTCTCCGCAGATGTCGAAACGACCGGCATTACCGATGAAAAGGGAAACAAGGCCCTGCGCCCTTATGATCTGAACCTGAGTCCACGCAATGTCTGTCTTGCGCTGGCACAAATCGATGCTCAGGGCCGGACGCTCAGCATCTGTGGGTCCTCCCGCCTGCTTGGAACGGAAAATACCAAACTGGATCTGGAAGCCGCCGTGCAGGAAAATGTTGAAACTGTTGAACTGCGCTTGATGGCTACACTGGTTACCGGAAAAGTCCGCTACCGCAATATGGCATTCGAAAAAGCGCCGACAGTTCCGCTGCAGGATGTTCCCGAAGCAAAAATCCTTACTAACAGCCTTGGCCGGTGCTTCTGGCAGTTCGACGGAAAAACCCAGCCTCTGGCGATGTATTTCGGCAATAACCAGTTCAACCGCGATGACCGAATCCTGGAAGAAATGGAAAAGGCTGTCGCCGTTGGCGTTCCGGTACTTTCATTCAACCTGTATCTGCCAGCCATGGTGTCCAACACCGAACAGCTTAAAATAATTGAACGGTTCATGAAGAAGTTTCCCGATGCGTACTTTATGCCGCGCGTCTGGCTCGGCCCCGGCGCGGCTTACCAGAAAATTTTTCCGGAAGAGATGATGAAGTATGCCGATGGGCGGGCCGGCAGTTGTGCATCTGCATCTTCTGAACATTGGAAAGAATTCACCGACCACAATCTACGCGAACTGGTTAAACTCATCCGGCGCTCACCTTATGCCCGGCAATTCATCGGACTCAAGCTGACCTACCAGCAGACCGGCGAATGGATTTACTGGGAGCCGCAGTCCTCTGCCGGATACGACAAATCCACCCAACAGGAATTCATTCGCTGGCTGAAAGAAAAATACACTTCGCTTGAAAATATCAACGCCGCCTGGAGCCAGGCTCTCAACAGCTTCGATGAGATCCGCGTCCCTTCGGAACAGGACCGCGACACCGGTACGCTTGGAGAGTTCCGCGATCCGAAAACCCGGCAGCGCGAAATCGACTTCTCGCTGTTCTACAACACGGCCAACGCCGACAACATCATCCGGTTTGCCCGCACTGTTAAGGAGGCCACGGAAAACAAGAGTCTGACCGCCGCTTTCTACGGCTATCTTTTCGAGCTGGCCTGGAGCGAAGGCTGGCCGCAGCAGGCCGGACACCTCGGACTGGAAAAACTCTGCCGTTCTCCATATATCGACATCATCGGCGCGCCTTATTCTTATAATCCGATCGGACGCGGCTTCGGCCTGCCGGTCGATCTGCACGGCCCGTTTGACGGTATCAACCGCTACGGAAAAGTCGCCATGATTGAAGAAGACACGTTCACGCATCTCGCCCTCAATCCCAAAGCCGGCGACGGCTGGGATCCCGCGATTGCTCCCGGGTATGCCAGCCGCACCACCAACATGACACAAACCATTGCGGTGCTGCGCCGGGATCTTGGCGTCGCCGCAGGCCGCAACCAGATGCTCCTTTGGCAGAATCTTTTTAGCGAAGGCCGGTTCAACGATCAGCAAATCTGGGATATGTACAAACCCTATCTGACCTGGATGCAGCAAAGCGCCGAAACCGCCCAGCCCTTTCAGCCGCAAGTCGCCGTACTCGCCGATCCGGAAAATATCACGCTCCTGAAAAACAAGGCCTACGGCATTACTGAGCGCTGGCTCTATCAGAACCGGTTTCCTCTCAACCGAGTCGATACATCCATCGGCTACTACCTCCAGTCCGATCTGGATAAACTGCCCGACAGCGTACGTTGCGTCGTCCTGCTCAACCCGTTCCGGATTACCGCCGAACAGAAAGCCGTTTTGCAGGAGCGGTTTATGCGCGACGGGAAAATGATCATCTTCTGCTACATGCCGAATATTTACGACGACTCGGGGTTAGCCCCGTCCGGGACAGACTTCTGTGGAATGAGTCTGGAACTAAAACCCGGCCCCATCCTGCCCGAATCGCGGGCAAACGGAAAAATCAGTCCGGACTCAAGAGGCGCGCGCTTCGGCGGCAGACAGTTCGGCCTGCAAAAAGAACAATCCTGCGCGCCTTTCCTGAAAGTCACCGATTCAGACGCCGAGGTCTTTGCCCAATACACCGCGACCGGAGAACCGTCCTGTGCCCAGAAAGAAATGAACGGCTGGACGTCTGTCTATCTCGGCTCTCCCGGCCTGCCGCCGGAACTGTGGCGCGAGCTGTTCAAAAAAGCCGGCTGTCACCTTTATCTGGATGATAAAGATTTTTCACAGGATTTTGAAAAGCCCGACTTTATTCAGGTTAACGGAAATTTTCTGATGATCCAGTCCGCTTCCGGCGGAACAAAAACAATCCATTTGCCGGTACGGGCCGCCAAAGTCTGCCGGTTTGATGATTCGGTTCCGCAACTGGTTGCAGAAGACTGCGACGATTTCCGCGCTGACTTCCAGCCCGGGATCCCGGCCTTTTTTATCTGCGAATAAAGAAAACGGCCGGCTCCTAGTATGCGGCTTTTTGTCCACAAACTGGCTTGTCCACCCGCAAGAATAACCGCAGAATCCGCCCAGCAAAGAAAGGAACCCTCTGTATGAAAAAAGTGCTATTGATTATTGGAGCCGTCATCCTGATTCTGGTTGTTGTGCTGATGCTCTCTCTTGGACAAATCATTAAGGCTGGCGTGACCACCGCCGGACCGAAACTGGCTGGCGTACCGATTCAGCTCACAAGCGTAGTTGTTAATCCGCTGACCGGCATGGTGCGCATCAAAGGTCTTGTCATCGGAAACCCCGAAGGATTCAACACGCCGAGCGCCATGGAACTCAGCGATTTTAAACTGAAAATTAAAATGTCTTCCCTGTTCTCTAAAGCCATCGTAATTGAAGAAATCCTGATCAACGAACCGCAGATCACCTACGAAAAAAGCCTCAAGTCCAGTAACCTGAGCACCCTGCAGGCCAATCTGGCTCCCAAAGAAACTGCGGCTAAACCGGAAGCTGCTCCGGCTCCCGAAAAGAAAAAAGGCGCGGCTAAGAAGGTCATCATCGACGACTTCCAGCTGAACGGTGCCAAAGTCAACGTGACCATCACCGCACTGGGCGGAAAGAAAATGACACTGCCGCTTCCTAATATTCACATGAAAGACATCGGCAAGAATTCCGGCGGAGCTAATCCGGCTGAAGTCGTCTCCGAAGTATTCAACTCCATCAGCAAAGCGGTGGTTGAAGCCGTTTCTGCTGGCGGTGACATGGCCGGCAAAGCGCTCAAAGACGTCGGCGGCGCAGCGACCGACGCAGCCAAAGGCGCCACAGATGCCGCGAAAAGCGCAACCGATTCCATTAAAAAAGGTCTCGGCGGACTGCTAGGAAAATAAACTGATCGATTATCCGGTCAGACAAAACCGTCTGCACATTCCGCAGACGGTTTTTTATGCGTAGCCGAGCTTCTTTAGAATCCAGAAATTTTTCCGCCAATCCTTTTCTACTTTCACCCAGAGCGTCAGCCGGACCGGCAGGCCGTACATTTCCGCCAGTTCTTTTTCGGCGTGATGTTTCACCGACTTGAGCAGTCGGCCTTTTTCGCCGATCACAATGCCCTTCTGAGAATGGCGCTCGATATAAATGTCTGCATCGACTTTCCACTCGGTTTCGCCTTCGGTAATCGTCTCAACCCAGACAGCAATGCAGTGCGGCAGTTCGTCGTGCAGCCGGTCAAAAAGTTTCTCGCGGATTACATCAGCCATATTCAGCTTGCGCGGATAGTCGGTCAGTATGTCTTCGGGGAAAAGCGGCGGCCCTTCCGGAACCATGGCAAACAGCGCCCCCGTCAGTTCCGGCAGTCCGCCGCCTTTCAACGCCGAACCCTCAATCCATACCGGGTTCAGCGCTGATTTTTTCTCGGCAGCAATTTCATTCCAAAGCGTTTTGTACGTTTCAACAAATGACGTACCGAGGTCGGTCTTGTTCAGCAGAATCAGACAAGGCGTATTTTCCACGGCCAGCCGCCGCATCCAGCCGTCGTCTTCCTGCCACGGTTTGCTGGAGGCGTCCAGCACCAGCAGTACCACATCGGCGCCATTCACCGAAGACCGAGCCATCTTGTTGAGGTTTTTTCCCAGCTCGCCTTGCGCCTTGTGTACGCCGGGTGTGTCGAGAAAGACAATCTGCCCGCGTTCTTCCGTCAGAATGGCGCGAATGATGTTGCGCGTCGTTTGCACCGTATCGCTGACAATGCTTACCTTTTCGCCGACCAGCGCATTGAGCAGCGTGGATTTACCGACATTTGTCCGCCCGACCACAGCCACCACGCCGGCGCGCATTTCACTATTGGGTGCTTCACTCATTTATTCTTCAAAAATTTAAACACCGTCTGTGAGCTGAATTTCTTTCCGAGGCACAGAACGGCTGACGGAAACTGTGGTTGATTCGGCGAATCGGGATAGTGCTGCGTTTCGAGACAGAACCCGCCGCGCCGGACATATTTGCATCCACCCTTTCCGACCGGCGCGCTATCCAGCCAGTTGGCAGAATAAAACTGAACGCCCGGCTCGGTGGTATAAACTTCCAGCACGCGACCGCTGTCCGGGTCTTCAGCACGGGCGGCAAAACTCAGTTCGTCAGTCGATTTTTTGTTGAGACAGAAGTTGTGGTCGTAGCCGCTTCCGAAGCGAAGCTGTTCGTGGTCGGCATCAATCCGTTCGCCGATGGTATGCAGCGTGAGGAAATCAAACGGCGTTCCGGCCACTGCAGCCTCTTCACCATAAGGAATTGCCGTTTCGTTTGTCGGCAGAAAGGTGTCCGCGTTGATCGTCAGAATTTGTTTTCCGACATATCCGGCATCGTGGCCAGCCAGATTGAAATAGGAATGATTGGTGATGTTATACGGCGTTGCTTTGGTTGTTTCTGCCGTGTAGTCGATTTTCAATTCGTTAGCTTCGGTCAGCGTATAAGTCATCACCGTTTTGACTTCGCCGGGGAATCCTTCTTCGCCGGCAGCGCTGACATAGGTCATGCGCACCGCATTTCCGGCCCCAAGGACTTCTGCATCCCAAACCACTTTATCAAACCCGCGCAGCCCGCCGTGCAGTGCATTCGGACCGTTGTTCACTGCCAGCGAATAGTCGTTCCTGTCGAGAGTGAATTTTCCGCCCTTGATCCGGTTGGCAAAGCGTCCGACGGCACAACCGAAATACGGCGTCGCCTGCACATACTCCGCCGCCGTGTCGTGACCGAGAACAATGTCGGCGATCTCGCCATTTTTGTCGGGAACTTCCAGCGAAACGATGGTTCCGCCGTGGGTCATGATGCGAACTCTAATTCCGTTCCCGTTGGTCAGGGTGAAAAGATCGACCTTCTCGCCAAACTGGTTTGTTCCGAACGATTTTCTATCTGCGGCCATTTTGTTTTCCTGTTCTGCCGCCACGGCCGGAGCCGACGTTTCGTTTACCGGCCCCGCTCAAGAAATCCTTCGAGCTTCCGGATACGGGTCGGATGACGCATCTTGCGCAGGGCTTTGGCTTCAATCTGCCGGATACGTTCGCGGGTCACGTTGAATTGACGTCCGACTTCTTCAAGGGTACGCGGATAGCCGTCAACGAGACCAAAACGCAGTGTGAGCACTTCCTGTTCGCGGGCAGTGAGCGTTTCGAGCACATCGCCGATCTTCTCGCGGAGGAGACTGAAGGCGGTCATTTCAGACGGGTTTTCCGCTGACTTGTCTTCGATGAAGTCACCGAAGCTGGTGTCGTCGCTGTCGCCGATCGGTGCCTGCAACGAAATGGGCTGCTGGGCGATCTTCAGAATCGCACGTACACGCTCAACGGGCAGTTCCATTTCATCAGCAAGCTCTTCCGGCGAGGCTTCGCGACCGAACTCCTGCAACAGCGTTTTCTGAACACGTAGCAGTTTGTTAATCGTTTCAATCATGTGCACCGGAATGCGGATGGTACGGGCCTGATCGGCAATCGACCGGGTAATGGCCTGACGAATCCACCAAGTGGCATAGGTGCTGAATTTATAACCGCGACGGTATTCAAATTTTTCAACGGCTTTCATCAGCCCCATGTTGCCTTCCTGAATCAGGTCGAGAAAGGAAAGGCCGCGGTTGGTGTACTTCTTGGCGATACTGATCACCAGACGCAGGTTGGCCTCGATCATTTCTGTTTTGGCCTGAATTCCCTTGCGCAACCAGGTGCGCAACAAGCGGTAATATTCAACGAAAGGCTCCGCTTCCATGTGCAGAATCTCTTCTAGTTCGCGCAAACGTTTACGGACTTCGCGTATTTTTTCGTCGGCGTGTTTGGAGCGGCTCTTATCCAGCTTCCCTAGTTCGGCCAGCAGTTCGCGAACCTCTTTGTGGCACGGATCAACCTGCGGAACGATATCTTCAATGGCCTTCTGCTTGAAGTGTAGCTGACCGAAGTATTCAGCAAGGCGTACCTGCGCCCCTTCGAACAGCTTATGGCTCTTCTCGCGGTCGGCCTTGCTTTTAGCGTGAAGCGATTCAAGAAAATATTTGCCGGCCAGTTCCTGATTGCGATGAATGCCCTGCAGGACTTTCGGCAATGCGCCGAAATAGTCTTCACGGCACTCCACATGTTTGTCGCTGACGATACGGTCGAAGCGCTGTTTGCCGGTTTCAATTTTTTCAATAACGCCCAGGTAGGCTTCGGTCGCGCAGCCGATCCGGTTAAACAGACTGGTGGTATTGAGTTCTGCCTCTTCAATTCGTTTGGAAATCTCAACTTCCTGCTCGCGGGTAAGCAACGGCACCTGACCCATCTGTTTGAGATACATGCGAACCGGGTCGTCGAGTACGTCACTGCGGGCGCTCTGTTTTTCGCGCTCCTCTTTCTCCATGCGTGCTTTAAACTCTTCAACGTCGTCGGCGCGGATAATTTCCACTTCCATGCTCTTCAGCAGCGCAACGACTTTTTCGGCATCCTCAGGGACAACGAGATCTTCAGGCAACGCTTCTTCAATATCCTCATGCGTCAAAAACCCGTGTTCAGAAGCGAGCGCAATCAGTTCTTTGATTTTTTCATTGCGCTCTTCGCGCAGCATCACCGAAACAGGAGCATCACCCAACGGCGGGGCTTCCATAGAGTCCAAATCGGGGCTTTCCGGCGACTCTTCATTCGGAATCGAAATCTTCGGCAAACGGACTTTCTTGGCCGGAGCTGTCTTGGGTTCTGGCAAAAGTTTTTTTGCAACAGGTTTTGCCGGTACTTTTGCGGCGGGTTCTTTTTTGACCGGCGTTTTCTTGGCCAGGGTTTTTTTGACCGCAACTTTTTTAACAGCCGGAGCTGTTTTTTTCTTGGCCGGCTTCTTTACAACAGCGGTTTTCTTCTTGGTCATGCAACTCTCCGATTCCTGAGGAAGATACAAAAATTCCATTATACGCGAAAGGCATGCATTAATCAGCAAAGGGGCTAGCCCGTCAAGGTTTTACATCCTCTAAAAATAGCAGTTTTTGATGCTGTTTTGGAATGCATCCTGCTATTTTACAGATCGTTACAACTAAACGCCCCCGCAAAATAGGAGCACAACGTGAATCGACTTGATGAACTGCTTAAACTGACCGTAGCGCGTGGTGCCAGTGATTTGCATCTCTCTGCCAATTTCTGCCCCTGTATTCGCGTGGATGGCGAAATGCACTTTCTGAATGAGCTTCCTATTCTGACTCCAAGTGAAAGCGAAACGATCCTTCTGGCCATCATGCCCGAGCATAATAAAAATGAATTCACAAAGCTCTGGGATACCGACTTTGCCTATAAACTGGATGGGATCGGAAATTTCCGCGTCAATGTATTCAAAGATATCTACGGAACAGGCGGCGTGTTCCGTGCCGTCCCGGAACAGGTTCCCGCTCTGGAAGATCTCGGCCTGAGCTTTTCCGGAACCCTGCGAGACCTGTGTATGCACACTAAAGGACTCATCATCGTCACCGGCCCGACCGGTAGCGGGAAGTCCACCACCCTTGCCGCCATGCTGGATTTAATCAACCGGACGCGCAAAGAGCACATCATCACCATCGAAGACCCGATTGAATTTGTACACCAATCCAAAGGCTGCCTGATCAATCAGCGCGAAGTACACAGCCATACCCGCAGTTTTTCGGCGGCTCTGCGAGCAGCGTTGCGCGAAGACCCGGACATCATCCTGCTTGGCGAAATGCGCGATCTGGAAACAACTGAAATCGCTCTGGAAACAGCCGAAACCGGACATCTGGTGCTCGCCACACTGCACACCAACACGGCCACCTCCACCATCGACCGCATCATTGATAAATTTCCCGGAGACCGTCAGAACCAAATACGAACTCTGCTGGCCAATACGCTCATCGGCGTCATCGCTCAAACCCTGTGTAGACGGATGGACGGCGGACGCGCTGTTGCAGCCGAACTGCTACTGGCCACATCGGCCGTGCGCGCCAACATCCGCGACCATAAAACTCACCAGCTACCCACAGCGATCCAGACCGGCCACGCGGTCGGTATGCGCTCCTTCACGGACAGTCTCTTTAATCTGGTAAAGGATGGCATCATCGCTCCGCGAGAAGCTTACCTGCAAGCCGTCGATAAAATATCACTTGAACAGAAATTCTCGGCCGCAGGTATCGCACTGGATAAGTCGGCCACGGATGTCGGAAAAGTAAATGCAGATGGAACGCTCGAAATGGCCAGTGCCGACATGAATTCGCCTTCCATCCTAAAAAAGAGGGCTTGGAAACTGGCGACCGACCGCAATTCGCAGGCTCGTGACGGCATCAAAGCGATTGAGCTGATTCATCGTGCCATTATTTTAGGCGAGCATAATGCAGAATCCTTCATGATTCTGGCCGCCGCACAAGCGGAAAGCGGCGACTTTAAGGCTGCAGTGGAAACAGTGAGAGAAGCACAACAACTGGCTAAACAGGAACGCAATGCCGACTGTCTGCGCGAATTGCCGCAACATTTGAATTATTACAAAAAGTCACTTCCCCACCCCGGTGCGCTGTCGTAGCGAAATGAATAACGGACAGCGTTTTGCCGGCAGACCCTAAATTCAACGCCGCTGCGGAGAGAGCGAAACATTATCAATGCCGGTATTTCCGGCTCCGCTGCCGATAACCAGTACATAGACATAGTTGTAGCCGCCACCCAGTTCAACCGGCAGATAATAGGTAACCCAAGAAGCGCCAGCCGGTAACATGACCATATCGGCTGGACGCTGAGAGTTGTTCATCCGGAAATTGCCGCCATCGGTACCAATCGTTATATCGGAGTCGGATACAAATACTTTTACACCGAGTACATCAGATGGGTCTGTAAGGATGTAGTCAAATCGAAGAACATAACTGCCCTTACTGCGCTTTGCATCGTTAACGACATAAAGCAGTCGGCCCGCTTCCCGCGAAGCGGAGGCACGCACGTATGGTCCCAGATTGCCGCCGTTCGGAGAGATTTCCCACGCAGAAGTAATAGAACGAAGCCAGCGTCCGCTCAGTTCAGCGGTGGTATCACCTGCGGCTGTTGGCAACGCCAGCGCCGCGCCTGAGAAATCTCCACTCAGAATAAGGTTCTCTACCGGAGGACGAACGGGAGCCAGCACAGGACGGGGAATCACCGGCGCAACGGCCACCGGTTCCGGCGCCGGTGTCGGCGCCGGGGTGGCTACAGGTGTTGGCTCGGCAACCCGTTTTACCCGCGCAGACTCGCGCTTAACTGGCGAAGCAGGTGCGGGGGCGGGGGTTGACAAAGGTGCCGATGTTACGGATACGACGCTAGACGGGACGATGCGGATCCAGCCGTTTTTGCTTTCACTGGAAGTCACCTTTTCTCCAGATGAAATGGCGTCAATCTGACCGAAATTCATACCTGGACCGGAACGCACCGCTAGCTTCGCTGAAGAAGGCCCGGTATCTACGACACCATTCTTGACGTAAGCCCCGTTGATCCAACGTTCCTGAGTGGCAACGGCCGGAACGGCGGGTGATACTTCCGCAACAGGAGCGCCGACTGCAGTAATACGAATCCAGCCGTTCTGGCTTTTATTGGCGGCCACCTTCTGCCCGGAAGCCAGCGAATCAACCTGACTGTAATTCAGACCGGGTCCAGAGCGAACCGCAAGCTTCGCCGAAGAACTACCGGTATCAACCATACCATTCTTAACGTAAGTTGCATTAATCCACCGCTCCGTCGCTGGTGTTTCAGCATGAACGTATAAAATCGAGATGGCAAATACCAGAAACAGGCTTAAACACACTTTCGTTTGTTTCATCATTATCCTCCGGAAATTTGCGGAACATTGGCTATATTTTCAGCAGTGACCGTGCCACAACTGATGGGATTTTCAATCCTGATTTTTCAAAACAGCATGAAAGCGAAATAGTGAAAAGTTGGTGGGCCCGCTCGGACTTGAACCGAGGACCAAGAGATTATGAGTCTCCTGCTCTGACCAACTGAGCTACGGGCCCGATACTGATTTTAAAGGGTTTTGTTGATTTGCCTCATTGACTCCGCCTCTTGGCGCCCCTAAAGCACCATCAAATTAACTCTTAAAAACCGCTTAAATGGGAGTTTTGACTGTCACCCCCAGTTCGAGACGGGAGATTTAAATGAACCACGGACAAGGACGCAATAGAAAAGGATATCTATATCGCCGGTGGCAGAAGAAAATACGATACAGAGGTCTCTTCCATCGAAAGGAAAAGGAGGCTCTATTTGCAGTACAGGTTGACGGGAGAGGCATTGAGCAGTCGCTGAAAACCGCCAATTTAGAAGAGGCGCAAAAACTACAGGCTTCCATTATGAAGTCTCTGGAACTTGCCAATAAAAGAGGTTCTGCTGCAAACGCGGGTTCGGTTAATTCAAAATGATAAAAATCAGCAGGGTGAAAAGGAGATGCGAACCCCGCCGTTAAAGTTTTCTGAGGCATGGTCCGCCTATAGGATCTATTCCCCATGTATTTAATAATGAATTCACACGAACAAAAAACCCAGCCGCGGGAAAAAACCTGCGGCCGGGTTTCTAGTTCTGGTTACATCGACTAGAAGCGCCAGTTGACGAAGATCATGCCGGGAGCCAGCTCATTTGGCAGTCCGCTGAACCAGCGGTTGTCTGGAATCAAATTGACCAGTCCGATCTGCACCCCGGTTGTTGCTGTCTCGGCATAATTGACGAATCCGAACTGTAATCCAGTCAGTTTCCCGGCGTAGTTCACCCAGCCGGTCTGAAGACCTTTCATGAAGCCTTCGGTGTAGTTCACGAATGCAAGCTGCCATCCGAGGAAGTCGCCCGTCGTATAATTGATCGGCGCCCACTGAATGCCCTTATAGTTGTTGGCATAGTTGAGGATAAAGGCCCAGCTCATCCCAGCACTGTTCCCAGAGGTTCCGTTGACGATACCCAGAGCCAGCGAGGTCTGCGGGTTTTCGCCCCAGATGCTGAGTGTCAGACCTTCGATCATGACCGTACGGCCATACATCGAGTAGTCCGGGGTGAGACTGGCGTTAAATGGTTTGGTTTGAGCCATTGCTCCGCCCGCGATGAGCAGGCTTGCTAATACGATCCATAATTTTTTCATGATTCATTTCTCCTTTTTGTTTATCTAACCCGGATGCTGTTGATGCTGCCGATGATGCCAAACACCTGCAACAGCCACAGACTAATAACCACGACCACAACAACGTTGAGGATGGTTTTGACGGGTTTAGCCATCGGTATGTACGTGTTGATCGCCCACAGCGCGACGCCGATTACGACCAATGTGATGATGATGTTAATAAGCGGCATGGGTTCTCCTTTTGTTGAGTTTTGCCTTCACTGGACACACACTAGGCTTTGAGATAATTTCCGGCTATGGGGTGTAACCCTACCGCTATCGATCTGCCTTTTATTATTAATCGCATCTACTCCTGCATCTCTGTGCCGGTCTTTTCCATTGCGGCACCGGCTTTTTCAAGCGCTTCGCCGGTTTTTTTAACCGCCTTATCCGCAAACTCCTCTGTCGCTTCCGCAACTTTATCTGCGGCCTTATCGAGCGCCGCACCGGCGCTCTCTGCACTTCCAGCGATCCTCGTTTCGGGTTTCTTTTCGCAACCGGCCATCGTCATGGCTGCAACCATCACCGCAATTCCCAGTACCATTGTCGTATCGACCTTCATAATCATTCTCCTCGTTTACAGCAGGAAGGATACTCGACTGGCTGGGCATCAGGCTATGGGGTCTAACCCTACGTATTGGCCGCATGCCATCGCCAGTTGCGGATTTCCGGCATATCCTGTCCGTGCTCGTTGATGTACTGCTTGTGCTCAACGAGTTTGTCTTCCATCAGCTTCTTCAGCTTGGCCCCTTTGGCGCCAAGCTCTGGAAGTCGATGAATCACGTCCTGCACCAGATGAAAGCGGTCCAGATCGTTGAGCACGGTCATGTCGAAGTAGGTGGTGATGGTGCCCTCTTCTTTATAGCCGCGAACGTGCAGATTTTTATGATTGGTGCGGCGATAGGTCAATACGCCAGCGGCTTCTTCGATTCGACCTTTTGCGATATCTGTTTTTCCACCCATGATAGAACTCCTTTAATTTTAAGGGAACGCTCACCAAGTGGTGAGCATTCCCATTGCGTTATTTGGT
>Ga0247839_1002820_pt1 | contig 25197 bp, 24 predicted proteins | sample LaCruzMarch2015__6_FD_192405 | JGI IMG/M metagenome (GOLD analysis project Ga0247839, IMG submission 192405) | Freshwater microbial communities from meromictic Lake La Cruz, Castile-La Mancha, Spain - LaCruzMarch2015_16m | ecosystem: Environmental > Aquatic > Freshwater > Lake | place: Spain... | reverse complement strand
ATAAAATAAAATATTTAGAGAAACAGCTCGAAAAGTTAAGAAAAGCTGCTTAGAATTGTGCTTATATACAGATGTTTACAGGGAGTTATATAGGAGATACATAGATTACATAGTTTGTGTTGGTTTATGTTGGAAGTTAAAAAAATAACAATAAAACAATATGGTGCGGCAGCCTTCTTGTTGAGGCACGAAGCATTTTATTTAATACAGAAGTTCTGCGTTATCTGCGAAATCTGCGGGAAAAATTTGTTGGTTTTATTTTTTATTAAATTGTGTGTTTCCTGTTAAGTAAAATCACAAAAGGTTTAAAGGTATTTTACTAATTTGCGCACTTTGAATATTAATTATGAACAAACGTAAACAATTACAAGAATTACGCGACCAGTCGCTTTTAGGTGGAGGAGTTGACCGCATTGCATCGCAACATAAAAAAGGAAAATTAACTGCTAGAGAACGCATTCATTTTTTATTTGATGAAGGCAGTTTTGAAGAAATTGGTGCTTTTGTAACGCATCGTTCTAAAGATTTTGGAATGGAAAAGCAACAGTTTTTAGGCGATGGCGTGATTACTGGTTATGGAAATATTAGTGGAAGATTGGTTTATGCTTTTTCGCAAGATTTTACAGTTTTTGGAGGTTCACTTTCAGAAACACATGCGGAGAAAATTTGTAAACTAATGGACTTAGCCATGAAAAATGGTGCGCCATTAATTGGCTTAAACGATAGCGGTGGAGCACGTATTCAAGAAGGGGTAGTTTCATTAGGCGGCTATGCCGATATTTTTTATAAAAACACCATGGCAAGTGGCGTTATTCCACAAATTTCTGCCATCATGGGACCTTGCGCTGGTGGAGCTGTTTATAGTCCTGCTATTACCGATTTTATTATGATGGTTGAAAATACAAGCTATATGTTTGTTACAGGACCAAACGTAGTAAAAACCGTAACTCACGAAGAAGTTTCGAGTGAAGATTTAGGTGGTGCTTCGGTTCATTCAACCAAAAGTGGTGTGGCACATTTTACCGCTGCCAACGAAATTGATTGCATCAATCAATTGAAAAAATTGATTAGTTATATTCCTGAAAATTGTGAAGAAAAAACTCCTGATTTTGTTTATGAAAGTGTTGATGAAATTAGACCAAAATTAGCCGATATAATTCCTGAAAATGCCAATCAACCATACGACATCAGAGAAGTAATTAGTGAAGTAATAGATGAAGAAAGTTTTTATGAAGTTCATAAAAATTATGCAGAAAATATTGTGGTTGGATTTGCACGTTTGGCAGGAAGAAGCATTGGAATTGTAGCTAATCAACCAGCTTATTTAGCGGGAGTTTTAGATATTCATTCATCGCAAAAAGCAGCACGTTTTGTACGTTTTTGTGATTGTTTTAATATTCCACTTTTAGTGTTTGAAGATGTTCCAGGATTTTTGCCAGGAACCGATCAAGAATGGAATGCAATTATTACCAATGGCGCAAAATTATTATACGCATTTTGCGAAGCAACCGTTCCTAGAGTTACCGTAATTACTCGTAAAGCTTACGGTGGTGCTTATGATGTAATGAATTCAAAACATATTGGAGCCGACATGAATTTTGCATGGCCTACAGCCGAAATAGCCGTGATGGGCGCAAAAGGTGCTGCTGAAATTATTTTCAAAAAAGACATTGATAAAGCCGATGACCAAGTTGCAGCCTTAGCTGCAAAGGAAAAAGAATTTGCTGAAATTTTTGCAAATCCATACAGAGCTGCGGAACGTGGATTCATTGATGAAGTTATTTTTCCGGAAGAAACACGAAAAAAGCTCATCAAAGCGTTTAAGATGTTAGAAAATAAAGTGGTGAATTTACCAAGAAAAAAACACGGAAATATTCCGCTTTAGATTTTTGATTTGTGATTTGTGATTTTAGTTCTGAAAATGCATTTCGACAAGCTCAATGTCCGCGGTCGTTGAGCTTGTCGAAACGAATATATTTTATGTGTCAATAAATTTCGGGCGTTAATGGCAAATACTCTTTTAAGTTAAGAAGATGCTTACAGCATGACTTCATTTTAGGTTTTAACTTCTGTTAACTTTTTAAAACTGTTTTTAGTTAACCATGAAAAATTCAAAAAAAGAAAGTGTTTTGCAAACTGTTAATACTATTAAATTGACTGATACTAAAAAACTAAGTCTTGATGAAGGTAAAGCCTTGGCATTTCAAATAATTGATAATTTAGATAAACATATGAAAAAACTCAAATCAATTACAGTTCTAGCACTCGCTTTTTCATTCAATTTGTCAGCGCAAAATGCTGGCGTTTACGATGATTTTATTTATAATAACACCAAGCCAATTGAGCGCAAAGTAAGCAGTGTGGTGAGCCATGTTACGGTATTTAACAGCCAAGCGCAAGTTACTAGAACTGCAAAAATAAACTTGGAAGCAAGTGGTGTTTTCAATATTGTTTTCGATAAACTTTCGCCATTCATTAACATGAATAGTTTGGAGGTAAAAGCCAATGAACATTTAACTATTTTATCTGTGAGTAATCGAAATGATTTGTTGAATAAAAATGAAAAACCTGTTGATATTATTTTGTTAGAAGATTCGTTAGAAAATATCAATGCTGCTCTTGCCGATTTTAAAGCTGACAAAGAAACAATAGTTCACCAAAAAGATTTGATGTTGGCCAATAAAAATGTAGGCAGTAACCAAACTGGAGTGAAGTATGATGAGTTGGATGATTTGATGAATTTATACCATAAAAAATTGGATGATTTTAAAGTAAACTGGTTTCGATTGGGTAAATTAGAAACTAAATATTATGCTTATAAAAATGCCGTAGAGCAACAATTAGCGGCATATAACAATGGAAAATTGACTTTAAATAATGAAGTTATTTTAACTGTAAAATCGGATAATAAAGTTAAAGATGCACAAATTGATTTAAGTTACTTGGTTGGAAACGTTAGCTGGCAGCCATTTTACGATATTAGAATTAAAGACAATAAAAGCAATGTTCAGTTTTTTTTGAAAGCCAATATTACCCAAAGCACTGGCGAAGATTGGAACAATGTGAACTTAAAACTAACCACTGCAAATCCTGCTGAAGGTGGCATCAAACCTGAATTGAAAACTAATTGGTTGGGGTTTTTAATAAAAAGAGATTATTTACAGGAAGTACAAATTACGGGTTCAAGTGACAAGTTAATAGATGCAGATGAACCAACACAAGGTTATTTTTCTAAAGGAGTATATAAACAAAAAACTTCTAATAATAATACTGTTTCCCAAAACATGTTCAATACAGAATTTGAAACCAACATTGCTTATACAATTCCAAGCGATAATCAAAACCACAAAGTTGATTTAACTAGCTTTGCGCAAAGTGCTATTTATGGATATGCAGTGGTGCCAAAATTAAACAAAGAAGTGTTTGTAACTGTTCAAGTTTTAGCCAACGATTTAATCAATCAAATTAGTGGTGAAGCCAATGTTTATTTCGATGGAACATTTACAGGAAAAACATTTGTTAGTCCAACTGCAAACGATACTTTATTGCTTACTTTAGGAAAAGACAAACGCGTTCAAGTGGATAGAATTAAGTTGAAAGATTTTAGTTCGAAATCGTTTTTTGGAAGCACAAAAAAGGAACAAACTACTTATGAAATAAAGGTAAAAAACACCCAAAAAGATGCAATAATTTTAACCATTGAAGATCAAATTCCAGTATCGAACAACAGTGAAATAGAAGTGAAATTATTGGAATACGAAGGCGCTACCTACGATGTAAATACAGGCAAATTAACTTGGAAAATGGAATTGAAAGCCGATGAAAGTAAATCGGTAAAATTTAGTTTTGAAGTAAAGCATCCAAAAGATAAACCATTGACGGGATATTAGCATTTGAATTCAATTTCTTTCTTTAAAATATTCAAATAAATAATATTGAATAATGAATAAGAAATATTGAATTTAGAAGTTTTGGTTTCATAAAACAGTCTTTTTAAAATTAGACTTATTCATGTTTGCGAAAAATTTGAACCACATAGGAACATAGAAAACATAGCTTTAAAACTGTAACCAATCTGTGTTTTCTGTGAAATCTGTGACGAAACTTGAACCAAATAGCAACATAGAGTATATAGCTTTTACACTAAAACAAATCTGTGATTACTGTGAATCTGTGGCAAAACTTAAAGTACAAAACTTAAATCTACCTCAATCTAATTCTTCGGCCTCGTTTAATTTTTGCTTTTCTCGAAATATTATTTAATCGTGCTAAACGTTTTACTGAAACTCCATATTCTCTAGCAATTTTATACAATGTATCGCCTTTTCGAGCTTTAATATACTTAGGAGTCTTAAGTTTTAACTTAGCCGATTTTACTTCATACAAATGCTTAAAACAGCTTTTATCAATTTGTAACGAATCAGATAAAAGTGAGCCTGAAGGAAAATGCACCAGTTTATTGGGGTTAATTTTTTCGCCTTTAAACCTCACTTCAAAATGTAAATGTGGGCCTGTTGATCGGCCTGTGCTTCCTGCTAAACCTATAATATCGCCAGCGGTTACATTCTGACCAATATAACAAAGTAATTGCGAAAAATGAGCATACAAAGTTTCTAAACCATTTTCGTGTCTAATTAAAACCATGTATCCATAATCAGCACTTTTTTTAGCAATTCGTACCACACCAGCAAAAGCAGCATAAACCGGATCGCCAACATCCATTTTTACATCAACACCAAAATGAAACTTGGCCCTTCTCCCCCATCGCCTAAAACCAAAAGTAGAACTTAAATCGCCAATAGCAGGTGGATGAAATCCACATCCATCAGAAACCAACGATAATACAACAGTATCGTTCATTATCTTCAAATCTTTTTTATATGGATTTATAACTACTGTATCCCAAAAATTATAGTATTTATTTGCAGGCGCATTGCTGGTATCAAAAGTAAAATCACGTGGGCGTAAAAAATCCCAATAAGGCCCATTTGATTCCACAATAATACTATCAAACTCTAGCGACTCTTCATCAGTTTCATCTTCCTCTTCAACCTCAATTACATCATTACTGTCGGGAGTAATAACTTCAACTTGTGCATAAACACTATTAGAAATAAAAAACGGTAAACAAAGTATAAAAACTATTGTTATTTTTTTGAACATTTATATAAATATAATCAGTAAAAAAACTACTGAATAGGTAAAACAATTGATGAATAAAATGAAGGTTTTAAAATAAAAACCTATTTATTTTAGTTTCCAAAAATAACAAAATAAATGGGGCTAAAACAGTATTGGTATAACTTGTGAGTATAATTTATTATTCGTTTACAACTCCCTTACCTTCTCTTACCAATATAATTTCGTTAGTACTACAATCAAAAATTGTTGAGGGAACATTTCCACCATTCCCCCCATCAATAACTGCATCTACTAAGTGTTCAAATTTATTGTGAATTTCTTCTGGATCGGTCATGTATTCAATAATTACATCATCGTGGTGAATAGAAGTAACCACTAATGGACTTCCAATTTCTTCAACTAATAATTGAGCAATTACATTGTCAGGGACTCTAATTCCAATGGTTTTTTTATTACCTTCAAAAAACTTTGTAACAGAATTAGTAGCTTTCAAAATAAAAGTAAATGGGCCAGGCAAATTGTTTTTCATTAACCTAAACACTGATTTATCTATGACAGAAGTGAAATCACTTAAATGACTAAGACTAGCACACAACAATGAAAAATTTACTTTTTCTGGTTTCTTTCCAACAATTTTACACATTCTTTCAATGGCTTTTTTGTTATCTAATTTACAAGCTAAAGCATAAATAGTATCTGTAGGAATAATTATAACACCATTGCTATTTAAAATATCAACTGCTTTTTTTAAATCTCTAGTGTTTGGATTTTTGGGATGTAATAAAATAATCATATTAAATAATTAAACAAAAATATGCTATAAAAGCAAAAAAGCCTCACCAAAAAAATTGATAAGGCTTTTATAACAAAAAAGTAATGACTATTTCTTTTTTGCTGTTACTTTTTTAGTTGCTACTTTCTTTGCAGGTGCTGCTGCTTTTTTAGTTGCTACCTTTTTAGTTGCTACCTTTTTAGGTGCTGCTTTTTTAGGTGCTGCTGCTTTTTTAGTTGCCGCTTTTTTAGGAGCTGCTTTTTTAGGAGCTGCTTTTTTAGTTGCCGCTTTTTTAGAGGCTGCTGCTTTTTTTGCAGGTGCTGCTTTTTTTGTTGCTACTTTCTTTGCAGGAGCTGCTTCTTTTTTGGCAGGAGTTGATGCTTTTTTAGTTGCTACTTTCTTTGCAGGTGCTGCACTTTTTGTTGGTGCTGCTTTTTTTGTTTTTTTAGCTGTTGCCATAATTATTTAATTATTTAATTTGATTACAAAAACAAAGTTATGATAGAACATATAAAAGTCAAGCATTTGATTTTTATAATTACATTATTTACAAAATTTATTATTTTTTATCTGTTAACAAGTGAAATACAAAAGCTCGAAGATGTCAGTGTTTACAGTTATCTATAAGAATCATACTTCATCAAATTGTTGTTACTAACTCGTAAAAAAATTATAAACTTATTATAAACAAACAAGCTTCATACTATAATTATATACAATTATATTTATAACACAACATCTGTTAAATATTGATTTTACTAGCCTTCACAACGATTGAACAAAATAATATTTATATAAAATATTTTATTTTTGAATAAAAAACATTTGAAACATAGAATGAAATTTGCAATATTTTTTGATAAAATGAGTAGTATAAATTATACATAATGAAAATAAATAACAAAAAATATTTTATAAAAAGTAACATGATTATAAAATAAATAATTTGTAATGTTGAACCAACATAATAATAACAATAAAAGTACAAATTATGAAAGCAGAAATTATAACAATTGGCGATGAATTACTAATAGGACAAGTTATAGATACAAATAGCGCTTGGCTTGGCCAACAGTTGAGTTTATTGGGCATTAGCTTATATCAAAGATCTGCTTGTGGTGATACTAAAGAACAAATATTAGCTTGTTTACATGATGCAGAATTACGCAGTGATATTATAATTATTACTGGAGGTTTAGGACCAACAAAAGATGATATTACAAAGAAAACTTTATGTGAATATTTCAATACAAATTTAGTTACCGATGAAAAAGTTTTAGCTTGGGTTACAAGTATTTTTGAAATGAGAAAAATGCCAATGCTTGATATCAATTTACAACAAGCATTAGTACCATCAAATAGTAAAACTTTATGGAATAGAAGTGGAACAGCTCCAGGAATGTGGTTTGATGTAAACAATAAAATTTTTATTTCGTTGCCAGGTGTTCCTTTTGAAATGAAAGTTATTTTTGAAGAAGAAGCAATACCTTTATTGAAACAAAAATTCGAACTTCCAACTATCTATCATAGAACCTTACAAACGTGTTCAATTGGTGAAAGCTTTTTAGCTGAAAAAATAAAAGATTTAGAAGAAAATTTACCAAATTATATAAAACTTGCTTACTTGCCATCGGTTGGTACTGTAAGGCTACGGTTAAGTGCCCACGGAAATAATAAGGAACAATTAATTCATGAAGTTGATCAAATATGTAAACAATTTTATGCTAGAATTGGTGAGTATATTTATGGCGAAGGTGACGATAATTTAAGTCAAGTAGTAGGTTCATTATTGAAAGAAAAAAACAAAACTTTAGCTACTGCCGAAAGTTGCACTGGTGGTTTTATAGCACATCAAATTACTTCAATTCCTGGAAGCTCAAAATATTTTATGGGAAGTATAATTAGTTACGACAATAAAATAAAAACACAAGAGTTAAATGTTAGTGATGATATTTTAGAAAATGATGGTGCTGTTAGCGAATCATGTGTTAAACAAATGGCACAATCAATTCTTAATAAATTTGATGTAGATTATGCCATCGCAACAAGCGGAATTGCTGGCCCTGACGGAGGCTCAGAACAAAAACCTGTTGGCACAGTTTGGATTGCAATTGCTAACAAAAATGAAGTAATTGCTAAGAAATATAATATGGGCGATAACAGAGAAAGAACCATTTTACGTACAAGTTTAATGGCGCTTGATATGTTAAGGAAAATGATTTTATAAATGTTGAATGATGTATTTTGGATTATGATTGATATTCAAGCAGATTTGAATTATTATCTTTTATAAACCCAACATTTGTTCATTGGAAATAATATGTGTTCCAGTTTTATTATTTGAAATAGCAATCCAATACATTGCTTTGGCAACTTGATTACTTTCAATTGCAGCATACTTTTTCATACTTCCAATCATTAATTTTGACAAAGGTTTTAAAATAACTTGCATTATTTTTTCGCCCAATCTAAACTCTGTTCTATTACCTAATAATAACGATGGTTGAAATATATAAAACGAATTGAAGCCAACATTTTTTATTGCATCTTCTATTTTTCCTTTTACACTATTATAAAACACTTTCGATTTTGCATTGGCACCTAAAGCCGAAACTAAATAAAAATTACTTGCACCATTTTTATGGGTTTCAAACGCTAAATTTAAACAATACTGAAAATCTACTTTATAAAATTCTTCTTTTGAACCAGCTTTATTAATAGTAGTTCCTAAACAACAAAAAACATCGTCAGCTTTTAAATTTGAAGCTGCTAAATTTAAGTTATTAAAATCAACAATTTGCTGAAAAAGTATAGGTGAATCTATAGGAATTTCTTTTCTTACCAATGCAATCACTTTATCATATTGATTACTTTCTAATAGTTTCTCCAATAATTGATTTCCAATTAATCCTGTTGCACCTGCAATAATTGCCGTTTTCATTTTATTTTATCCGTTTAAAAATATTTGCAAATAAAAGTGAAAATATTAGTGAAACACTACACTTTTTATGAAATGATAATTTTATTATTGCACCTAAATTAAACAAAAAAAATATGGCTTATAATCATGAAATAGACTACCGTGTTTTTGGTAGTGAAATGCAATGTGTAGAAATTGAATTAGACCCAAATGAAACTGTAATGGCCGAACCAGGAAGTTTTATGATGATGAATGAAGGTATTCAAATGCAAACCATTTTTGGAGATGGTAGCGAACAAACTGGTGGTGTTTTAGGTAAAATATTCAGTGCTGGTAAAAGACTTTTAACTGGCGAAAGTTTATTTATGACTGCATACACTAACATTGGTCAAGGAAAAAAACAAGTAACATTTGCTGCTCCTTATCCAGGTAAAATTATTCCATTAGATTTACTGCGTTTAGGTGGAAGAGTTGTTTGCCAAAAAGATTCTTTTTTATGTGCAGCAAAAGGTGTTCAAGTTGGTATTGAATTTCAGAAAAAACTTGGAACTGGTTTATTTGGTGGCGAAGGATTTATTATGCAAAAACTAGAAGGTGACGGCCTTTGTTTTGTTCATGCTGGCGGACACGTTGAAGAACGTGAATTACAGCCTGGTGAAATGCTTAAAATAGATACTGGTTGTATTGTAGCATTTACTAAAGACATAGATTACGATATTCAATTTGTGGGTGGAATTAAGAACACTTTATTTGGTGGCGAAGGTGTGTTTTTTGCTACTTTAAGAGGACCAGGAAAAGTTTGGATTCAAACATTACCAATTAGCCGCTTAGCTGGAAGAATTTTACAATACGGAACCAGAGGTGGAAAAGAACAAGGCAGTATTTTAGGTGGCCTTGGAAATATTTTTGATGGTGATGGATTATAAAATAAAAAGCATATAAAAAGGCGATTTGAGTTTCAAATCGCCTTTTTTGTTTTATAAAAAATCTACAATCCTAAAATCATTTTGTTTGGATCATTACCTTCAGTTAAAAGCAATGTTGGGTTTTCTAAGCATTGTTTTACTTTAACTAAAAACCCAACCGACTCTCGGCCATCTATAATTCTATGGTCATAGCTTAACGCTAAATACATCATGGGTCTAGCCACTATTTGACCATCTCTAACTACAGGACGATCTATGATATTGTGCATTCCTAAAATAGCTGATTGTGGAGCATTGATAATTGGTGTACTCATCATACTTCCAAAAACTCCACCATTGGTTATGGTAAAAGTTCCACCTGTCATTTCTTCAATACTTAATTTATTATCGCGGGCTTTACCTGCCAAACGAACTACTTCACTTTCAATTTCAGCTAAACTCATGCTTTCAGCATTTCTAATCACTGGAACTACCAATCCTTTTGGTGCAGAAACTGCAATTGAAATATCACAGAAATCGTGATAAATAATTTCTTCACCATTTAAGTATGCATTTACTGCTGGATATTGTTTTAAAGCAACTGTAACTGCTTTAGTAAAAAAGCTCATGAAGCCTAAATTCACACCATGTTTTTCTTTAAATTGAGTTTTGAATTGGTTACGTAAATCCATGATTGGTTTCATGTCTACTTCGTTAAAAGTAGTTAGCATGGCGGTTTCGTTTTTCACTGCCACCAATCTTTTTGAAACCACTTTACGCAATGAACTCATTTTTTCAACACGTTCATTTCTCGTTTTAGTTTCGTTGGAAGTTACTTTCAATTCGGCTTTTAATGCATCACCTTTGGTAATTCTTCCTTCTATTCCAGTACCTTTTACATCTTTTACATCAATACCTTTTTCTGCCAATATTTTTGAAGCAGCTGGACTTGGGAATGGTTTATTAGCATCTGGCTCCTGGCTGCTAGCTGCTGGCTTCGATACTTCTATTTCGGATTTCGTCCCGATTTCTCGGGATTGGATTTCGGATTTTTGGTTTTCTGGTTTAGCAGCAGTTTCATCAATTAAACAAATGGTATCACCAACTTTTATGGTATCGCCTTCATTGCCTTTGGTAGTTAAAATACCAGCTTTTTCAGCATTTAATTCAAATGTAGCTTTATCACTTTCAAGCTCACAAAGCAATTCATCCATTGCCACATAATCTCCAGTTTTTTTATTCCAACGAGCAATTACAACTTCACTAATTGATTCACCAACTGTTGGTACTTTTATATCGATCATATTTTATTTATTTGAAATTTTTTAAAGATGCGCAAATTAGTGTTTTGAACACTTAAATAAGAAAAAGGTTTTCTAATATATTTTAGTTGTTTGCAATTGAATAAATAAAAAAACGACTTTTTAAAAATTAAAAAGCCGTTTTTTTGCAAAACTATAAGCCGGGTTCTGTTTTGTTTTACCTTTCGATGAAACAAATTCTATCATTTATCTTGCCATGCTATCACTAACATAATCTATTGCAGTCTACCCATTGTACATCAAGACGAGCAGCCTTGTGAGCCGAAACTCGGTACAACCTATTTGACCTTGCAACGCATAAGGTTTACCTTGCAATAAATGTTACCATTTACCCGGTGGTCTCTTACACCGCCTTTTCACCTTTTCCTAAATTTTTATACAAAAAACTCAGGTAGTTTAATTTTCTTTAGCACTGTCTGTCAATTAATTTTTACACTAATTGCCTACCCGTTAGGTAGTATGCTGCTCTGTGTTGCCCAGACTTTCCTCATTACAACTAAGTAACGCGATAGAACATTTTGCTTGGCAAATGTAACTGAATTTGAGCTTGAAATATCGAAATACTGTAAAGTATTTTTCGTGGATTTTTAAATGTAAAGTAATTTTTTAAATTGCAATTCTATAAAACTAAAATATGAAAAAAATATTTACAATTATTTGCTTATTGATTAGCAGTTTAAGTTATGCTCAAATTACTATAGAAAACGCAGATTTTCCTAGAGTAAACGATACCATGAGATACAGTGAAACAACTATAGGTATAACTGCTGCACAAGCTTCCAAAACTGGTGTTGACACAGTTTGGGACTTTACTAATTTAAAACCTGTTACCCAAGATATAGAAAAATTTTATGCTCCTTCAGCTACTTCTTATGTTTTGCAATTTGGTTTGATAAATTCAGCTACTTATGGTATAAAAGATGATGCTTTAAATGCCCTTGGAAATTTAGGAGGCTTAACTGGAATAAAAATTGAAAATGTTTATGGTTTTTACAAAAACACCAATAAAGCAAATGTATTAATGGGTCGTGGAATTACAATTTCTGGTATTCCATTGGCCATGAACTTTAGTCCAAGAGATACTGTTTACAAATTTCCTTTAAACTTTGGTGATAAAGATACCACTTATTTTAAAGGAACAGCTACCATTCCTGCTGTTGGCGGACTTTCGCAACAAGGCAGAAGAGTAACTAAAGTAGATGGTTGGGGATTAATAAAAACTCCTTATGGTCAATTTAATTGCATAAGAATTAGAACCGATATTTCAGAAACAGATTCTCTTGAAATAGCTACTTTAAAAATACCAATTCCTAATAACAGAACAATATATACTTGGTATGCCAAAAACGAACATTATCCTATTTTAGAAATAACTCAAACTACGGGAATAGCAGGAACTTTAACCATTAGGTATAAAGACATAAACAGACCAGAAGCATTTTATAGTTCAGCCAGATTTAATGCAAGTAGAACTACTGCAACAACTTTAGATACTGTAAATTTAACTAATACAAGTACTGGAAGTCCAAAATCGTATCAATGGACTATTACACCAAATACAGTTTCATTTGTGGGTGGTACAAGTGCTACTACAAATAATCCAAGGGTTATATTTAATACAACTGGAGTTTATACCATTAAACTAAAAGTTATATATGAAGGTGGACAGGATGATACAACAAGAACAAATTATATAACAGTTAACCCTGCTCCCGTAGTAAACTTTAGTGCTGATAAAACCAGTGCTTCAGTTGGTGAGAATATAACGTTTACTGATAATAGTACAGGAACTCCAACTACTTATAAATGGGTGTTTACGCCAAATACTGTTAGTTTTGTTTCTGGTTCAAGTAGTAGTAAAAATCCTGTGGTAAAATTTAACGAAAAAGGCAGTTATTCGGTTTCGTTAACGGCTAATTATTTAACAACTCCAATAACAGTTACAAAATCTAATTATATAAATATTGAAAATGTTGGTGTGGTTAATTCAAATAGTATTTCAAAATCAATATCTATTTACCCAAATCCAGCTAAAAATAATTTATTTATAGAATCTAATTACGATTTGAGTAAATCATTTATTGCTGTTTATGATATTTTAGGTAAAAAAATGATTTTAGATTTTGAAAACAATACCAATAAATCAAACCTTGTTCAGCTTAATGTTTCGGCATATAATAAAGGAATTTATTTTGTGAAAATTACTGATGAGTTTAATTCAAATATTACATATAAAATTATTGTAGAATAATATAATTAGTTTACTCAATCGTTTTTTTAGTATATTGAAATAGACTATCAACAAAATTTTTTATTTTTTTATTGGTTAGTTTATATAAAATTTCCAATAAATTCCTTTTATTTGAAATATAAAATAAAGAGTTTAATGAAATCAATAAAAATATTTTCTAATAGCATATTAGCTCTCGTTTTTTTGGCGTTAGTATTTTTACTAATTTCATATCCACCCGCCAAAGCAGTATGCAATACTATTACCAAAAGACTAGGAATTACATCACCTAGTTATCCTGGTTTTGGAATTAATTTACCTGGCAATTACGAAATTCATGGAATTGATGTTAGCAGACACCAACGCGATATAGACTGGGAAGCAGTATCAAATATGTTTGATGATCAAATTGGAGTTTCGTTTGCTTTTATTAAAGCTACAGAAGGCCGAACTGTTGGTGATGATTATTTTGATTACAACTGGAAACAATGTAAAAAGCACAGCATACTTAGAGGAGCTTATCATTTTTTTAGGCCACATTTAACAGCCGAAGAACAAGCCAATTTCTTTTTTAGTAAAGTAAAATTGGATTGTGAAGATTTACCTCCTGTATTAGATATTGAAATAAAAGGAAGCGCAAGCCCTGCCGTTTTAAAATCGAAGGTAAAACGTTGGCTAGTATTAACTGAAAAACATTATGGTATTACTCCAATTATTTACACCAATTATAGCTTTTATAAAAACTATTTTTCAGGTAAAGAGTTTGAAAAATATCCTTTCTGGATTGCCCATTATGCTACCTTAGATTTAAATCAAAAAACTACTACTTGGAACTTTTGGCAACACAATGAAAAAGGAAAAGTAAACGGAATTAAAGGCGGAGTTGACTTTAACGTATTTAAAGGAAACTACGATGATTTATTAGGACTTTGTAAGAAATAAAAGGCAAGAATTTGAAATTCTTTCTATTCAATAAGTAGAAAGAATATGAACCACATATACACATAGAAAACATAGTTTAAAGCTATTATATCTATGTTTCTATGTGGTTTTTTTGTTTGATTCGAATAAACTTATTCACTTAAAAAAGCCTCTTATTTTAATTATAAAATTACTTCTTTTCTTTGGCTGTAAATGCCGTGTATCCAAATACCATTGCACCCAAAACAAGCATTATTACAATTGTTATTTTATCTTGTTTATACATATCAAAAGCTATGTAGCCAATAGCTATCCAAGCAATAGCAGTTTTTAAATATGCATTGCCATATTTACCCAAATTAAGCTTTGGTAATAAAAAATATACAATTACTATAATTAGTAAAATTAGCGATAAAATAAGAATCAAATTTGATGGTAGTGTCATAGGTTTTAGTTATAATAATCGTTTAGCCATTTTAAATATATTTGGCTTCTTTGTTCCCCAAAATAATTGGCAGTTATTACAATTAACGATTGAACAAACAATCCAATTCCTAAACCTTGTAATAAAAGCGTATTGTTAAACACAAACATAAATAATACTGCCAATGCAACACAAATCAAGAATATGTTTATCATTTTCTTTTGAAAAAGTATTTCTTTATGAATGTATGGTATTTCAATATTAGCCATATTAGCCTTATTTTCTTTTACAAAACCCTGAACCAACAACAAATGTTTGGGTGTATTTTTTAAAGTATTTACTCCTAAATATACCTGTAATATTCCTACAACAAGTGTTGGCAATGTTATACCATTTGAAAAATAATTATTTACATTTATAACCAAAATAGCGGCAATTATTATTGATATAAAACCAATAATAATAAATAATAAACCTTGCGCTTTTTGAGCTTTATAAAACTTCAATATCATGTATGGATTTATTAGAAATTTGATTTAAAAATTTTTACAGCAATAGAAATCAATATGACTCCAAAAAATTTACGAATTAACCCCAACCCTGCTTTGCCTAATATTCTTTCTAAAAACGTAGTTGATTTTAAAACTGCATAAACCAAAATCAAGTTCAGTAAAATGGCTATCAAAATGTTTTGAAACTCGTACACTGCTTTCATTGAAATAATGGTAGTTAGCGTACCCGAACCAGCTATAATTGGAAAAGCAATTGGAATAATACTTCCGTTCGAATCGTTTGGATCTTGCCTAAAAATATCAATTCCCAAAATCATTTCTAAACCCAAAATAAAAATAACTATAGAACCTGCAACGGCAAATGAAGGTAAATCAACACCAATAATATTCAATAATTTATCGCCAACAATTAGGAATAACACCATTAAAGCTCCAGCAGCAAGGGTAGCTTTTCCGCTGTCTAAACTTTTTTGTTTGTTTTTTATATTAATAATTAAAGGTAAAGCCCCAACCACATCTATAATGGCAAAAAGCGTTAAACTAATGGTAGTTATGTCGGAAAAGGAAAAAATCATGATGACTTATTGGTTAAATAAGTTGGCAAATATATGTTTTGTTTGCTTAAACATTGGCGTAAACTTGCAAATAAACATTGTATTTATAAAGCTTGATAACAAATCATTTACTAAATAATTCGGGATTGCAAATAACGAACGGCTGGTTTCTTGTTTAAAGGTGCAGATTCTTGTTAGTGTCGCTTCGCTAAAACTCCAACAAGGGCGAAATGATAAATTCTATTTTATATTTACCTGCCATTTGGCGGGTATAGTAAAAACTTGTTTTATATATACCCGCCATTTTGCGGGTATAGTAAAAACTTATTTTATATATACCCGCCATTTTGCGGGTATAGTAAAAACTTGTTTTATATATACCCGCAATTTTGCGGGTATAGTAAAAACTTATTTTATATATTCCCGCAATTTTGCGGGTATAGTAAAAACTTATTTTATATATACCCGCAATTTTGCGGGTATAGTAAAAACTTGTTTTATATATACCCGCCATTTTGCGGGTATAGTAAAAACTTATTTTATATATACCCGCAATTTTGCGGGTATAGTAAAAACTTATTTTATATATATCCGCCATTTTGTAAATAGGTATTTACAAAAAATTTGTACTGGCAAAAAGCAAATTATATAATACAAATGCAAGAAAAAATATAAAAAATTTTTTAGGAATGTTTTAAAGCAAAATTTTTGTTTAAAGTTGGATTCAGAAACAGCAGCACAACCTAAAGTTGGAAAACGTACTTTATTGGTGTATTGATAGTATTCTCAAATTTTATTCTAAATTTGTATGCAATTATTGGCTTGCACCTAAACATCAAAAAAACTGTTCTCCATTACTGTACTCACTAACCAAAAATAACGCACTATTTTGGGCTTGTTATTTAAAAAAGAAATATATATTTGACACCGACAATTACAAAAAACGCAAGTTTTAAAAACATGCGTTTTTTGGATTGTCGGTAAATAAACAACTAAAAACCAACGACAATTGAAAATACGCAAGTTTAAAACTTGCGTATATTTATGAGTTATCGGTCATGCTATGACGACAGTGCTAACATTAAACGACAGTGCAAAAATGAACAGACAAAAAATTCGGACAAGCCGTGTTTGCCATCCTTCGCAAAAGCAAAAGAGAAGCAACACCACACGCAAACCAACCCAAAGTTGCTTCACATTTGCTTTTGCCCAACCGCACCCAAAACCCTAACTTGCTGACCAATTATTCAAACCTAAAAGACAATGACAGATTTTAAAATAGTTACAGTTTACAAGGGAGCATCAACAGAAATCACAAAGGATAAGTTTTCACTTGACCGACAAGGAATTTCAAGTTGGTTAATAAGTAAGTCCATCATCTCTGACAACGAAACGCTTTCAAGTTTTCAAGACCTCATGCCTTGGACAAGGACAGGCGGAGAAACTTATTGCACATCATTTGAATTTTCAACCGACAAGCAGACCAAGCAAATTTTCATAAAGGCAATCGTGACAACATCACCTGAAAAAAGTTTGCTTGATTGGACAAGACGTAGAGAGATACTAATAAGAAACGGCATAGCAGTTTCTAATTGGTATCATCAATCCGCAGCTACAATTATAGAAGATTTCTATCCAAATACTTCCCATCAGGTGGCCTTTTCTAAAATTTTGAAAATTGGACACCAACTTGACCAACTTGGTTTTACTTCACTGAAATTTACTGATGATATAAGAGCAGACAAACACGGCAATCCTTTTTATATTGATTTTGGTTTTGACCTTGGTGAACCATCTGAAACCCCAAAAACTATTGCAAAAGAATATTTATTGAAAATATTCCCAGATATGCACTCCGAAATTAATCGCTTTTACGAATGAAAATGACCCATAAAAATCTATCTTTGCAGCAAAATAAATCAATTAATAAAATGAGCAATACAATGGTATCTAAAGACAACATTACAACAAACATTTCTGACAGCATCAAGAAGGCACAGAAGGAAGAAATCTTCTTTGAAGAAATTTACAAAAACACAAATCTACCTATAGGTAAAAATGAATTTCTGTTTTTCATCAAGCCTGAAATTACCCTAAGTTCCACTAACATTCAAATTGAAAAGGTTATAGACCTTGTTCAAGAAAAGATAAGTCACTTTGGGTTGAACATTCACAATATCAAAATACTTTCAGCAAAATATCTTGAACAATACAACATTATTGCACAACATTATGGAGTTATAAATAAAATTTCTTCCAACGCTATTCAAAATATGTCGGAATCTGCCAAAGAGAAATTTAAAGAAATTTATGGAAAATCAGTAACCGAGGTTAAAACCTTAGGCGGTACAGAATTTTTAGAGCAATACCCTAGCTTCAATGCCTATGTGTTAGATTATCTCTGGCAAAATGTTGAAAATAAAAAACTAGCTGGTGGCACATATTGTGAGGTCATAAAAGTTGATGATGAAATCATTTATTTAATAAATGGATTTCATCCGAGACAGCTAAAACACTTTACTGAAAAGGGCAGAAGTATCGTAATTATGACTTTATCAGGCAATCTATCATGGAACGAAGCAAGAAACAATTTTATTGGTGCTACAAATCCTTCAAGCGCCAATAAAGGAAGTTTACGCAGAGAATTTTTAGATTTGAAAACGGAATTAGGTTTATCAGAAGTATCACAAGGAGTAAACGGAGTTCACCTTTCAGCAGGACCAGTTGAAGCACTTATTGAATTAAGAAGATACAATTCAGACTTCTCTAATGAAAGTTCAGTAAAAGACTTTACAGATTTTTCTTTTGGAACAAAGCTAAAAGAGGCATTTCCAAATGGGCAGTTTGAAAAAATTACTTCAAACATCAATCTCAATGCAAATGGTAAAACAATTTCAATTTTTGATTTAACAGAGGAAAAAGATTCTGATGAAGCTATTTCTGAACTCTCAAAATATTTATAATTATGTCCAATGGCGGTAAAATACATTTTTATTCTCCAGAGGAGGTTGATAGTGGTTGGCTATGCAATTATTCAAATCATCCTATTGAATTGGAAAATTCCACTTGGAAAACAGTGGAACATTATTATCAATCAAAAAAATTTGATGACCTAAAAATAATTGAAGAACTCAATAATTTTGATGACCCTGATAAAGTGAGGCTTAAAGCAAAGTCTTACTCTGATAAGAAGAATCCATTGTGGCATAACATCAAATTTGATGTTATGAAGAAAGCGGTTAAAGCAAAGTTTGACCAACATCTAAATCTTCGTGATAAACTTATCAATACTATTGGCTTTGAATTAATAGAGAATTCCCCTGATGATTTATTTTGGGGAATTGGTGTTGAAAGAAATGGAGAAAACAATATGGGGAAAATTTTAATGGATATTAGAGAGGAGCTTTTTGCCGCTAAAATCAAAGACAGCATTATTCATAAAGATTTTGCTTCATTTAGCAACCAAAGAATTTCTGAAGAATTGCTATATCAAATTCATCTCTTATTGATAAATGAAAAACAAACCGCAATTCAAAACTTATTTGAACAGCTTAAAATAAATGAAAGTGGCGATTTTGACTGGAATGCAGCAAGCCTTTTACAACATTTTCCACCTTACGATGTAGTATCGGAGTTTGAAAAACATCCTGATAATAATTTTTATTCAAGCTCTGGTTTGTGTTGGCTATTTGGCACATTGGGGGTTTCAAAGCATAGCATAATTGTTTATTTAACCAATGTTATTAAATATACCAGCAAGTCAAAAACTTGGTGGGCGGCAGGCTTTTCCTTATCGGAAATTACAAATGAAGATGCGGTTTCTACTTTAAAATTTTCTATAAGAAATCAATATCATAGTAAGCAATTAAGTGTTTTGCTACTGAATTTGAAGGACAAAAAAAATGTCATTGGCGTGTTGCTAAAATCCAATAGCAAGAATATTCAAGAAGAAATTTTCCCATCACTAAAGAACCAGTTTATTAATACTAATGATATTGACACAAAAATAAGTTGCTTGTGGCTGTTCGGACGATTACGATTAATTGATGAAGAAATATTTCAACAAATCAAATTAATTTTATCAGAAAACCATTCATACGAATTAAAATATTATACCCTTTTTGCACTTGGCGAAAACATTTCTAAGAAATACACTAATCTATTGCTTACTTACTTAGATGACAAAGACCCACTAATAAGACGGTTATGTGCAAGAGCATTGTCACACATAGGCACAACATCTTATCTACCCTCTTTGAACAAAAAATTATTTGAGGAACAAGACACTAAAGTTATTCCCGAAATAACCAAAGCAATTTACAACGCAAAAAATCCTTCATATAAAACCAAATTAAGGCTTCATCAATCCGTTTATGAAAATGAAAATGGTTTAATTGGCGATGAAACTGATAAGTGGTATGCTGACCCTTCTATTTATGATATATTTTCAGAAGCACAAGACCCCGAGAATATCTGCTTTGAGTTAATATTATCGTTAGTGGAGAACTATAATATTGTAGTTAATAATCCTATTGATTTAGCAACTGGCACAGGGAAACTAATACGCAGAATATCAGAGTATATTAACTATAAAGGAAATTTGTATGGCGTGGATTTAAGTCCTGCAATGATTGACTTTGTCAAGAAATTTATCAATAGAAGCAATTTATATTCTCAAAATATTCAACTCATTGAATCATCACTTGTGGACTTAAATCTTGGAATAAAGTCCTCATTAATTATTAGCTCTTTTGGATTCCCCAGTAAAATCTTCAATAAAAATCAATGTTATATTGAATTGAATAAAGTTTACGAGCATTTAAGTGATGACGGCATATTTGTTACTTTGGGTTGGGACGAAAGTTTTAATGACGAATTAAATACTATGTGGTATAAATTTATCAAAGATGATATTGTGTGCGATAGTTTTGATGAGTGGAGAAAAAAGCGTTCTGAAAAAATACATAGTGCCCGAAATTGCAATCTCAAATGGTTTAAAAAGAGATTACTTATTCCTATACAATTTAAAAATTTGAATGAGTCTGCATTTGTTATGGGGCATCTATTTGGCAGAGATGCTAAAAAGTATATTTTGTCAAACGGCATTACTCAATGGTCTATGTCTATGGGTATTACATGCAACACCAAAACCGAAATAAAGGAGATTCTTGACCAATGGAAGAAATAGAAATTTTAGTTGAAGTTTATGACGATTTTCAAATTGCTTTTGAAAAGATTAGTTCAATGACAGCGTTTGATAAGAATAGCAAAGTCCATGATGTTTATTATTTCAACATCAATGACAAGCTACTTTCTCCTGATTCCAACAACAAAATATACAATAGCTTACGAGTTAGAAAAAAGGATTCTCTATCTTTTATTGCATTCAAAAAGGATTATTATCAAAACGACAAATGGTTATATTCTGACGAACATGAAACTAAAGTTGATGACTTTGCAACAGCAAATATTATCTTTAAAGAGTTAGGGTATGAAATTTTAATTGAAATAATAAACAATAAGCATACTTTTTATCACAAGGATTTTGAAATAGTATTAGAAGAAGTTTTAAATCTTGGTTTGTTTTTGGAAATTGAATATATAGGAAAAGAAACAGGTAATGTTGAAAGTATTAAAGAGGATATTAGAGGTTTTATGAAGAAGCTCAATATTTCTATTTCTGCTGAATTGAATTCTGGCAAACCAGAATTAATGCTTAGAAAAGTAAACCATAAATTGAAAGTATAAAATCTTAACTAACACATAAACCCCACAGCATTTGCAAGCACATTTTATTTTTTGCAACCCCACATTGCAACGCTAAAAAAAATAAAAAGAGCTTGCAAGCCACCGCACCCGAACAGTGTAGACATTTTTGCAAATTTGAAACGACACCACAACGGACGGACAGAAGCACGAACCGATAACACGGGTTTGGCAAAAGTGGCGGTTCAGTGCTCCGCAGACACATTTGTGGTTAATCAAAGTTTGGTTCTCCGCATCAACATTTGTGGTGAAAATCGCCACCTTCGCCAAGCCCGAAACCGTTACAAGCAACCCTAACCGACCGACATTGCAACAATGAAAAGACAGGAAGAACGAATAGAGATTCAATTAAACCTTTTAACATTTTTACAGTCTAATAAACCTAATTACTATAAATACACAATGACAAGACTTTTACTTATTATCGGACTTTTCATTTCAACAAGTGCAATGGCACAATTAACGGGCTTTACTTTGACAGGAAATCCCGAAAATGTAAATGGTGCAACGTGGACTTTTCAGCAGACAATTAATGGGACAGTTTACGACCTTAAAGGAATATTATTTAAGCCAATTGGAACAGGCGTTTTTCCTTCTGTAATTGTTAACCATGGAACAAGCGGAAACACAAATCCAAATGGATATAGCGATAGAGTTTGTAAAAAAATGGTGACTTGGGGTTATGTGTGTATAGCTGTAAATTATACTCACTCAGGACAGGGCGCACCTTGCGGTTCTCCTGGACTTTGTGATACAGCAAATTGGGGTGCTAGCAATGACAACTTTTTAAGAGCAATGAAATGTTGGGACATTTTAGCCTCTCTTGCATATACAGACACAACTTGCATAGCAGCATTTGGACATAGCAGAGGAGCTTTTTTGACAACGGGTTTAATGGGAACTTACCCAAATAAGTTCAGTTGTGCAGGGCATACAGCAGGTGGAGTTGGACACCCAACCGACTTTACATATCCAACTACAACAATGGTAAATAATGTTACCAAGCCATACATACTACATCACGGGACAAGCGATAATATAGTAAATATTATATACGATGCTAATTTTGCAGCAATTTTTACAACCAATGGAGTTTCACATCAATACTTTACTTATACAGGCTACACTCATAACACCATAAGCCAAGACTCGTTGATGTATTCTAGAACACAAACATTTTTTAATCAGCATATTTGCAATTTAACAACTGGTTTGAATAACAATCCATTTGAAAAGTTAGAAGTTTCTATTTATCCAAATCCAGCAAGTGAATATATAACTTTTAATATTAACCAAAATCAAATAACAAAAGTTCAAATTTTCAACTCAATGGGAATATTATTCAAAGAATTTTCTATAACACAATCTACTCAACTTGATATTTCAGATTTACCAAAAGGATTATATTTTGTTCGACTAAAAAACTACTCACAGCAGACAATAAAGTTTATTAAACAGTAAAATGAAAACTATACAGAACTTTGACTGTAGAAAAAGGGCAGCTTGTAACAGCACCTACCCAAAAGGCGGGGTTTCGTGTTCCAAAGACAGTTTTGTGGTTAATCAAACATTAGTTTTTCAAATCAAGTTTTGTGGTAAAAGTCCCGCCCTTCGGGTAGCTGCAAAACGTTAGGCGTCAGCTAAAAAAAGACAAACAACCTAAAAACATAAACAATGAACAAATATTTACTACAAGGAAAATTGACAGCCAAGGAAGGACAAAGACAAAGCCTTGCTGAAATCTTAATAAAAGCTTCAAAGCTGATGGCAACAGCAAAAGGTTGTCATTTGTATGCTGTTGCACTTGACGAACAATACCCAAACTCCGTTTACATTACGGAAATCTGGGATAGCAAAGAAGACCACGACAACTCGCTGAAAGTTGAAGGTGTAAGAGAATTGATTATGACAGCAATGCCAATTCTTGAAGGTCAACCACAAAAGGGACAAGAACTTGAAATCATAAATTAATCTTATGAACTTAAATACAAAAATTACAGATTACATTGGCAATGCTTCCGAAGAGCAAATAGAGATTCTCGAAGCATTGCGAAAACTTATTCACGAAACCGTTGAAAATGTTTCCGAAGAAGTAAAGTGGAATATGCCAGTATTTAGCAATGGAAAAGATTTTGCTTATCTAAGATTTGCAAAGAAGCACATAACTCTTGGTTTCTATAACATTGACAAAATTCAAGACCCAGACAATTTATTGGAAGGTGAAGGAAACACCTTGAAACACATTAAAATTAAAAGTAAAGCGGAAATACAAAAAGAGGTTCTAAGCCTTTGGCTAAAGCAAATCACCGCATAATTGTCTAAGGTTAATGCTTGTAAAATGAAAAAATTAGTAAACATCAAAAAAATTACGGCAAATGATGATCTAAACAAAATTGTTCTAGAAATTCAAAAAGCCACTTGGGTAGCTGCTTCTGAAATTTCGGAAGAAGACTATTCCGTGCAAGATTTGAAAGAGTTTTTGTTAAGAACCGAAAGTGTGTTTGTAGTTGCTTATAGTGATGAACAATTCTCAGGAATGGCTTCTGCAAAAATTTTAAATAAACCCAATGGTGATGTTTGGCTTTATATTGACGAAGTGGATGTATGTGAGAACCACCAAAAGCAAGGCATAGGCAAGGCATTGATGAATTATTTATTCAGATTTGCTCAGGAGTCGAATTGTGATGAGGTATGGCTTGGCACTGAAGTAGAAAATGTGTCAGCAAATGCACTTTATACATCTTTAATGCCCAGCGAAATTCAAAGGTTTATAGGTTATACTTATATCTTAAAATAACTTTTAATAAAGATGGTTAAAAACTTTGTGCCATTTGACGGACAACATTGCGAAACAACAGCGACAGGAACCTTGTTGCGACAGCTTGACATTGAACTTTCTGAACCAATGCTATTTGGACTTGGACAAGGACTTGGTTTTATTTTTTGGAATATGAAAACAATGGACTTTCCATTTATTGGCGGACGAGTTAAAACCGATTTATTAACCCAAAACATTGCAAGAAATCTAAACCTTGAACTCTTGGTAAAAGAAACTTCCTCTACACAAAAAGCTTGGGAAAACGTGAAACAACTTTTGGAAGAAGGTAAAGTAGTAGGACTTAAATTGGATTGTTATCATTTGGAGTATTTTTCCAGACCTTTTCATTTTGCAGGACACTATGCAGCAATTTATGGCTACGACAAAGACAACGCTTTTTTGGTAGACACAAAACAACAAGGCGGACAAGTAAAAACAAGTTTGAAAAGTTTAGCATTGGCACGAAACGAAAAAGGACCAATGTCCTCAAAAAACTTATATTATACTTTATCCAAGACAGACAAAAAATTTGATTTGAAAATTGCCATTCTTAATGCAATTCGTAATAATTCGACAGACTACATAAATCCGCCAATCAACAATATTGGTTACAAAGGAGTTTTAAAGTCAAGTAACGAAATTCTAAAATGGTTCGACACAAGTAAAGACATAAAAAGCGAATTTGAAGCAAGTGCAATGATGATAGAGAAAGCAGGCACAGGCGGTGCATTATTTAGAAATTTGTATAGAGACTTTCTAAAAGAGAGCTACGATATTTTAAAACTCGATAAAATTAAACAAGCACACACGGAATTTATAGAAATTGCAAACTTGTGGACAGAAATATCAAATTTGTTTTTACAAGTAAGCAAAACCAAGGACAGAAAATATATAGAACAAGCTTCGGACAT
>Ga0247839_1002805_pt1 | contig 25333 bp, 20 predicted proteins | sample LaCruzMarch2015__6_FD_192405 | JGI IMG/M metagenome (GOLD analysis project Ga0247839, IMG submission 192405) | Freshwater microbial communities from meromictic Lake La Cruz, Castile-La Mancha, Spain - LaCruzMarch2015_16m | ecosystem: Environmental > Aquatic > Freshwater > Lake | place: Spain... | reverse complement strand
GCTTTTACAAGAAAAAGGGGGCGCTTTAGGCGCGCATAAGGCGAGATTTTGCTCGTTTTATTAAAAAGGCGCTAAAATCTTGTGGCGCCCACCTTAATGAATATCCAGTTGAAAATCGAGGAAATAACGAAAACAAGCGCCTCGCCAGCATAAAGCGTTGCTCAGAGACGCCCATCAAAGACGTTGCGCCATCCCCTGGGCTTTAGACGCCACCACGAAACACTGAAAACATACTTAGAACGTCAACTATTTGAGCTATAAAAAGCTATAAGGGTCAACATCGACATTGATTTTTATGCAATTTGGGATGTCTAACGTCTTTTGCCATTGCCGTATGACGCCCTGTATATCACTACTCTTCGAAGCACGTAGTATAATCCTATATCTGTACTGATTATTGATCACATATGCTGGGGCTGGGGCTGGTCCAAGTACCTGGATGTTCTTTCTTTGTATAATTGATTCAGCAGCTTCTCGGACAAATTTGATTAATCTATCTTCGTATTTTGAAGTAAAATTTATCATCACAAGTCTTGAAAATGGCGGCATATTAGCCTGTTTGCGATTTTCTAATTCCGTTTCAGCAAACACTTCCTTCGAGCCGTTTGTAATGACCTTCAGCATTATGCTTTGTGTATCATGAGTCTGTAAAAAAACACTTCCACGCTCTGATTCTCGACCCGCACGCCCCATTACTTGGTGTAACACTTGGTATGTTTTTTCTAAGGCCCTTATGTCATAACCGACATTGCTCAACACAGCATCTACGATTGTGACAAGTTGTAAATTCGGGAAATGCAAGCCCTTTGCAATGATTTGAGTTCCGACAATAACATCAACCTCTCTATTCATAATCGCCGAGATAGCCTTTTCCGCCTTTGCCCTGGTGTTAATAATATCGCTTGTGAGCATCAAAATTTTTGCGTCTTTTGGTAAAAATGACTTTACTTCCTCAGCAACTCGTTCAACTCCGATCCCATAGATCAAACTGGCGTCTTCCTCGCCACAATGCATGCATTTCTCTTTATAAGTAACATTGTAGCCACAATAATGGCATTGCAGAAGGTTATTCTGTCTGTGATATACTAGAAAGAATGTACAATTGGGGCATTTAGCTTTTTCTCCGCATCCTTTGCAGAACACAATTGGCGCATATCCCCTGCGATTAATGAACAGAAGCGATTGCTTGTTGGCACCATATACTTCTAAAATCTTTTCTCTTGTCTTCGCATGTAGGGTTGCATTTTTAGTTTTATATATTGACATATCAATAACCTTGATTTCTGGAAGCAAGGCTTCGTTGTAACGTTTTTCTAGGTGATAGTGATAATATTTTCCTAATTTAACGTTATATAACGTTTCTATTGATGGAGTCGCGGAAACAAGCACAGAAGGAATTTCTTCAATTTTTGCTCTCATAACAGTCATATCTCGAGCGTTATATATAACGCCGCTTTCTTGTTTATAAGATTGGTCATGCTCCTCATCGACCACAATCAATCCTAGATTTGCAAAAGGGAGAAATAAGGCACTACGCGCCCCAACAACAAAATTATGGGCGCCCGTTTGTACCCCATGCCAAGTGCTTTTACGAGCAGAGCCTTTGATGCTTGAGTGCCATTCGTGTATATCATAATATGGTAATCGCTGCTTGAAGCGTTCTGTGAGCTGCGATGTAAGCATAATTTCTGGTACCAGTACAAGGACTTGCTTGCCACTTCTAAGGACTTCATCAACTAGATATAGGTATACTTCTGTTTTACCAGAACCAGTTACACCTTCTAACACCGAAACGTGGAATTGGTTGACTTCCTCCAATATGCTATATGCAATTTTTTGCTGATCATTACTCAATTCAAAAAGCTTATCCTTTGGCAATATTGTCGATCGATTGTTTTCCTGCTTCTCCGGCGGTGCTAACATTTGCTTTTGTGGTATACATAGAGTGCATTTAAGGACCTCTCCAAGGGTTGCAATATTATAGCTAGATACTCGTTGAATAAATATAATTGCACTTCGAGATAACGGAGTCAGATGATCTACGGCCGATTTGATTCGTTTAAGCTTGATGGGATTCATTTCTGGTCGCTCACATCTACCCCACACCACACCAATAAGCTCTTTGTTACGAAAAGGCACCCATACAAAACTACCAATTGTTAGGTCGTCTTCGTAAGTATATGTGAACGGGAAATCAACTGCAATGGGGAGCAATACATTGAACAGCTTCACGGAAGCGGGTTTAATTGTAATGATTGAGCCACCTTATGTCGTTTTCAAAAAAATAACGTACATCAGGAATACCCCTTTTCATCATCGCCAACCTTTCCACACCAAAACCAAAGGCAAAGCCCTGAAAATCTTTTAATAATGGAGAGGTATTCTTCAAAACGTTACTATGTACCATACCGCATCCACCTAGTTCAAGCCATTTATCCTGACTACGCATAATATCGACTTCAAAGGAAGGCTCTGTGAATGGGAAGTAACTGGGCCTGAAACGTAATGGAAGATCAGATACTCCAAAATACATCTCGAAGAATTTAATCGCATATGCCTTCATGTGGGAAAGAGTAATGTTTGCCCCTAAATAAAAGCATTCGACCTGATGAAACATGGGAGTATGAGTGGCATCGTGATCAGCTCGATAGGTTTTCCCTATGGAAAAGAATTTTACTTCTTCATTATGTTTTGGTTTATATTGTTCCAAATACCTAATTTGTACGGTTGATGTATGTGTGCGTAGGAGAGCCTTACTATCGCCCTTTTTCCCAGGTACATCGACATAGAATGTGTCGTGCATATCTCTCGCCGGATGAGTTTCTGGAATATTAAGGGCAGTGAAATTATGCCATTCGTCTTCTATCTCTGGACCAATCGCCTCTTCAAATCCAAGGGAGACTAAGATTCGCTTCATTTCATCTATCGTGCGAGGAACAAGATGTCTCTTATTTAGGGTCTTGTAAGGATTGGGCCCAGGGAGAGAGACATCTATCTTTTCATTCGCTAATTTTTCTTCCAGAACTTGATTCTCTAAAAAAAGCTTCTTCTGTTCCAGCTCGGAATTAATGAATATATCTAAATCGTTTGCTTTTTGACCGAGATCCGACCTAACTTTTTGATCATCGATTGTTCCTAACGACTTTAAGATATTTCTAAGAAGGCCTTTCTTTCCAACATATTGAACCTTCAGCTGATACAAATCCTCCAGATTCTTGGCAGCAGCTAGATCTTGAATAAATTGCCATTCTAGGTTCTTTGTAACATCTGGCATGCTTGTAATTTACAGATAGGGAAAATTGCTGTACTCGATACTATTCTTAACGTCGTTGAATATCAATCTAAAAGTATGCGGAAGAGAGTCATTTTGCTGATCTTAGATGGACTCGGTGTTTCCTCTGAAACAGACTATAATGCCTATTATTTGGCCAATACACCGACTTTTGATAGGATAATGGAAATATGTCCCAACACACTGCTCTCCGCCAGCGGCAAGGCCGTCGGATTGCCTCACCTACAACCAGGCAACTCAAAAATTGGGCATACAATAATGGGCGCTGGTAGGGTTATACCTCAGGAATTGGAACGGATTAACCTTGCTATAGAAACGCAAGCTCTCAAGGCCAATGGAAAAATTAAGAAACTTTGCGAAAATACCGATGTAGCGAAAAATTATTGCCATATCATTGGATTACTTTCTGATGGTGGTGTGCATTCGCATATTTCTCATATCATTGAGTTAATCGATATTCTGATTCCTAGGGGAGTCAAGGTGAAATTGCATATTATCGCTGATGGTCGGGACGTACAGCCAAGAAGTGTTAGACGTTATTTGGATCAAATAATTGCATTACAAAAACGTTATGGGCTAGAAAGCCTAAGCATTGCAACATTCGGCGGAAGGTACTATGCGATGGATCGAGATTCAAGATTGGACCGAACAGAATCTGCATATAACGCAATTATGTTTGGAACGTCGAAAGAACAATTCCTGGGCGAGGTTGGGGGCGTCCTGAGTTTTGTAGACCGTTGCTATGCTCACAATATAGATGATGAATTCATGATGCCTGCAACCAATGTGGTCTATAAAGGGGTATTGGAGGGAGATAGCTTAATTGTTGCAAATTTTAGATCGGATCGTATTCGGCAGCTATTAAACCGAATGTTTATTCCTGACTCCACCTCTAATAGATCGGTTATTGATCATGCATCCTTTTCTGTGAAACTTGGCATGATTAGTTACTCTGAAATTCTTGATCGGTATCTGGAGCCTATACTGGCGATAGAGAAATGCTATAATACTTTGGCCGAAGTTCTCGCCAAACACGGCAAGACCCAACTCAGAGTTTCGGAAACAGAAAAGTATGCACATGTCACATTCTTCTTCAATTGCGGAATAGAAGAGCTTCTGCCAGGAGAAGATCGTGTTTTGATTCCATCTCCAAAGGTCGCGACATATGATCAAGCCCCAAGAATGTCTGCAGATGCGATTGTGGATGTCATTCTTCAGAATCAAAATCGATACGACTTCATATGCGCTAATCTTGCGAATGCTGACATGATAGGGCACACAGGGCAATTGGATGTCGCGATAAAAGCGTGCGAAGTGTTAGATGAGTGTCTTGAAGTAATTATTGAGAATCTCGATGATGAAGTGGACTTGTTGGTGACATCTGATCATGGAAATATAGAAAAGATGTATAATGACTTTCAGCCATGCACATCTCACACTAATAATCCCGTACCGTTTATTTTAATTAATAATCATTACCTAAAAAGACACTTACCTTGCAGCAATCTGCTTAGGAGGCCTGATTGCGGCCTGCAAGATATTGCCCCCACAGTGTTGTTTCTTTTGGGTATACAAAAACCGCTAGAAATGACCGGCATATCACTCATATCGTAAGGCCTTTATTGGGGAAAGGGATGCTATTTTCAGGGCTGGGTAGATCGTTGCCAATAGCGTTAGAAAGACGGACATCAAGATGATCACCACAGTCTGCGTAACGTCTATTTTTGCTGGTAGTGTCGTTAAAAAATAAACGACGGGATCGAAGATTGTAATCCCGATGAATTTTTCTAGATAGACGCGAATCGTTTCTATGTTAACGACAAATGCCACCCCGATCGTCGCCCCTAAAGCAGTTCCAACTATGCCAATGGACAAGCCGCAAAGAATAAAGATAGAAGCGACAGAACCTCTACTGGCACCCATCGTTCTAAGGATGGCAATGGACTTGCTTTTTTCCTTCACCAAAATTATCAGGCTAGAAGAAATATTGAATACCGCGATCATAATGATCAGAGACAAGATCAAAAACATGACGTTTTGCTCTACCTTAAGTGCCGAGTGCAGGGACTGGTTTGCCTGCTCCCAATTTATTGTATAGAAGCCATCGCCCAAAACTTCGTTTATCTCTCTTTCTGTCGCTTGAAACCGCTGTAAACCCTGTATGTTCACTTCTATGTAGCTGATATTTCCCGGCATTTGAAAGAAGCTTTGCGCGCTTTCCAGGGGCATGAATATTATTGAGTTATTATATTCGTGCATACCAAGATCAAAAATGCCGCCGAGAGTAAATATTTTGATGCGCGGTATACCTTCTAGCAAGATATTGGTTGAGCTAGGCGCAATCAGCTTCACTTTATCTCCTATTCCAATATTCAATCGATACGACATCCCCTTTCCGATGAAAATTGTATCATTTTGAAAATCCTCCCACTCTCCCTCTATGAGAGAGGATTTTATGCTGCTGCGGCTCATCACATTCTGAAGCTGCATACCCTTCACAATTGACCCAGTCGAACCATGTTCTGAGGAGATCATGACTTGAGCTTCAATTATTGGCGCCGCGACATCCACAGTCCGGACTTTTTCGAGTGTATCGACCACATTATTGTATTCGGAAGCAGCTTTATATTTCTCTTTAGAAACAACTGTAATGTGTCCTTTGATTCCTAATATTTTGTTGATAAGCTCTGTCTCATATCCGTTCATGACCGACATAACAATTATGAGAGTTGCAACACCAAGAGCTGTTCCTATCAAGGCGAAAACATTGATGATCGAAATAAACCTCTCTTTCCTATGTGTAAACAGATATCTAGTTGCAATGAATACTTCTAACACAAAGCATCAGAACTATGAATTTTCATAAGCACAAAACATAAAAAAGTTTACCATTCTAGCTTCTCCATTCTTATGTTGCTGTTTGTATATATACATATATCTGAGGCAATCTCCAGGGCTTTTTTGACAACATTCTCGCTAGAAAGTTTCGTTGTTGCAACCATTGCTCTTGCGGCCGCAATCGCATAATTCCCGCCAGAGCCAATAGCGGCAATGCCATCTTCAGGCTCTAAAACATCCCCTGATCCTGATAACAAAAGTGTCACCTTCTTATCCGCAACAATTAACATCGCCTCTAGACGCTTTAAATACTTATCGGTGCGCCAATCTTTTGCTAACTCTACGCATGATCTAAGAAGCTGCTGGGGGTATGTACTAAGCTTATCTTCCAATCGGTCAAGCAGAGTTAATCCGTCCGCCGCACTTCCAGCAAATCCAGCCAGGACAGAATCATTGTCCAGTCTCCTCAGCTTGTTTGCCGAGGATTTCATAATGCTATGTCCAAGACTCACTTGTCCGTCAGCTCCTATTATAACTGATTTATCTTTACGAACACACAACACGGTTGTTCTATGCCAAGTTTCGTTTTTCATCTAGATTTGTAGGTATAGGGATTATCTCCTTCTCGTTATTTACTAGAACAAGTAAAAAGTCTATATTTTCCTTGCATCTTCTTATGAGAAAGATTTTTATATGCGGCGCTATTGTATAAACATTGAGTATGACGGAGCCAACTACACTGGGTGGCAACGTCAAAAACTTGGTAAATCAGTGCAGCGCTGTTTGGTGGACGCCATATATAAGTTAACCGGGGAAAGGGTAATCGTGACCGGAGCGGGACGTACAGATGCTGGGGTCCATGCGCTTGGACAAGTTGCCCATTTCGACCTGTTGAAACGGTGGAATGCCTTGACCATTATTAGTGGCATGAACAATTTTTTGCGAACAGAAAAAATAGCCGTATTGAATTGTGTTGAGGTCGCGCAAAATTTCCACGCTAGATTTTCCGCCATCGAACGAAGTTATGTGTATAAGATTATTACACGTAGGGCGCCATTAATTCTCGATGCGAACAGGGCTTGGCACGTTAGAAGGAGACTTGACGCAGAAAAGATGAATCAAGTTGCCCAGATCCTTCTGGGTACTCATGATTTCAGTAGCTTTAGGTCTGTCAAATGCCAATCCAAATCTGCAATAAGAACTATAAATGAGATTGAAGTTAATGATGTAGGCGACGGTAAGGAATTTCATGTCGGGCAGATATTCATTCGTATAAAGGCGCGATCTTTTTTGCATAACCAAGTGCGCATTATAGTTGGGAGTTTGTGGAAAATTGGATGCGGTAAGTGGGGCATTGAAGATTTTCGTGATTTTTTATTAGGGAGGAATAGAGCAGAAGGAGCGCAAACAGCTCCCGCACACGGATTATACCTTGAAGGGATAGAGTATCCAGATATGTGGCGAATGTAGCACTCGAGTTTAAGAGATGTTAGTGCGCACGAATAACTTATCTCCCCCTCCGGAAGAAAGTTAGCTTAGAACAACACCCTCAAACCAACGGTGAATGTGTTGAGTTGTAATCTAGCGCTGTCGATTTTTGTCTTGTGATCATTGACATTATTCTTGACCTTACCAAGATTAATGTACTTATAAGCAGCTTCCACAATCATATTGTCTGTTAGGCGCATTCCAAGACCAACTCCAGCTGAATATGCTATTCCGCTGCTTGACATGCCGCTTTTTTTCACCGTGGTAGGTCCGAACTCAAGTACGCTTGCACCCCTCTCATCCTTGACGGCTATATTCTGGATATCTCCGGTTTTGTTATTTGCGTACCCGACTCCAACGCTAACGAATGGTAAAAATTTGCCATCGGAGAAACTTGTACCGAGATATGCATTTGCTAGGCCGAATATACTTCTTACGTCTTGCACTTGTGTTAGCTTCAGACCGTACGATCCTCCTTCCTTATTTGCACCCACGTATGAGTTTACGGCTGTTAGCTTAGCATTTCCCAAATAATTTCCGGTAATATCAAATCTTAGATTTTCGTTCATTTGATATCCAGCGCCGATTCCAATAAGGAAGGTATTTTTTAATTTATGATTTCTGTATATTTCCATAGGCTCCGTTCCCAGCGTGCTTGCTGTTGCAGCATTTTTAAACTTAAGGGGCATTGCAAAGCCGCCTTCAGATAGATGCCCCTCTCCTTTGCTGCCGGTTGATCTTGTTGAATTTGTACAGAGCTTTGAGGATTATCGTTAAGGCTCAAAGCGAAAGATGTTGATGCATTTGCTATGCATAAGCCGGTCGCTAACGCACAGAACGAGATTTGTTTCATATTTTTCATATTTGTTAACCTAAATAAATATTTGTGTTGATCTAGATGGAGTCGTAGTGCTGGTCGGTGTACTTTAATATATCGTAAACATCAGTTGCATTAGTGGTATTGCTGAATGACAACGATATGTTGTATAATGTTGTACCGTTGCAGTTGAGGGCATAAGCGCCGGTAGCCTGTGTTACGTTACTCGAGTCGTTATTAAAGCACAAATGGTGGGTGAGAGTAAAGTTTTCTATCTTTTGTATTTCAGCTCCATACAACATTGTGCCATTTGAGGCGACTGGAACACCAAACTTAAGGAACGTGTCTTGTAGATATGTGATGGTCTCGTATTTGCCCTGAAGCTGTGTGTAGCTGGTGTTAAGATCTGTGTAGTTGGTGTTAAGATCTATGTAGCTGGTGTTAAGATCTGTGTAGTTGTTCTGAATCTGTGTGTAGTTGCCCTGAAGCTGTATGTAGCTGGTGTTAAGATCTGTGTAGTTGTTCTGAATCTGTGTGTAGTTGCCCTGAAGCTGTATGTAGCTGGTGTTAAGATCTGTGTAGTTGTTCTGAATCTGTGTGTAGTTGCCCTGAAGCTGTATGTAGCTGATGTTAAGATGTGTGTAGTTGTCCTGCAATACTGTGTTTTGTGGTTGCAAAGAGGTGCAGTTACATGTCTCACACATCGAATCACTAGAATGGGCTACGTTAATAGTGGAGTTGGTTGCGTTAGCTGGATTTTTATTTGCGCTAGCGGCTATTAGTTGAGCTTCGCCTTTTTGCGTGAAATGAATCGTAGGATATTGCGTCATAATTTTCTACCTTAAACTACATTGTTTCATTGATCTAAATTCTTCCTTAAATGCCTTTAAATGACATGCACACGAAGTACAGACGCGATAGTACACGTGCAAACGAAAAAACGCAAGTATTGTTTACTAAATTAGATAAACTTTCTTTTTTACCCTTTAGCGCCAGACCTTGCCGCAATTTTAGGCCATACCCTCCCTTTTTTTGAATTCTTAGCAATTCCTTAATAATTCCTTAATAATTCCCCAGCTAGCCAACAATTAGGGGTGCGCAACCTTGTATCGGGTATCTAGGTGATCCTGACAAATAGTATGGGGCTAGGTAATGACACAACAAAGAGAATCAAGATAAAATGAGTGGTAAAGTATTCTATCTTGGTCTACACTGGATCCACTTTGTTTTCCGTTTTACAGAATTTTATTTCATAAGATTGATATTGATATGGCCGTTCCAAAGAAAAAGACCTCGACCTCTAGACGTAATCTGCGCCGCGCACACGATGCGTTAAAGCCCGTGAACATTGCCTTTGATAAGAATACTGGTGAACCGAAGCTATCGCATCACGTGTCCTTGGTTGACGGGTATTACAATGGTAGGGTTGCCATACCCCCTAAACAAAAGAGCAAGAAAGCTGATGCTGAATCGGATTAGAACGTTTTCTCAAGATTTCGCTCTCAAAAAAATGGTGAAAATGATTTCTTTGTAGCGGTAGTGGGATGATTACTATTAGCATTGATGCTATGGGTGGGGCATACGCTCCGCATGCAGTGATAGAGAGCATTGGCCTTTCTATCAAACGGCAGCCGGATCTGTTTTTTTTGATATATGGTGACCCAGATAAAGTTTTGGACTTAATAGCGAAACATGCTTTGCCCGAAGAAAGGTATAAATTTTATCCGGTGAAGGGCGTTATCTCTGACGAGGCAAAGCCCTTGGACGCCATACGTCGGGCTCACGATTCCAGCATGAGGCAAGCAATCGAAGCTGTAAGGGATAAAATCGCTCATGCAGCTATTTCGTGCGGGAGTACTGGCACGCTATTTGTTTTATCCAAGGTAATACTAGGTGGTTTATCAGGAATAAAACACCCAGCCATCATTGGCTTGGTCCCTAATATAGCTGGCCAAACCGTCATGCTGGATATGGGCGGGGCGATAATGTGCGATGAAAATTCTTTTTTTCAGTTCGCTCTAATGGGCAGTTGCTTTGCCAAGATTTTATTAAAAAAAGACAATCCTCGTATAGGTATACTTAATATAGGGACCGAACAAACAAAAGGTCGTGAACTCGAACATAAGGCGTATAACCTACTTAGTAAATCAAGCCTAAATTTTATAGGATATGCAGAAGGAGGGGATATATTTTTAGATAAGGTTGACGTTGTTGTCACAGATGGATTTTCAGGGAATATAGCGCTGAAAGCCTCTGAGGGGGCCGCAAAAATGTTCATTACCATGTTACGACAAGCCTCTAAAAACTCCCTATCTGCAAAAATAGGAATGGCGCTGATGAAACGCTCACTACAAGATACGTTGTCCAAAATAGAGCCGTCTCAAACTAACGGAGCGATGATTATTGGGATTGGCGGCATCGTCGTAAAAAGCCATGGCAACTCCGAAGCCCCCGCCATTGCCCACGCGATCAGCGTTGCTGCCAAGTTAGCGCGGGACAACATCAATGATAAAATTTCAGTAGAAATGAAATCTCTTGAAGAACATGGGATGACGAGTATAGTGGACAAAATAAAGCAGACATCTGCCAAAATTTTCGGATCTCAGAAGACCAATATTTAAATTGGAAGCCCCTTTCTTCGTATGCAAGGTAATTGTAAGGAATATGATTAGTTACATTGTAGTTGTATGGCACATATTACAAAAAAATCCGATAAGTTAAATTTTTGGTCTGTAACGGCCCTTGTCATCGGCAGTCAAATCGGGTCGGGTATATTAGTGTTACCATCGAGTTTGGCTCAATATGGATTCCTTGCAATATGGGGATGGGTGTTAGCCTCATTTGGGGCGATAGCTTTGGCATGCGTATTCGCCAATCTGTCTTCATGGATCCCAAGAACTGGCGGCGCGTCTAGATATATTGAGGTTGCTTTTGGAAGGAAAACAGCCTTTTTCGTAGGATGGACCTACTGGGTTATCTCGTGGGCAAGCACTATAGTTGTAATCAAGGCCTGCGTTGCTTATTTGGCACCCATTTTAGGCAAGCATAGTTCTGTCGAGAACTTAGTGATCGAAGTAGGAATAATGCTTTTTATCATTTCTATTAATTTGAGGGGACTTAGAACCGCTGGATTAATAGAGGTGATCCTAACATCTTTGAAGATCTTTACCTTTCTTGCAGTGCCCATTATTGGTATATGCTTCTTTGATAGTAAGAATTTTGTACAAAGTGAAGTTGTTTTAGAACAAGGCCTTGCCTTGAATATTAGCAAAGTACTTTTGCTGACTATGTGGGGATTTATTGGCCTAGAAACAGGAACCACGCCAGCATCGTCGGTTGATAATCCGTCAAAAATAATACCAAGAGCAACGATTTTTGGGACTGTCTGTGTAGCTGTATTATATCTTTTGAACAATATTGTTGTTATGGGGGTCGTCCCGGGCTCGGAATTGGCTATGTCCAGCGCCCCATACGCTGCTGCCGCCCAAATTATACTGGGGCCAAATTGGTATGTTGGTATATCGCTAATATCTGCTATCATTTTTATTGGCACAGCGAATTCTTGGTCGTTGGCCAGCAGTCAAATCGCGTTAGGTCTTGCCGAAGATGGGTTAATGCCAAAATTCTTTGCAAGCAAAAATAGGTTTGGATCTCCATATATTAGCATCTTAATCAGTTGTGGCTGCATAATCCCCGGGCTAGCGTTAACCATGAGCGATAGTATTGCGGCCGAAATAGAGCGGGTGATGGATTTGTCTGTTGTTGCATTCCTCTGCATATATGTGAGTTGCATTATCGCCTTTTTTAAGATCTCTATCGGACGAGGGAAAGTGGATGTTTGGAGTTTTATAGCTGGTATCGTCGCTTTTTTTGTATGCGGATTTATTATATGTAAATCATCCTTACAAGGCTTAATGTTTACTGCTTTCTTTGTTATAAGCGGTTTTCCCGTGTATATTTGGATGCAGAAGCAAGATAGAAAGATTACCACCCCCTTAAGTTAAAAAATAATGAAGATAATTTTTATGGGAACTTCAGCTTTTGCAGCTCCCATACTGCGAATCTTAGTGGATTCAAGGCATACAGTGACGTCTATCTATACTAAACGGCCAACTGAAAGTGGACGTGGTCACTTAGTCAAAAAATCCCCAACTCATGTTTTAGCAGATGATTGCGGCATCAATGTCGAAACACCGAGCACTTTGAAGACCGCTAATATCGAATCCTTGCAACAGGCTGACGTTATAGTAGTTGCTGCGTACGGCTTAATTCTACCAAAGTTGGTTTTAGAAGCTCCTAGGTATGGTAGCATAAATGTTCATCCATCTGCATTGCCTCGGTGGCGCGGAGCTGCTCCAATTGAGAGAACATTGATGGCCGGAGATAAAAAAACATCTATATGCATTATGTATATGGATGAAGGTATCGATACCGGGGACATCATTCTGACACAAGATATTGATATTCCAGAAGATGCGAATGCAGAAGATTTAACGAAAATGACCTCTCTAATCGGGGGAGACTTGCTACTCTCAAGCTTGGATTTAATTGAAAATGGCTCTGCTAGTCGCATTAAGCAAAGTTCAGATGGTATGATTTATGCGCATAAATTGACCAACGCCGAAGAAAGAATAGACTGGACGAGGACCGCATGTGAAATTGAGTCCAAGATACGCGCATTGAGTCCAAAGCCAGGAGCTTATTTTTTTCATAACGGAGTAGCAATCAAGATATTAAAGGCAAAAATAGCAGACCATGATCCAATATACCAACAAGAAGGTGTGCCCGTGTTCCCAGGAACGGTAATAACAAATAAGAAAGGTATATTCGTATTTTGTGGTGACGGGAAGGTACTTGCGCCAATTACGTTGCAGAAAGCCGGCAAAAATCTGATGGATGTAACGGCATTTTTATGTGGGAACAGATTTGAAAATGGGATGACGCTAGAGGATGAACGAATAAATAAAGGTGCCCCAGCTTAGCGAAATATTGTGGGAAGGTTCAGTAAGCTAGGGGACCTATAAAGACGCACACATAAATTATACATACGCCCGCCTCAATTATAGGTGGCAAAATACAATGTGCAACACAATTTTTACGATTGCGCGCAATTATCTTTCTTATGAGTCGTCACGACATGAAATACGCAAGAAGAGTCCGAAACATAAAGACTAAATTGGCGATTGATGGGGTTCAAGGCTGTTTAATACCAAGTAATGATAGGTTTTTTGTAACCATTCCTAATCCAGGGGTACTCAATTGGGTTACTGGATTTTCGGGAACATATGGAGTGTTGATAGTTGTAGAAGATGATATGTTTTTGTTTACTGACGGCAGGTATCTTGTACAAGCAAAGCAAGAAATATCCTTGTGGGCTGGAGATTCGATTATAGTACACGATAATCAACGCTTGCAAGAAGTGCTTAGCCAACGGGCATGGGCAGGATTACGTATAGGATATGATCCTATGAGCATTGCCATACAGACACTGGACCGATACGTGGGCGTTGCGATGAATTGCGGATTCGAATTAGTGCCCTTATCAAGCGCCATCATTGGGAATGTAGGTAGTATCAGTCAGTTTTTAGAACAAGACCCTTTAGAGCCTCTGTCAACACCCTCTGCGTATATTTTAGGCGATGAACATACTGGAAAATCTTCGAAGCAAAAAATTACCGATGTTCTTGAGTCCTCCAAGCGGCTTGCGAATGAAGAAGGCACGCATATACTGATAACCGATCCTGCCAGCATATGTTGGCTTTTAAATATTCGATCTCATGATGTAGAGCATACTCCGCTCGTCCTTGCCTACGGACTTCTTGATCTGAAGACTTGCAAGATTACTCTGTTTTGTCAAAATCTTGATGTGGTTGCCCACTTAAAAGGACGATTGAACGACGTTGTGCAGAGCATACATCATATCGATAAAGTGCGGCATAAGTTCATAGAATTAAAAAATGCGGTGGTGCTTTGTGACCCCAGAGCTACACCAACTTGGTTCCTCCAAAATCAAGGTAGTGGGATCAAATTGGTATGCGCCGAGGATCCGACTGTATCTATGAGATCGCGCAAAAATTCTGTGGAGCTAAAGAATATTCAGGCCGCCCATATATGCGATGCAGTCGCGCTTTGTAGATTTTTGGTGTGGCTGGATGAGACAACCCGCACCGAGACCGAACTTAGCGAGCTTAAGGCTAGCCAAAAGCTTCTAGAATTTCGTTATCAACAAGAAAGCTTCCTATTTTCAAGCTTTAATACCATTTCTGCATACGGTGAAAATGCCGCAATTATTCATTATCACCCAACTAAGATGAGCAATAAGAATTTTAAATATTCTGAAAGCGCTCTATATCTATGTGATTCAGGAGGCCAATATCACTATGGCACGACAGATGTGACTCGTACAATAGCGATCGGCCCTGCCCATGAATCTGAGCGGGATAGATCGATAAGAGCTCAGCACAAACTGTACTTTACCGCGGTATTGCGGGGCCATATTGACGTGGCAAATGCAAAATTCCCGCAGAAGACAAGTGGAGCGCATCTAGATTCTTTCGCGCGTAAATATCTATGGGAATTAGGTCAGGATTATCCCCATGGAACTGGTCATGGAGTAGGGTATTTTATGTCTGTACATGAGGGACCTCAAACCATTGGAAAGAATGGGCATACCGAATTATTGCCAGGAATGATAGTTTCAATCGAACCCGGATTTTATAAAGAGGGCGAATATGGAATACGCATAGAAAATCTCTATGTTGTTAGTAAGTGCGCTGATCTAGATGGATTTTTGGAATTCGAACCTCTGACATTGGCGCCTATAGATCCAGAACTTATTGAATTTTCCATGCTCACAAGAGAGCAGAGAGCGTGGCTCTTGAAGTATCACCAAACAATCAAAGAAAGAGTTTTTCCCTATCTTGAGGCACATACAATTCAAGGATTAGAAACTCGATATTTTAACAAACTCAAAGAACTTCAATAATATGATATTTCGACAACATCCGGCACAATCCATCGATAAGAGATTATCTGGATTGGAGTCAGTTAGTAAGGACTTTAAAAGAATTTTACAAGCAAACCGTCATCACGCGTGGATATTCGCTGGACCTAGGGGGATTGGCAAGGCTCAGCTTGCATTTCGTACGGCAATTTCTTTGATGCTTATGAATACTGGAGATTCGAGATGCTCAGACAATCTGATGGAGGCCGATTTTGGAATGATGTCGAAAAATATAAGCGCGTATAGACAATTAATACAGCTCCACCACCCAGACTTCATTCTGATCAGCAGTACATACGAATTACATTCAGTTTCGGAGCGAAAGAAGAAAGAGCTCATCACAATTGACGAAGTTCGTGAGATCAAAAAGAGGCTAAGCTTAACCTCTGCTCAAAGTGACTATAGGATTGTATTGATAGATGGGATAGAATACATGAATATCAATGCAGCAAATTCGTTTTTGAAAATCTTAGAAGAGCCTTCAGACAAAATAATGTTCTTTATTATAACTCATAAATTAGGGGATGTGCTCCCTACGATCTTGTCCAGATCCCAAATAATCAAATTTTCATCTTTGTCGGCTGAGGATTTTACATCAGGAATGTTGGAATATGATAACAGACTGACATATGACCAAATCATGAGATTATTTTCTGTGACCAAGGGAGATCTGGGCTTAAGTCAGCTATTAGTGATGTCAAATTTTGAGGCGTTGATTAGTATCTTGGAAGAGTATCTATTTGACGAGAGACGTTCAGTAGATGTTCAGTCTCTGCGAGAAAAAATACGGGACTGTGGCCCCGATATTTTGAAGACCTTATTGTTATATATCCTGCGAAGTAAGGTTGTAGAGGTAGCAAGATCTCATAACATAATCGCTGCAGAGTTTTATATAGAGAAATTCCACAGAATAAACACCCTCTTAAATCTGCATCACTTGTTGAATCTTGATTTATTTGGCGTTGCCATCTCAGTTAGAGCAATTATGCGGGAGAACTCAGTTTGAGCCCTAAAGTAAAGACTTCTGAATAATAACGTTTTAAGATGATTTGTTGTATATTTTTACGTCTAAGGCAGTTAACGTGTTTGTTCTGTCCTAAAAAATCATCTTAAAACGTTATTATTCAGAAGTCTTTAGTCGGACATAAAAGCCAGCTTTTATAGGTGCTCTGGCTTTATACTAAGTTCGGAATATTTTGATCTAGGTCGGGTGTTTAGTTGATGCTTTGGAGGATTTTGCGCCTCCATCCATGCCGCAGTTTTGAGTCCTTACCATAGGCAGTTAGTAGGATGTCCTTGGTCGAGGCAAAGGCTTGTGTGCTCATCCCTAATTTTTCGCAAATTTCTGTTATTTCTGCGGATAACTTATAGAAAGCCTCATTCTTTTGCATCTCATTATGCTCCGCTCTTTTTGCCACTAAGTGCTTTGCTTCACGGAAATCTTCGGGAGTGAGTAGAAACCCTGTGTTCTCTAGGGCCTCTCTCAATAGAGGATGGGGGTTGTTGAATATTTTATAGACAAACCTCCAATCTATCTCGGTTGAAATTTTAGCGTTTATTTCATCTATATTACCTATCTCGGTAAATTTGAGAGGTTTTTTTATGTAGTCAGTGATTATATTCGCAATTAGTAAATCGCTACTAATGTGCGTAGGTGGGAGATTGGCACTTTGTGCAATTACCTCCCTCAGTAAACAAATTTTTATTGCCAAGCTAATTTTGATGGCCAAATTAGGATTATCTAGATAGTGCAAAACCTTCTTGACCAGGTGGGATCTAGTTGGCGCGATGGTATCTTTATCAAAGATGCAGAAGCATTCTTCTATCATCCATGATAATCTTCCCTTTTTTTGCAAACTTTCGAATAAGATGGGGAATGCTTCATATAAATGTGCAACGTCGTTGATTGCGTAAACTATTTGTTTTGCAGTTAGAGGTCGCCTTTGCCAGTCAGATGTTTGTAGATTCTTCTCTATTTGAACCCCCGTGTAAAGCCTGATTAATTTATCATAACTTATCTGCGTATCTTTTCCGTCTAACATCGCTCCTATTTGCGTGTCAAATATTGGGTTAGGGAGGAGTTGAAATTTATAGAACACCATCTCAAGATCTTGCTTCGCGGAGTGGATGACTTTTAGGATGTTATGGTTACACAGCAGCTGGATCAGCGGGGAATAATCGAGGTCTATTGTCATATCGATTGCGAACAGCGTATTCTCTGAGGCAACTTGGATCAGGGATACTGTTGGATAATAAGAGCGTCCTCTAATAAACTCGGTATCCATTGCTATATAGGGGCCCTTGGAAGCTTCTTGGCAAGCTCTCTCTAGATCGGCGCTATCTACCAAAAGTCCAAGATTCCTTGTTATTGCGAAGTACCGGGCTTATCTGAGGATTCTTGTCGCTGCCTGTAGATTCCCATGAAGTCAACGGGTGTAAGCATCAATGGTGGGTACCCGCCATCACTAATGATATCCGATACAATACGCCTTACATATGGGAACAAAATACCGGGGCAATGGACAAACAGCACAACTTCTTTTTGTTCATGTTCGACGACAAACAAGCCCGCATATTGCAGCTCTAATATGAAAACTATTTCCTCTTTAGACATTGCTGCAACCCGGGTGTTTATGACGACTTCAAACATATTTTCGTTTATATGCTGAGCATCTACGCTCATCCCCACTTCAATCTTTGGCTGCTCGGTTTGCATCAAGCTGTACGGCGATTTTGGGTTCTCAAAGGAGAGGTCCTTAGTGTACTGAGCGTTTATGATGACTGAATTCGGCTGATTACTTTGTTCTTGCATTATGCTGAATTATATGATTCTTATGGTTCCTGACAAGCGTCAGTAGATTGATATACGATTATGTCTTGTAACCTCAAAAAATTGTGTGCGCAAGAAATTTTCGCTTAATTCTGCCTTTAATGGAAACGCAGTATGTTGGGAGTGATCTGAAGAAATGTCAAGACAGCAAGATGGACGTCCCGCGAAGGTATTAGAGATACTTAAGGGCTATTCCGGTGATAATCCTGGAACGCTCTGTAATATTTCGAGACTTCTTATGGCTGGGAGTTTAGGGGGCACTGGTAAAGTGGTGATCTTGCCAGTTGACCAGGGCTTTGAGCATGGTCCGGTCCAGAGCTTTGCCATCAATCCTCCTGCGTATGATCCGGTTTATCACGTAGAGTTAGCTATAAAAGCTGGGCTGAGCGCTTATGCAGCCCCACTTGGGATGCTTGAAAGTGTAGCTTCAGATTATGCTGGGTGTATCCCATTAATTTTGAAGTTGAATAGCGCCAATAGCCTAGCTCCGAATACGGATCCAGATCAAGCCACAACTGCGACATGTGAAGATGCTCTCAGATTAGGCTGCGTAGGCGTTGGCTTTACTATATATCCGGGGTCTATGTATTGTAATGAGATGATAGAAAAAGCGGCGGATGTTATAGCGGAAGCTAAGTCTGTGGGCTTGTTTTCCCTCATATGGGCCTATCCTAGAGGATCGGAGTTACCTAAGGAGGCCGAATCTGCATTGGATGTTGTAAGTTATGCCGCCCATATTGCCGCTCTGATCGGAGCGCATGTAATAAAGGTGAAGCTGCCATCACAAACAATATTTCGGAAAGAGGCGTCTAAGCATTACCATCTCGATGCGTTAAGGTCTCTCAAAGAAAGAATCTCGTATGTAATGCAATCTGCGTTCAATAGTAAGCGCATTACGTTGTTCTCTGGTGGATCGGCAAAAGATCTAAATACACTGTATTCAGAAGTCAGCGCTATAAAAGAGGCTGGTGGATATGGATCGATAATAGGGCGCAATGTTTTTCAGCGGCCAGAAGAGGAAGCTCTAGAAATGCTGAAAGAAGTACTGCGCTTGTACGTCGACGGCTAAACAAAGATTGATACTGATAAAGGGGCTTGGGGACTGCGTCTATTTTATGTTTGAATTATTAATTAAATCTATCTGCAATGTTACGGTATGTTTAAATTTGTTCTGGAGAAGATTTTTGGTTCGGCTCACCAAAAGACTTTAAAAAAAATGCATAACGTTGTTCGGGGTATTAATTCGCTTGAACCATCTTTGGTCAACCTCAGTGACAGTGATTTAAGGGCTAAGACAGATGAATTCAGGGAAAGGCATAAAAAAGAGACTTTGGACGCTATATTGCCCGAAGCATTCGCGCTGGTAAGAGAAGCTGCAAATCGCGTCCTTAATATGCGCCACTTTGATGTCCAATTAATAGGGGGTATCGCCCTACATAAAGGAATGATAGCTGAAATGCGCACGGGGGAGGGGAAGACTTTAGTTGCTACGTTGCCGGCCTACTTAAATGCGCTAACTGGGAAAGGCGTTCATATAGTTACGGTAAATGATTATTTAGCTCAGAGGGATGCTTCTTGGATGGGGAAAATATATGAATTTTTGGGCTTGACGGTTGGATGCGTTATTGGTGGTCTGAATGACGCTCAAAGAAGGGAGGCTTATTCTTCCGATATTACCTATGGTACGAACAACGAATTTGGGTTCGATTATTTAAGAGATAACCTGAAGTATGACGTGAGTCAGCTTGTGCAGGGACCACATCATTTTGCCATGATAGATGAAGTTGACAGCATACTGATTGATGAGGCCCGTACACCCTTAAATATCTCTGGTTCGGCAGAAATTAGGGCGGAGATGTACGTGAGAATCGATGCGTTGATTAAGCAAATTCCAGAAGATGCATATGAAGTAGATGGAAAAATGCGCTCTGTTGTCTTGAGTGAAAAAGGCAATGTAGATGTTGAGAGATTATTAAAGCAACACGGCATCATTCCCTCTAACAGCAATATGTATGACGTTGAAAACATGACTATTGTGCATCATGTTAATCAGGCGTTAAAGGCGTATAAGATTTTTAAAAACGACGTAGATTACATAGTGAAGGATGACAAAGTCTTCATAGTGGATGAATTTACAGGTCGTATAATGGATGGGAGAAGATATTCAGAAGGATTGCACCAAGCGATAGAAGCAAAAGAGCGCGTTAAGATTCAAGATGAAAACCAAACCATCGCGTCGATAACCTTTCAGAACTATTTCCGTCTGTATTCTAAGCTTGCCGGTATGACTGGAACCGCATCCACAGAGGCGGTCGAATTTAAGGAGACATACGCCCTTGATGTACTGCCGATACCGACACATAAAAACGTTATTAGGCGAGACAAAGATGATATAATCTACAAAACGGCGAAGGAAAAATACGATGCCATAATTGCAGAAATTAAAGAGGCGCACGAAAAGAATCAGCCCGTTTTGGTTGGAACAATTAGTATCGAAAAATCTGAGCACATATCTTCTCTTCTGAAAAAGCATGAAATTCCACACAGTGTCTTAAATGCTAAATATCATGCGCAGGAGGCTGAAATTATAGCTCAGGCTGGGCGTTCTGGGGCTGTCACGATAGCAACAAACATGGCTGGACGAGGAACAGACATCATGTTGGGTGGAAATCCAGAGATGATGTACAGCGAAATGGCGCCAAATTTGCAGACACAGACGCATGTTTCTGAATATTCTGAGCATGAGCATACCAAGCAGAAGGATCGGATCATCGGGGAAGTTGCTCAGGATAAAGCGGTTGTGGTTGGGGCTGGAGGACTTCTGATCGTTGGAACTGAGCGTCATGAATCAAGGCGGATAGATGATCAGCTTAGGGGGCGTTCTGGAAGGCAGGGAGATCCTGGTCGTACTGTGTTCTTTCTATCGCTAGAAGATGATTTAATGCGACTTTTTGGATCAGAAAAGTTAGCGAAATTTTTGACGAAGTTAGGGCTCAAGGAGGGTGAGGCTATAACGCATCCTTGGGTTACGAAATCCTTGCAAAAAGCTCAACAGCGTGTCGAGGCCCATCATTACGAGATGCGGAAAAATCTTCTCCAGTTCGATGATGTAATGACGGAACAGCGTAAAGTAGTGTATGCCCAACGTGCGCACATATTAGAGCAGCCAGCAGATTTATCTGCTGCACTTGAGGGAATGGTGTTAGGCGTTAATGAAAGGCTTATCAATACCTTTATGAAAAAAGGCTCGCACCCAGAAGAGTGGGACCTTGCAAATTTAGAGAAGGAAGTGTTTAGATTTTATGGGGTTGAAATTTCTTTGACGAGTTACGAAAACGGGGCAGAGGACATCGCTAATAAAATTGAGATTTTATCAAAGGATGCAATATTTTCCCAACGCAATAAGTTTGGAGACGAGTCTTTTGGTAGGTTGTTACAGCAAATCTTTATCGTCACTCTTGATTATTTGTGGAGAGATCATCTGTCAAATCTTGATATGTTACGCACCGGAATCAACTTAAGAGCTTATGCGCAAAAAAATCCGCTTACAGAATATAAATTTGAAGCATTTAAGATGTTTGAAATTCTGTTGACGGAATTCGAAGAGAGCGTTGTGCAGCGCGTATTTCATGTTAGTGCTTGTTCTGAAGAGGATGACGTTGTGGATGGGGCGAATGATTCGCAAGGCGTGCATAAAACCCCGAATACTTTAGGCAATGATTTTAACCCAAATCAAAAATCAGTGCCAATGGATAAGGGGCGGAATTATCCGAGAAATCAGTTATGTTATTGCGGATCTAGAAAAAAATATAAACATTGCCATGGAGTCATTGTATAGCTCTTTTGGTTGGCGAAAAATTTCCCTCTATATACACTGCTTATATGCCTAAAAAGGAAAGATTTTGTGATGCATTCTTAATCGAATGTGGCCGATGGTTGCCAGCTTCTGGCGACAGTAGTCTCGGTGACGCAATGAGATATCTTGTGTTGGATGGGGAGAGCAAAAATTTACGATCTTCATTAATGATGGGGCTAGTTAGGTTATTGGGTGGAGGGGTCGAGGCAGCGCTGCTTGGAGGCGTTGCAGTTGAGTTTGTACATAATTATTCCTTGATACACGACGATCTTCCCGCTATCGATAACGACGATTATAGGCGCGGTAAGCCAAGTTGCCACAAAAAATTTGGAGAAAGTATTGCGATTTTAGCTGGTGATGGGCTTTTGACTTTGGCGTTTGAGGTCTTGACGGATCTAGCAAAATATTTAGCTCCAGATGTTACGCTCAAAATAATAGCGATTCTTGCGCGAGATATAGGTTCTAGGGGCATGATATTGGGGCAGTATCGAGATATTGTGATGGCAAAGGGGATGGGGGTTTTTGCAAGAGAGAAGATAGCGTTAAAAACAACTTCACTTTTTGAGTCAATCTGTGAAATTGCTGGAATAATATCTGGTGTGGATTCTTCTGTGCTGTCATTCCTGAGAGAGTATGGAAAATGTTTTGGCGAGATTCTACAGGCTCTCGATGATATTGCGGATTCTGAGCAGGACGGGTGCTCTGATGAAGGTATCGCTCAAATTCATGAAAATCTCAGAATACTCAATCAAAAGATGGGAAAATTTCAAGAAGAGCTAAGTCGTTATGGGGATATATCATTGTTAATGTGCGAGTTAAAAATATGGGCGATATAAAGTCTAAAGCATTATGAACATCCTGCATGACGCGATACTCAATCCCAGGCAGAAACGTCATAACGCGCACCTCCTAATGAAGTCGAACGATATCAGGCATCAAGAAATCCTGCTCAGAGATGGAAAGATGCTTTCCTAATCAGTCCCAATGTGTATAATAAAGTTGTTGTAATGTTGAGGCTGGCATGCCGGCCAAGCTTTATAACATTCTGCTCATGGCGGGCATAGCTCAGTTGGTTAGAGCGCAAGTTTGTGGTACTTGAGGTCGCGGATTCGATCTCCGTTGCTCGCCCCATTTTTTATCACCGCTATTCAAGGATCTTTTATACAGGGCGTTTGACATGCTTCTTTACAAGTAGTGTGGGAAGGCATATCTTGATTTTGGGTCGGTTCAGAAAAGTAGTGGGAAGTGCGGCATATATGTCGTCAAGCCATCCTTTCATGCATTGAAGGATGTGGACGTTTATTAAAAAAGCTTTATAAAGTAGAAGATAATCAGAAATCAAGACCATCTAAAGATTCTGCTGAATATCAGCAAGGGCTGAGTGATGGGGTATCAGCGAATGGAGAGGTGTTGTCGGAAGAACTTCGTGATAGCATAGCCGCCACGTATGGTGTTGATAGCTTTATTCCAGGAGATCGTAAAGAGCAAAATAGAGCTGTATTTTCTGTTGGGCAAGTGCAGTTCTTTGTGTGCGTAGCTCTCTTGAGTGTGGCTATATGCGTATCAAAGAATGTGAGTACATTTATCATTATCTTCATAAATATTGGGAATGTGATCTTTTTCTATCTATTGATATTTAAATTTGGCTTTATCTTCTATGGGGCGCGAATACAGAAGTCGCTCACCACGCCACCAGAGCCTAATAATAAGCAACCCATAACTTATCCAGTTTACTCTATTCTGCTCCCGCTTTATAACGAAGCAAACATCTTGGAGATGCTGATTAGAAATATTGATGCGATCAATTATCCGCGGGATAAACTACAAGTTTTGCTTGTGGTGGAGGTAGATGATGATGCCACAATAAAGAAAGCCTCGTCATTAATCCTTCCGGGGTATTTTCAGATTGTCAAAGTGCCAAAATCTTTCCCCAGAACTAAGGCGAAAGCATGCAACTATGCACTTCGATACGTTTATGGCAAGTATGTTGCTGTATGGGACGCGGAGGATAAGCCATCTGCTGACCAATTACATGAGGTATTAGAGGCGTTCAGGAGTGGCGGGGAAGATCTAGTATGCGTTCAAGCCCGTTTATCCTACTATAATGCACATGAAAATATATTGGCACAGATGTTTACCATAGAATATAGTATATTATTCGACTATATGCTGCCAGCATTTTCCGAACATAGACTTCCAATACCTCTTGGGGGGTCAAGTAATCATCTAAAGACCGCGTTTTTGAAAGGTGTTGGTGGTTGGGATTCCTTTAATGTCACGGAGGACGCCGAGATGGGTATCCGTATAGCGGCTATGGGGAAGCGGGTTATGGTGATCAATAACTATACTTATGAGGAGTCCCCGCTCAATGTCCGGGACTGGATGAAACAAAGAGTCCGGTGGCTAAAGGGGCATTTATATACTTACTTATTTTATATGCGCTCACCAATAGATACCTTTTGTAAATTGGGGAAAGCCGGTTTCGCCGCCTTTAATTACGCGCTAGGAATATCGGGAATTGGGCTTATGCTCGCCCCAATACTCATTATGTTGATGATCATTTTGCAGTTTAAAATGCTTCGTTGTCCAGAAATATTCATAGAGCTTACATGGTATTTTTCCATGCTGAATTTGATCTTGGGAATCGGCATCTTAGTTTATAGCGCAAGTATTGTGTGCGAACGGCTCTCTGATCAACTTTTTAGGCGGCGGAGTGGAGGTATGTGGTGCAAACTCATTCTAATATCTCTGTTTCCACTATATTTTATACTACATAGTATAGCTGCATTTCTAGCTCTTATTGAATTGATTAAACGTCCATACTATTGGCATAAGACACATCATGGGATAAGTAGCATCTGTCATCTCAACATGGTTCCGTTAACAAGGGGTATTGAAGAAAAATGAGTTGGGTTGTAACTACAGTGTCAATTGACGCACAGAATGAGAAAAGTCTATATACCAGTTTTACGCATAACTTAAGTTCTCAAACGTCGCTACACCGTCTCTAGGTCAATTGACGCGACTATACAGCATTGTCCTAGCTGAGTTCTTATTACTGTATATCCGCCTCCATATTTACAAGACTTCTGAATAATGACGTTTTAAGATGATTTGTTGTATATTTTTACGTCTAAGGCAGTTAACGTGTTTGTTCTGTTCTGAAAAATCATTATTTGTTTTGTTTTATATTTGTATTTTGCTTTATT
>Ga0247839_1002778_pt1 | contig 25472 bp, 19 predicted proteins | sample LaCruzMarch2015__6_FD_192405 | JGI IMG/M metagenome (GOLD analysis project Ga0247839, IMG submission 192405) | Freshwater microbial communities from meromictic Lake La Cruz, Castile-La Mancha, Spain - LaCruzMarch2015_16m | ecosystem: Environmental > Aquatic > Freshwater > Lake | place: Spain... | reverse complement strand
TTCGAGGTTGCCATTGAGAACCAGCTCCTGTGCCTTTATCTCCCGCGTAAAGAAGAAGATAGAGCAAAATATGGCTGTTATAAATAAAATATTTTTCATTTAAAATGGATATTAAAGTGGTTGACTATTATTGAATGACAAGTTTCTGCGTATGTGATTGCTGGGTAGTCAAATCCGTCACCTGAAGCATGTATATTCCGGGTGCGAGCTCTGATTTTTCAAACAAATTCACCTGCAGTTCACTCTTCCTTTCAAGAACAAGATTTGAAAGCTGGTTAAAAATCCTGAATTGGACCGGGTTGCTGTTTTTCAGAATCACCTTGAATGTTCCGCTGTTCGGGTTAGGATAAACGGAGAAACCAGTTGCATCCATCCCTGAAATTCCGGTGGTGCCCACATTGATGTAGTTGGACTTGACCATGGTGTTGTGGCCGGCATTGTTGGAAACCCGGAGAGAGACGTCATATAAACCCATCGTATTGTACTGAATGGGAGGTGGCGTTTTTCCGGAATAGGTGGCCGGGGTTCCCCCTTCGAATGTCCATTCCCAGTCAGCCGTATTGATGGTAGATGCATCGGTAAAGGTTACAAATTCATGTTCCACGATGATGGTCTTATTGGCGGAAAAAACGGCAACCGGAGCATAGGAGCATCCAGCCAGAGGTGAAGCCCAGATGGTATCGCCACTTGCATTTACTGTCTGGAACTCAATGGCGTGCCGCCAGTTTAATGGGTCTGTATTATCTGAATTCGGGTTACATAATTCCAGGGAGGAGCCAAATCCGTTGGCCAGGGTATCCCATGGAGGAGTAACGCCATAAAAGACTGAATCAACCAGGTAACCATAATTATCATTGATCACGATTGGTTCTCCAGTGTTGTTCAGCGAACCATCTGTCCATTGCAGGGCAGTCACGCCAAATGCATGTTGCATGGCCGCTGCGTTTTTAGCAACCAGCAGGTAGGCGCCGGGGTTCACGGAAATATCAGGAAAGACAAAGGTTACGCCCTGTTCGAAATAAAAGTCCTTTAAGTTCCACGCGATGACGTCGTTGTTATACAACTCGATGAACTCAAGCGTATCTGTACCAAGTTCGGGTGGGTTATACATGATTTCGGTCATGGTGATTTTAGCATTGGTGGGTCCCAATACCCTGATGTAGGCCTCCTTGCAACTTGATGCGAAACCAAATGCATTGCTTGCATCCAGGCAAACTGTAAATAGTCCCGGCAAATTGTAGACAATATCGGCCGGATTCTTATCGTAGCTTTCATAGGGTGATCCTCCTACAAATGACCATTTCCAATAGGTAGGACAGTATAAAGAGGCATCGAAAAAGTCAACAGATTCTCCCATGAAAATGGTCAGCGTATCTCCAATAAAATTAACAACGGGAGGTAACGGATCGCAGAGTGTTGTAAAGGGAACTACATCACCATATCCATTGCCGTTGGAAGTAGTTGCATAGGCCCTGACATAATAAGCAGTATTCGGGGTCAATCCTGTCAGGCTGCTGGTAAAATGGCCGAGTGTGCCCGTAACCGTGGTATGCGGATCGGTGATGGTTGGATTGGGATTGGTCGAATAACAAATACCCCTGGCCAAAATAGCCGCTCCACCGGCATTGACGACTGTTCCACCTGCAGTGGCAGCCAAATGCGTGATATTTGTCACAGCGGGATCAGTGGTTACCGTTGCCACATTGCTGGGTCTGCCTGTTATCATGATATTGTCAACCTCCCAGGCCCTGGCAAGGGTGGTAGTGGCGGTATATCGGTAGGCGACATGAACATTTCCACCGTTAAACCCTGAAACATCAACATTTCCTGAGGCTGTCCATACATAACTGCCGGGAGAGAGTGTTGCAGTAAGCGGAGTCCATGTTCCGGTAGCGGGATCAGCACCGGTAACATAATCTGTAGAAATCTTCACCTCCAAAAGAGGGCCCGTAAAGTTGGAGGCGGTCAGAAACGTAAGGATCTCCTCCTGGGTGGCATCAAAGTTCATAGAGGGTGAGATCAGCCAGTCATCGCAGTTCGTTTGATACCCATTGATATAGGCATAATAACTGCCGCCCGATCCCTGAATCTGCCAATTCTTTGAAAGGGGACCGCCGAGTACACTGATGGTATCCCATGGATCAAAAAGCTGATCATCAAAATTTTTGGCCAGAACCAAAATATGATCAGTGGTTGTAGCAGTAACGAAAGGCGGGGTGCCATCTGTTTTATATTTAATATCAGACCCGTTATTGGTATATGGGAAAATTTTAAAATAATAGGGGGTATTGGAAGGGAGATTGGTAAAGGTGGCTGCCTGAACTCCTTGTGATACATTCAAGGCACCGGTTCCGGATGCAAGGTTGGTGTTATTTACTACAGGGACACCATCCACAGGAGCAACAATATCATTGGTCGCACTGGCAAGAATAAGATAAGAGCCCGGTAACTGTCCCCCAACTGCATCAGTCCAGTTCAGGTTGATGGTAAAAGGAGCGGTGGTTGCGGCAAAATTGGTGGGGTAATTGGTGGGGACCGGAAGCACCACATTGGCATAGATATCAGACCAGGAGGTGCCGACACGGATGCCGTCAACGGTAATATTTTGTGTGGCAGAATATTGACGCAATGCAACTGCACCAGGGATGATATCTGCCTGTGTGGCATCAACCAATGGGCCGATGGTCGGTGCGCCTGGCTCGGTAGCCGGCATCCCGCTGTTGAAAATGAACAGGCTTACTTTATCGTTGGTAGCGCCGGTAACATTCTCATATTTTAAAACAAGAAGATAGGTCGTACCCACTGTGAAGGTGGAGGAAGCATAGGTTCCGGCAGCGCTGCCCACCCCTACGCCAAAATGGCTTGTAGCATCCATGTATACCCTGCCTCTGAAGGTGCTTCCGATCGGACTGGGGCCGATGTGAAAGAAATAGCCTGCTGATACCGTAGTAACATTGACCATGAATGAAACATACACAGAGCCCGAGGCTTGTGGCGCAAAGGTTTTATTGTCATCTTCGCCGGTATTATCAGCCAGGGCTGCATTGCCGATACCGGAATCAACATAGCCGGTGTAGGTAAGGCCACCGCTGCTCACGGTGATAGGTTGGGTTCCTCCGCCAGAGTGGGCTGTCCAGCCATTGGCTGTGATCAGGGATCCGGCCGGATAGGAAAAGTTTTCATCCAGAAGTAATTGTCCAAAACTGACATTTTGTATTCCGAAGAATAAAAAAGCAGTAAAGAACATAGTAAAAAAGGTAAATTTTTTCATACGCTTGTTTTTTGATGGAACATATTGTTGGTTTTATAATTTCCGGAAAATTCAATTCGGAACATATTATGCACAAATGTGATAATTATTTTCGGAATATTTATCATCTACTTATAAACAAATTGTTAAATAAAAAACGGGACTGATCTGAGAATGACCAACCCCGTTTTCATGAAAAACTATGGTGATTTATTTATCCTTCACCTCTTCAAAGTCAACATCTGTTACTTCATCGTTGCCGGAACCTTTCGGACCTTGTTGATTTTGACCCGGTTCCTGCTGGGGACCACCTTGCGGGCCACCCTGTGGACCACTTTGCGAAGCATTTTTGTACATCTCTTCGCTGGCCGTCTGCCACATGGCATTCAGATTGGCTATAGAGGCATCGAGGGCCGCAAAATCACGGTTTTTATGTGCGTTTTTCAAATCTTCAACAGCTTTCTCGATGGCTGCTTTTTTATCAGCAGGGATTTTCTCTCCAAACTCCTTTAGCTGCTTTTCAGTTTGAAATACCAACGTGTCGGCCTGATTCAGTTTGTCAACCTCTTCTTTCACCCGTTTATCAGTTTCGGCATTTACCTGTGCCTCTTCGCGCATACGGCGGATATCCTCGTCTGAAAGGCCCGAAGATGCCTCAATCCTGATTTGTTGTGATTTTCCGGTAGCCTTATCCTTCGCTGTGACATGAAGAATCCCGTTGGCGTCGATATCAAAGATCACTTCGATCTGAGGAATTCCGCGCTGTGAAGGAGGTATGCCATCGAGATGGAACCGGCCGATGCTTTTATTCTGATTGGCCATCGGACGTTCGCCCTGCAAAATGTGGATCTCCACAGAGGTCTGTCCGTCGGCAGCAGTCGAAAACACTTCAGATTTTTTCGTAGGAATCGTGGTGTTCGATTCAATCAGACGGGTCATCACACTGCCGAGTGTTTCAATTCCCAGTGACAACGGGGTAACGTCGAGCAGCAATACATCTTTCACTTCACCGGTAAGGACTCCTCCCTGGATGGCTGCCCCAATGGCTACCACTTCATCCGGGTTCACCCCTTTGGAAGGTTCTTTGCCAAAAAGATCACGAACCAGTTTCTGTACGGCTGGAATTCTTGTAGAGCCACCGACCAGGATCACCTCATCCACCTCCGACGCTTTTAACCCTGCATCCTGCAACGCTTTTTGGCAGGGAGGAATGGTCGATTGCATCAGGCTGTCAACGAGTTGCTCAAATTTGGCACGGGTCAGTTTTTTCACCAGATGCTTGGGAACTCCGTCAACCGGCATGATGTAAGGCAGGTTGATTTCTGTCTCCATGGAACTGGAAAGTTCAATCTTGGCTTTCTCAGCAGCCTCTTTCAAACGCTGCTGGGCCATCGGGTCTTTTCTTAAGTCAAGGCCCTCTTCCTTTTTGAATTCATCCGCCAGCCAGTCGATGATCACATGGTCGAAATCATCGCCACCGAGGTGGGTATTGCCATTGGTTGATTTGACTTCAAACACCCCTTCACCCAATTCCAGGATGGAGATGTCGAATGTTCCGCCACCAAGGTCAAAAACAGCCACCTTAATGTCTTTGTGCTTTTTATCAAGGCCATAAGCAAGCGCAGCGGCTGTAGGCTCATTGATGATCCGCTTCACGGTCAGCCCGGCAATTTCTCCGGCTTCCTTGGTAGCCTGGCGCTGTGAATCGCTGAAATAAGCAGGAACCGTTATCACGGCCTCTTTCACTTCATGACCAAGATAATCTTCCGCTGTTTTCTTCATTTTTTGAAGAACCATCGCTGAAATTTCCTGCGGGGTATATAATTTTCCTGATATGTCGACCCGGGGTGTATTATTTTCCCCTTTGGTCACCTTGTAAGGTACACGTTTGATTTCCGTTTGAACCTGGTCCCAGCCTTCGCCCATGAACCGTTTAATGGAATACACCGTGTTTTTTGGATTAGTGATTGCCTGCCTCTTAGCCGGATCACCGACTTTCCGTTCTCCGTTGTCAGTAAATCCGACAACCGATGGCGTGGTGCGTCTCCCTTCGCTGTTTGGAATTACAACAGGTTCGTTGCCTTCCATCACAGCCACACAGGAGTTGGTGGTTCCAAGATCAATACCAATAATTTTTGCCATATAAATAATCTCCTTTCAAATAAACAATGATTTCATCAGAATTTGACCGGAATAAGTCAATCATTGTGCCAAAACAAATTTGTGTCAGCAGGGTGACAAAACGACAGGAATGGGAAACAGGGAGGTAATGAAAATTGTCAGAAGCCCAGGTCTTTGGTATGTTCGTTCACCTTCAGTGCATCTTTTGTAAGCTGGCTGATGTCGAGGGAATCCGAAAATTTGATGAAACGGGATGAAAAGAGTCCGATTCCGTTTATGATGTTGGTATAGGCTGGTTTTTCCTGCACGATCGATTGTGAAGGTTCGGTCACCTCCATGTAGGTGTTGAGGTCGCTGGCGGCCACGGTAAAGATGAAGTAACAATGATGTGCAATGCGGTGATCAACAAGGGGATCCGTCGGAATGTTTGCTCCAACCATTGCATAAAAAGTTTCGCCGGGATAGTAGAGATCAAACGGGAGGGTGCTTTGCTCGTCAATTGATTTTATATTATTAAAAACAAGCCAATCCATTGACCTCATGTAGAGGCTGTCGGGATTTGTTTTCAGGGATTCAAAATAAAAAAAACGAATCACCAGCTGGTACCGTTTACCCTTTTGAGCAGGGGTCCAGGTAACCTGAAACATCTGATCCTGCCCCGGGGGGAAACTGGCAATTGATTGCGGCCGGGTGATCGTAAAATCATGAACGAGACTTGTTTGGGCCGTGATCTCCTTCCCGGATTTCTTTTCTCTGATATATAACTTGTAGGTATAATTCTGATTCAGCTTTGCGGTGGTATAATACATCAGCTGGTCGGGATAATAAAAAATCGAATCGCCTGCCTGCTTATTATGAATGGTTATGGTATCACACGGATAAGAATTTTTAAGGGTGGCATCCGCATATTCATCCATGCGAACCTCGAGTTTGTCAGGATAGTTGCTGGAATCGGGGATCCTGGAAAACATCAGGGCATCACCTTCTCCTAAAAATGCCTTCGTGATCTTAATGAAGGTGGTGTCGTCAGTTTGATCAAGGAGCCCATAAACCACGGTTACATCCTTCCAATCGGCATTGACTTTCAATTCCTTGTTGCAGGAATACAGGGCAGGGATGAAGAGCAGCAGCAAGAGTAAATTCCGGAAAGAATGCATGCAGGGTGATTGTTGATTGTTGGCAAAAATACATAAAAATATTGTAGTTTTGCTAATCAAACTAGAATTATGTCGACAGCCATTTCATTCAGGAATGTGACCAAGGTCACCACCCATGTGATCCAGGAAATGAAGAACAAGGGTGAAAAAATAGCCATGCTTACTGCGTACGATTATTCGTTTGCACGAATCCTAGATTTGACGGGCATTGATGTGATCCTGGTTGGGGATTCAGCCTCAAACGTCATGGCCGGTCATGCCTCCACCCTGCCCATTACACTCAACGAGATGATTTACCACGGATCATCGGTGGTTCGGGCGGTTAAGCGCGCGCTTGTTGTAGTTGATCTTCCTTTTGGCACATACCAGGGGAATTCGAAGGAGGCGCTGAATTCAGCAATCCGCATCATGAAGGAGGCGGGAGCCGATGCAGTAAAACTGGAGGGTGGAAAGGAGATCATTGAATCTGTCGACCGGATACTCTCTGCCGGAATCCCGGTTATGGGCCATCTGGGACTGACGCCCCAATCGATTCATAAATTTGGGACCTATGTTGTTCGGGCGACCAGCGAGGAGGAGGCGACAAAGCTTGTGGAGGATGCCCACTTGCTCGAAAAGGCGGGTTGTTTTGCCATTGTGCTTGAGAAAATCCCTGCCAAGCTGGGAGGTACGGTGACCAACGCGCTGAGAATTCCTATCATTGGAATTGGTGCAGGAAAAAATGTTGACGGACAGGTGCTTGTCCTGCATGATATGCTGGGTATCACCATGGATTTTTCTCCCCGATTTCTACGCCGGTACCATAATCTTTCCGAAGAGATCCGGGGTGCGGTAAACACCTATATCCATGACGTGAAAACCCTCGATTTTCCCAATGAGAAAGAACAGTATTGATCAGGACATCCTATACGAAGACAACCACCTGATTATCCTGAATAAAAGAGCTTCCGATATTGTTCAGGGAGATAAAACGGGGGATGAACCACTCAGCGATATCCTCAAAACCTATCTCAAAAAAAAATTCGACAAGCCGGGTGATGTATTCCTTGGAGTAGTCCACCGTCTTGACCGGCCGGTAAGCGGTGCGATCGTTTTTGCGCGCACATCCAAAGCGCTCTCCCGGCTGAACATCATGCTGCGGGATGGAGAAATGCATAAAACATACTGGGCTGTTGTAAAAAATAAACCACCCAAACCGGAAGATCACCTTATACAATACCTCACAAGAAATGAGGAAAAAAACAAATCTTCCGTTTACGAGAGGCCTGTGGCAACTTCACAAAAAGCAGAATTGATCTACAAGGTGATCGGGCAAAGTGATCAATATTACCTTCTGTCCATTCAACTTCTTACCGGCCGTCACCACCAGATCAGGGCACAACTTGCAGCAATGGGATGCCCCGTAAAAGGGGACTTGAAATACGGATACCCAAGGTCCAATCCCGGAGGATTCATACACCTTCATGCCCGTTCCATCTCCTTTATCCATCCTGTAAAAAAGGAATTACTCGATATCACGGCCCCCCCGCCGGCCGATAAGCTCTGGGATTTTTTCCTGAAACAGATTCAGCGGTAATGCATTCGACATGAGCAGAATCCAAATTTCCACCGATACAACCCTCACCATCCAAAGCATGGCTGTGCCCCAGCAGGAGTTCAGCAAGTCAATTTTTTCTGCCAGCCACCTGCACCCTGGAAATTTCCAGACCAAAAACATCCGGCAAAATCAACCCGAATGGATTCCACTCCTCCTGTTATTTTGCATCCTTCTGATTACGTGGACCCGTGTTTTCTACCCAAAACGTATGCAACAGATTTACAAGGCTCCATTTTCGAATCGTTTTATCAAACAATTGGTGCGGGATGGAGACCTTTTCAAGGAGCGGATTTCGCTGGCGCTGGGGATGGTATTTGTTGTAACGTTTTCATTGTTGATCTATGAATTTAACCGGCAAATTCTGGGACTGACATTTCCACACATCACGGGAGTGGGACTTTTTGTGCTAATCATGGCCGCTGTTCTCCTTTACCAAACTGTCAAAGTGGCATTGATCCAGATGCTTGGAATTATTTTTAAAACAAAGGAAACCACCTATGGTTACCTGTTAAACATACTGATATTCACATTGTTTTCAGGCCCGGTACTCCTGGTTGCCAACATCCTGTTCCTTTACCTTAATTCTGTTTTCCTGTTATATTTTAGCCTGATCATTTTCATGGTTTTTTTTACTTTTCGGTTCGTAAAAGGTTTTTTTATCGGAACGGCCCTGACTAAGTTTTCATATTTATTTTTATTTGTTTATCTTTGCAGCCTCGAAATTTTACCCCTGCTGATCATCATAAAACTGTTGCTAATTCACATGAAGTCCTTAGGGGGATAATTGTTTCGGATCATAGACCTTAAATACCTTGCGATCTTGAAAATAAAGAATATTCTCGTTTCCCAGCCCCAGCCCATTGATTTTGAGAAATCTCCTTATGGCGAAATTGCACGGAAATACAATGTCAATATCACATTTCGTAAGTTTTTTAAAATTGAAGGAATCCCGGCAAAGGACTTTCGAAAGGACCGGGTAAACATCCTGGATTATTCAGCCGTCATATTCACCTCACGCAATGCGGTAGATCACTACTTCAGGATTTGCAAGGAGATGCGGGTAGAGGTGCCTGAGACCATGAAATATTTCTCTATTTCCGAATCCACCGCCTATTATCTTCAAAAATATGTTCAATTCAGGAAACGTAAGATCTTTCACAGCAAGGAAAGCTCTGCGAACCTGATCGAGCTGATCAAAAAGCATAAAACTGAAAAATTTCTGCTTCCCTGTTCGGATATTCACAAACAGGAAATCCCAAAGATGCTTGAAGATAATAAGATCCTCTACAAAACGGCGATCATCTACCGAACACTGGCCAGTGATCTTTCTGATATGGATATCCGGAATTATGATCTGCTCGTGTTTTTCAGTCCTTCAGGAATCAAATCGCTGTTTAAAAACTACCCCGATTTTGTACAGGGCGAAACGGCCATCGGAGCATTTGGCAATACGACACATAAAGCGTTGAAAGATGCAGGATTGACCCTGAACGTAGAGGCCCCAACCCAGGTAGCTCCCTCTATGACCATGGCCATCGACCTCTTCCTGCAAAGTGAGTCAAAAAAGAAATAATCTTTACAATCAGGTATCTTCGTACCCTCGGTATTTTCAGGATGATCAGGGCAAACCATGAGGCACACTTTTTCCAAGGATGAGCGACTCAGCAGCCGCCGGATGATCAGCAGGTTATTTGCTGATGGTTCAACCTTTCACCTCAAACCTTTCCGAATTACGTGGATGATCGCACAGTTGAGTGAACCCTCCCCCGTCCAGGTGCTGATCAGCGTGCCAAAATACAATTTCCGGAAGGCTGTTGACCGCAACCTGATCCGCCGGCGCATAAAAGAGGCTTACCGTTTAAACAAACAGGTCATCTATGATCAACTGAAAGCAAACGGACAGCAGATGGTTCTCTGCGTAACCTACACCGCCAAAGAAATAGTACCCTACGACCTGATCCAAGAAAAAATAATCTTACTTTTACAACGTTTAAATGAGGTGAATGAAAAAGTTACTGGGTAGTTTTTTCATCTTGGTGATCCGATTTTACCAGGGAGCCATTTCACCCTATCTCATGCCGTCGTGCCGGTTCACACCAAGTTGTTCGGTTTATGGCATTGAAGCCATCCGCAAACACGGACCGTTCCGCGGCAGTTGGCTGGCGATCAAACGCATCGGGAGATGCCATCCGTGGGGAGGAAGCGGGATTGATGAAGTACCTTGACCAATGACCAATGACCAATGACCAATGACCAATGACCAATGACCAATGACCAATGACCAATGACCAATGACCAATTAAAATGAGTTTATCAATGAAGAAAGTGGTGTTGAAGAATAATAACCTGGTTGTTTCAATTGGGCTGATCCTTAGCCTTTTTGTTGCAGCCAGCCAGGACATGTTTGCCCAGGCCCCCAATCAGCAGGGATTTGAGATCATGAAGAACCTCGATATTTACTCCAACATGGTCAAGGAGCTGAATCAGGATTATGTGGATGAAATCAACCCTGGCGAACTGACCCAGACCGGGATCGATGCCATGCTCGAATCGTTGGATCCCTACACCAATTTCATCCCTGAATCGCAGGTGGAAGATTACAAGTTTATCACCACCGGACAGTATGGAGGCATTGGCGCACTGATTCACCAGCAGGCTGATTTTGTGGTGATATCAGAACCTTATGAAGGTTCACCCGCACAGAAATCGGGACTTAAAGCAGGAGATAAAATTCTGGAAATCAACGGCAAACCGGCAAAAGGCAAGAGTTACGATGATGTCAGCTCCTTTTTGAAAGGGCAAGCCGGTACCACGGTCAATCTCCTGATTCAGCGTGACGGAGAGGGCAAACCGATTGAAAAAACCATCACCCGTGAAATCATCAAAATCGACAACATCCCCTATTATGGCATGGTGGATCAGCATACGGGATATATCAAACTGACCGGTTTCACGCAAAATGCCTCCAAGGAGATGCGCCAGGCCTTTCTGAAATTAAAGGAGGGCCATGACCTCAAGGGGGTTATTCTCGACGTACGAGGAAATGGAGGGGGTTTGCTGAATGAAGCGGTGGACATTGCCAACATTTTCGTCGAACGGGGCCAGGAAATCGTAAGCACAAAGGGAAAAATGGCGGATAAAAACAGGGCCCACCAGACCTTGAATCCACCGGTTGATTTAACCATCCCGCTGGTTGTGATGGTCGATCATTCAAGCGCATCTGCAAGCGAAATCCTTGCTGGTTCGATGCAGGACCTCGATCGGGCCGTGGTAATCGGTCAGCGAACTTTTGGGAAAGGACTGGTTCAGAATTTAGTACCCCTTTCATACAATGCCCAGATGAAGATCACGGTGGCAAAATATTATATCCCAAGCGGGCGTTGCATTCAGGCCATCGACTATGCGCATAAAAAGAAAGATGGCTCTTTTGGTAAAATTCCCGACTCGCTGATCCGCGCTTTTAAAACAAAAAATGGCCGCACTGTATACGATGGCGGGGGAATAAATCCCGATCTTATCACAAAACCACGCAGGTACAGCAATCTGGCCTTGTCACTCTACAGCAAATACCTTATTTTCGATTTTGCCACCTTGTTTGCACAGGAACATGCCACCATTCCGGCGCCTAAAATATTTCGGTTGAATGATTCCATCTACGGAAGCTTTTTGGATTTCATCAAGGGAAAAGACTATAATTATACCACCAAAAGTGAGCGCGCACTCGAAATGCTGAAGAGCGAAGCCACGAAGGAAAATTATTATGATGCCATGCGGTTGGAATATGAGCACCTGAAAGGCCGTATGGAAGCTGACAAGCAAGATGATATGAAAAAATACAGGGATCAGGTGGTTGAACTCCTTGACATGGAGATTTCAACCCGGTATTTCTATCAGAAAGGTAAAATTGAGACTGCATTGAAGTACGATCCCGACCTGGAATTTGCCATTGCAACGATCAATGATCCTGAAAAGTATGCTGCCATCCTGTCCGGAAAATATATGCAGCCTAAGCCTGAGATTCCGGTTGGAGATGAACCTGAAGATGAAAACCCTGATGAATAAACCTCCCAGCATGAAAGAAATCACCCATTCATTCACGTACCAGACCTACATCTCCGCTGCTGAATTGGCGATTGCCGATCGCGAACTGCTTGAAAGAGCCCACGAAACCACCTACAGTTCCTATGCCCCCTATTCGAATTATCACGTAGGAGCTGCCGTAAGATTGGCAAACGGGATGATCTTCACCGGAAGCAACCAGGAAAACATGGCATTCCCTGCCGGGCTGTGCGCCGAGAGAGTGGCCGTATTTGCAGCAGCCTCTGCCTTTCCTGAAGTGCCCTTCGCCGCAATCGCCGTCACGGCCAGAGCCGAATCCTTCGAAGTTTCCGACCCCGTATCGCCCTGTGGCATGTGCCGACAGGCCATTGTGGAATATGAGTTGAAATTCGGTAACAAAATCCGCGTTATCCTGGGTGGTAACAGCGGCCCTGTTTACATTATTCAAGGCATGGGCACGTTGTTGCCCCTGGCTTTTATTGAAAAAGGTCTAAAAAAGTCGCCTAAACATAAATCTTAATCCCACATCATTCACATCGTATATTCTATCCATGAAAACTCCCTACCCTTTACTATTCCTATTTCTCCTGCTGCCCTTTTTGGCCATGCAGCGTGACAAGCCGGCATACAAATTATACAATGCCAAAGGCAAAACCGTTGATTACGATGATCTTCTTAAAGCTGCCAAAACTTCAGATATCATTTTCTTTGGCGAGATGCATAACAACCCCATTTGCCACTGGCTCGAACTCGAGCTGACCAAGGACATGTATGCTGCGAAAAAGGAGAACCTGGTCCTCGGAGCTGAGATGTTTGAGGTTGATAACCAGTTGCTTATCAATGAGTATCTTTCGAAAATGATCCGAAAAAAGGATTTTGAAGGCGAAGCCAAACTCTGGCCGGACTACAAGAGCAACTATGCCCCCATCATGGATTTCGCCCGGGAAAACGGGATCAAATTCACAGCGACCAACATTCCCCGGAGGTTTGCCGCCCTGGTCAATTTAAAGGGATTTGAAGGACTCGACAGCATCAATGCATTTGAACGCGGCATGATGGCGCCCCTGCCCATAAAATACCCTGATACGCTGGAATGCTACTCCAGTATTGAAAAAAGTATCGGTGACGGCCAGCCGGCCCATCAAACCATGAACCTGGGCAAGGCACAGGCGATGAAGGATGCTACCATGGCACATTTCATCATGAAGGGCGGCTCATACGGGCAAAAGACCTTCCTCCACTTCAATGGCGCCTACCATAGCGACAATTACCAGGGAATCATCTGGTATGTGAACCAGGCCATCCGTAAAACAAGTTTTGAATTGAAAATCCTCACCATCACCTCACTGGAACAGGATAACATTGATACCATTTCGAAGCAGGATGCCGCTAAAGCTGATTTCATCATCATGATTCCCGCATCGATGACCAAAACACAGTGACCCCACACCCTCTTCATACCTATACCTTGTCAGGCTGGGGAGGAGATTTCCATCAAACGAAGGTATAATAGGCGTTGATGAGGAAGTTCCAGAGGGTGACCACCACGGTAGCCGCCAGTTTGGAGAGGTAAAAATTCACCTTGAATTTCCCCGACATCGCCCAGATTATCAACAGGTTGATGCACAACCCAATAAGTGCGATAATGAAGAAACGGGTAAATTCCAGCATGATGTTCGGATTGTTGCTGTGGAATGTCCAGATCCGGTTCATGAAGTAATTTGAGGTGGCGGCCACTGCGAAACCGCATGTATTGGCCACATATTTCTGTATTTTTAAAAATTCCTTGCAGATAAAGGTAATCCCGAAATCAACAAACACCCCTGAAAACCCAACCATGCTGAATTTGATGAACTTCAGAAAAAAGGCCTCGGTGAAAAATGTCTGCAGGATCATAAACCGGTTTCGTTTAAAGTTGAATGATCAATACCTCATTTTTTCCATTGCGAATCACTTCGACATTCACCGTAATGCCCAATTTGAGCTTTTGCAGGCGTGACATGTATTCGTAAATATTTCCGACCGGCATGCCATTGATGGCCGTGATAATGTCCCCTTTTTTCATACCCCCTTTGTCTGCCGGCCCATCTTTGGTCACGCCATCGATGCGGAGTCCCTTCTTTTCCGTCCCTGCAAAATCGGGCATGACGCCCAGGGTTACCTTCAGCCGCCGACCCGACCGGCCAGAACTTTCCTTCTTTCCTGATTCTTTGAATGTAAGGGCCTTCGGAAGATTATCAACTGCTAAAATAACATTGCCGGCGAAATCACCGATCAGTTTTTCAGCATCAAAATCAAGTTTTTCAGTATCATCAAAAGGGGTGTGATAATCGGTATGAACGCCCGTATTGAAATAAAAAACCGGGATGTTCGAGGAATAGAAGGCGGCATGATCCGAAGGGCCATATCCATCCGGAGCATGGGTCACCGCAAAGGTCAATTTTTCTTCAAGTGGCTTTAAAATTGAATCCGCCTCAGCGGATGTGCCGGTCCCGCTGATCGATATCGCATTCTTCTCCTTATCAAAGCGGCCTACCATATCAAAATTGAACATGGCTTTGATTTTCTTCAATTCCACAGGAGGATGGTTCACAAAATACTTTGACCCGAGTAACCCGAACTCCTCCGCACTGAAGGCGACAAAAATGATGCTCCGCTTTATTGTTCCCTTTTCCAGGGCCAACCGTTTGGCAAGCTCCATCACCATCGCTGTTCCTGAGGCATTGTCATCGGCGCCGTTATGCACCGCATTGGTATCCGGCATCCGCGACCCGGTACCGGATCCGCCCAAACCAAGATGATCATAATGCCCCCCTGCCACCAGGTACTCATCTTTGAAAACGGGATCATTGCCTTCGAGTACAGCCGCGACATTGGCCGTCCGCTCACGGTGCTGAACCACATCGGATGTTCCGCTTACGATCTCACCCGTTTCAAAACTTTTTGGCGCCTTTGAAGAACCAATGATACGTTCAAGGCTATCGACGGTGATACCGCTCTTCTTTAACAGCTTATTGGCCAGGTCGCGGGTAATGGTCAGGATGGGGATTCCTCCCGTAACCTCATTGTTCTCAACCACCAGGGGCATCAGCTTATCCTCTTTTTCTAAGCCCTTCGGGGTGACCAGCAACAGCCCGGCTGCTCCCCGATCCTTGGCCGTGAGTACCTTGCTCCTGACGTCGCTGTAAGGAATGAACCTGCTATCGGGATTGTCGAGCTCCGGGTCGGCACGGAAAACCATCACCCACCTGCCTTTAACATCCACCCCTTTGTAATCGCTCCATTTGAGACTGTCGAGATCAATGTCGAAACCATATCCAGCAAAAATCAGCGGGGCATTGACCGAGGCGTTGGTCGAAAATGAAAGTGGACTGAAATCCTTTTTAAATGTTGCCTGATCGCCGCCAAAAGAGAGGAGATTTTTATCACCCAAGGTAACATCCGTAAGGATTTCGAACCATTGAAAACCATCTTCCCCCATCAATTTGAGGCCAGACGCTTTAAAGTGATCCCGAATATAATTCGCCGCCACATTGATCTCTTTCGTGCCGGGTTTACGTCCCATAAGCGAATCTGAGGCCAGGACCGTAACATACTCCCGAAGGTCCTTTGAACTGGTGTTTACCCGTTGCGAAAAGGCAGCAATCGAACATGCCGTGAGCAGAAAAATAATAGAAAGTCTTTTCATATCGAAGTGGAAAAATAAATTACGCTGTTACTTTGTTACTTTAAAAAAGCCAACTCCTTAATAATCCCTCCCCCAAGCACCACATCCTCCTCATAAAACACGGCAGACTGACCGGGGGAGATGGCATCGTTCGGATGGAAAAAGGTGACCTGCACATCGCCATTTTCCAATGGCTCGATGTGTGCTTCGCGTTCCATCTGAGCCGAGCGGATTTTTGCGGTGCAGTCCATCGGTTTCTCAAGCCGGGCCAATGCAACCCAATTGAGATCATTCACAATGAAAGAGGCATGGTAGGTTTCGTTACGTATCCCGACAATCACTGTGTTTTCCTCCTTATTCAGTCCAACGACATAAAGTGGTTCAGAATGGGCAATCCCGAGACCCTTCCGCTGACCGATGGTATAATTCCAGATGCCCTTGTGATGACCAAGCACCTTGCCGTTCGCGTCGACAATATTCCCCGGATTTTCATCAACCTCCAGCAAATCCTTGTAATCCCCGGCATAAAAATCCTGGCTCTCTTCAATGTCATTGACTGTAAGCCCCACCTCCCGCGCCAGCGCCTTGATTTCAGGCTTGTTATACCCTCCGATGGGAAACAAAACCTGACGCAGCTGTTCCTGCGACAACCGGTGGATAAAATAGGTTTGGTCCTTTTTAAGATCAGCGGCCTTTTTCAAAACATACCGCTGGTACTTTTCACTGTACTCCACGCGGGCGTAATGTCCGGTAGCAAAGTAATCGTAAGCGATTCCCGACTTTTTTGCCATCAGGGGGAGCATCCCGAATTTGATCAGCTGGTTGCATTGGATGCATGGATTCGGCGTTCGACCGGCCAGGTATTCTGACTTAAAATAATCGAGTACGGCCTGCTTATATTCAGCCGAGCAGTTGAACACATGATAGGGAATATCCAGTTTTTTCGCCACCTCCCTGGCTTCGCCGATCTCCTCCGCTTCATCGGAGCCATAGCAGGCATGCTTGCCGGTCGATTTATACTGACCATCCCAGATGGCCATGGTAACCCCGATCACCCGGTAACCCTGCTGTTTCAGCAAATAAGCTGCCACCGACGAATCAACGCCGCCGCTCAAACCAACAATGACGGTTGAATTTGTTGTCAAGTTTTGAATGATTGATAAAAACAATAAACGGATGCAAAGTTAGCGATAATTTCATAGTATGTTCCGGCGGACAATTATCCGGGTTTTTTTCGAACATGCTAACATGTCATTTATCCGGGTAAAACACTACAATACTGAAGAATTAACCGACGTTTACTTATTTCCGCTTGACATCCTAATTTAGATTGCATATTTTTGCATATTACATGTTTTTATTATTCCAAATAATTATACGTTATGAAACGAATACTACCGATCACCTTGATGTTGCTGATCTCCGGATCCCTTTTATTTCAGACTGGTTGTCAGAAAAAGATTTCGGATGACCCTACGGTCATTCCAACAAAATTTACGGAATTGAAGATCGATCCCGCCTTTAAATTTGAGAACTTCTCCAATCTGGGAACCTCCATTCAACTCTCCAACAACAAGGCCTCCGGAGTCGAGATTATTCAGATTTACGATGCTCACCCAAACAATGGTGGAAAGTTGATCCTGACCGGTGCAGCAAATCAGGACGGTTTGTTCAACCTGCCTGTCCGTATTGCCTCCCGCCTGAAAGAGGTGTACGTGGCTAAATTATCATCCATTGGAGCCAATGAATATGTAGCAGTTCCGGTAACCGGATCGACGATCCAATTCAATTTCGCCGGAAGTCAGTCCAACAAAGAGGCTTATGCAGGATGTGACAATACGCTTGCGAACGGTCATAATGGTGACTTAACCATTCCCAGCGGGAAAACATGGTGTGTCGCTGCCGGCAATTTCGCTACTATAGTTAATCTAAAAATCGGGAATGGGGGCACTTTAAATGTTTATGGAACTGCTACTGTCAACAAATACAAGGATGACACAGATCAGGGAAAAATTATTGTTTCCCCCGGAGGATCGCTCACTTTGCCAAAACACGACCTTAAGTATACACTGGAAAACTATGGTACCCTGAACTTTGCAGGCAATGGCACTTGTCAGCTCAATGGCAATTTCCACAATTGGGGGAGTGTAATATCGACCAATAAATTAACCAATAAAGGCACCTTTGTCAACGATGGCACCTTTACAACCTACCAGGATTTCATCAATAATTCTGAGGGAACCATCATCAACAACTGCAACTTTTACGTTATTCAGCAAGGATCACACAAGTCAAATGATAATTCTCACAACTTTAAACAAAACGCAAATTTTACCAACAACGGATACATGGTTGTTGACGGGCAGGCTGATTTTACAGGATCCGGCAACAAACAAACAACGCTTGGCAAAGGGAGTTTAATTGATTGCGGAGATTTTAAAATTGAAGGGAAAATTGTTGGACCTGGCTCGCAAGGCGCTCAAATAACAGCCACAGATGACAGTCAGACTTTCGGGGGTTCCGATATCAGCGGGTATGTCGATTTGTGGGTTAAAAATGGCAACGATATAAGTCCTAATCAAGGGAACAAAGGTCCCAATGTTACCTTCCATGCTTATACCATCACAGCTCCCAGTTGCAGTGCAAATACAGCTCCGCAAATTACCAGTTCACAGCAGATTGGAGGCCTTAAAAATCAGGCCATTACTCCTTATGTAATGACAGCCACCGGAACCGCCCCTATCACCTACAATGTGACAGGTCTTCCTGCCGGATTGACATTTAACGCTTCTACCCAAATTATTAGCGGAACAGTTGCCACAGTGGGGACCTATCATGCAACCATGACTGCAACCAATTTTATGGGGACAGATACTAAGCCGCTGGATATTATCATAGCAGAACCCCCGGCACGTCCGGTTATCACGAGTGTTTTGACAGCCCAGGTAACGGTTAATCAAACCTTTAACTATACGTTAACGGCCACGGGAACTGGACCGATAACCTATAGTGTGGATAATTTGCCTGACGGGTTATCCTTTGATCCTGCTACCCAGGTTATTTCCGGAAGTCCTACCACAGCAGGGAACTATAACATTAATTTATATGCTGCCAATGCCGCAGGAACGGCCAATGAAGTGCTTGTTCTGACCGTTGGAACACCGCCGTCAATCACCAGCTCTCTTACTGCCAATGGCACCACCGATGTGCAGTTTGCCACATATACCTTTACGGCAGATGGTTCTCCGACCATCGTCTATTCTGTGGCAGGGTTGCCTGAAAGTTTATCTTTTAATCCTGCAACGCGTGAAATCAATGGGACACCTTCATACAGTGGAAATTTTGATGTTATCTTAACCGCAACCAACGAGTATGGGACTGACGTCAAGACACTTGTTCTCACCATTGTCGAAGGGGCACAACCTCCGGTGATCACGAGTTCATTGATTGCATTCGGCGTGAGAGATTTTCCGTTCACCTATGCTATGGAAGCCACCGGCTCACAACCAATGACTTTTAGCATTGATGAAACGAAACTTCCGGCCGGAATGACATTTAGCGGAGGTGTGATCAGTGGAATTCCAACAGGGATAGGTGTCTTCAGCATCCCAATGACTGCGCATAACAACGTTGCAGATGATAACAAAACACTTGTACTCACGATTGCTGCAGGCAGCGGAACGGATACCGACGGTGACTTGATCCCCGACAACATTGATGCATATCCAACAGATCCAACGCGCGCCTTCAACTCCTATTATCCCAATGAGGTTGAATATGTGAGCGTGGCCTTCGAAGATTTGTGGCCTGGTAAGGGCGATTACGACTTCAACGACTTCGTGGTAAACCTGAATTACAAGATGGTTACCAATGCCCAGAATAAAATGGTGGATGTGATATTAAAATACCAGATCATGGCCGATGGCGCCTCCCTAGACAATGGTTTTGGACTTGTCTTCGATGCTGAACCTGGAACTGTTGAAAGTGTTTTGGGTTGTATCAAACTTGGGAATGCCGTATCGATTGATCCCAAAGGATTTGAAGCAGGCCATACCAACCAAACGGTCATCATTCCCATCGACAACATCAACCCCATTATGGAAGGGGGTTTGGCGAACACCATTGTTGGCGGAAAGTATGTTCAAACGACTGTGCAAACCGTTACTACCCACTTTGGCACACCGCAGGCTTCCATCGGAGCACCTCCTTACAACCCCTTCATTTTTGTTGATCAGGTTCGCGGACATGAAGTTCACCTGAAAGATAAACCACCGACAGAGTTTGTTGACAATGCCCTTTTTGGAACATGGCTCGATGCTTCGGATCCTGCAAAAGGATTTTATTACCGGTCAACAACCGGTCTGCCCTGGGGAATTGAAACCCCTGTTAACTTCAATTATCCCATCGAACTGGCGGATATCTTAACAGTGCATCTGAAGTTTGCCGCCTGGGCGCAGTCTTCGGGAGTTGATTATCCGGATTGGTATATGAATAAAACAGGATACAGAGACGCCACAAAGATTTACGTGATACCTCAACCATAAAACCTTTTGTTTTCAGTGGGTTAAAAATCCCCGTGCAGCGATGCCGGGGATTTTTTTGTACCCATTTGGATGGCAGGAGTATGAAACGCTGAAAATTCTTTTCCGGAGGGCTATTGTAACTTCAGCCTGTTCAAACGGAAGACCAAAATCAGGTAGCAGACTACGGTGAACACGCCGATGCCGGAAATCATGAACATCGCGCGGGGGCCGATGGCAAACCAGAGAACGCCGGCCAGGCTGCTGGAGAGCAATGCACAGATGCTGGCTGCGCTGTTATAAAATCCTATGGCCGTAGCGGTTTCCGAGTGGTGAGCCAGATTCGATAACAGCGCCTTGGATATTCCTTCGGTGGCAGCGGCATAAATTCCATACATAAAAAACAAAATGCCGAAAAGAAGCATCGAATTGGCAAATCCCATGCAGGTATAAACGACTGAGAACAAAAGCAACCCCATAATCAGCATGGTTTTTAAACCAATTTTATCTGCCAGGGCGCCAATGGGGTAGGAAAACAGGGCATATACCAGGTTGTAAAATATGTAAACCCCGATCATCATGGTATCAGACAGGTTTTGCTCCTTCAAAGCCAGGAGCAAAAAGGCATCGGAGCTGTTAAAAAGCGTAAACACAAGCAGCCCCGCCACCAGGTACCGGAAGGTGGGCGATGCCTTTTTCCAATATGTGAGATACGAAAAAAAACCAACCCCCGTCGCCTTGTCACCCTGTAACCCTGTTACCTTTTCACCATTTAGTACTGCTCCCTTATCTTTTAAAAAAAAAGTCAGCCCGATGGCGATCAATCCCGGAAAGAAGGCGATGAAGAACATCCATCTATACTGACCGGGATAAAAGTACAGGAAGATTAAGGCAAGGATGGGGCCGATGGCAGCTCCGAGGGTATCCATCGACCGGTGAAATCCAAACACCTTTCCTTTGTGCTCTTTGGTTGTTTCGGCGCTGAGCATGGCATCGCGTGCGCTGGTGCGGATGCCTTTGCCAAACCGGTCGAGGGTGCGGGCCAAAAATATCCAGGCAGGAAAAACGAAAAGGGCCATCATGGGTTTGGAGAGGGCGCTGAGGGCATAACCGGCACGCACAAAGGGCACCCGTTTCATGGTGACATCCGACAAATTCCCAAAATATCCCTTGCTTACGCCGGCTATTGCTTCTGCAAAACCTTCCAAAATGCCAATCAGCAATACTGAAAAGCCAATGGATTTAAGGTAAACCGGCATGATCGGATAGAGCATCTCACTGGCTACATCCGTAAAGAGACTCACGAAAGAGACCAGCAGAACCGTGCGCGTCAAAATTTTTTGCTTACCCGTCATATTGGTCATTGGTCATTGGTCATTCATTTCAGGTATTCCTTCGCCGCACCACTTAACTTATTGTTCCAGTGTTTACTGGCTGCTTCAGCGTAGCCCCGCGTCTCATCATCCATGTATTTCAGCTTCCCAAGCAGGTTGAACGCGTTCATCCGTGTTTCGAATTCGAATTTTGGACCACAATATTTGATCAATTCGGGCATACATTGATTTTTCCCGCTGTTGATCGCCACTTCGAGCCATTTCATCCGGATATTTTTTCCACGCCACCCCTCCATTCCAACGGTCAGTTCAAGATACTGATCGGTGAATTTGGGAAATGAGCTACACAGTGCGCCAAGCGCCAGCTCCACATTGAGGTAACTCGAATCGTACAGCATGCCCTCCGCCGTGGATTGCAAGAGATCGGGCAGGGGATTCAGATTTTTCAGCGCGGCTTTGCGGACGTTGGCGTCTTTGTCATGCAGCGCCTGCCTGAAAAGCTCAATGACCTCCGGCGAATGATCTGCGGCCAATTGCCCGAGAATTTCTGACCTGATCAGCCAAAAACTTTCCTTGTGAAATGCCGGGATCAGGAGCTTTACTTTTCGATCGACCGCGATCGGACGCAAGGCAAGCCAGGCATCATACCGGTCAATCATGTTTTTTGCCTTCACTGCCTGCGCGGTAAGCTGGTCAAAGGTTCGGTCGAAGGTGGCCTTTTTCAGGATTTTCCGGCTGGGATCAAACAAAACAAATTCAACCGGTTTTTTCCCCGGGTTGGGGATCCTGACCTCGGTGTAGGCTCTTTCAATCCATGCCTTCACACTGTCGCAGGACCCATCCTTGTAATACACCATAAAAACGATGGGCATTTTAAACAGGCCTTTCAATTCATTCACCTCCTGAACCTGCCAGACTTTACAAAGTGTGGAGAGGTTCCCGAGAGAATCGGTGACAACCGTATCTGATAGTTTGTACTCCGGTTCGCCTCCCCTTAAAATCCATTGATCGAAAAACCAATGGTAGGATTTGCCTGTCGCATCATAAACACAGCGGAAGAAATCGCTGGTTTCGGCATTGCTGAATCCATATTTCTCAAGATAGCGCCTGATCGCATCCCTAAATTCCTGCTGGCCCATCACATCCCGAATCATATCCAACACCAGTGAACCTTTCTGGTAAATCCGCTGTACGCCGCCCTGCGAACCTCCCACCGGGTAACTGTTTTTCGATGCAGCATCAAAGGTCAGGATCATCTCCTCATTGCGGAGATTCTGGTAATAATCCTCCCCATAGATACTCTTTTCAAACATCTTGGCATAATAGGTTCCAAAACTCTCGGTGAGCCAAACGTCGCGGTTGACAAAGTGGGCCACATAATTTCCAAACCATTGGTGGGCCAGTTCATGGGCATTTACATTCACATAATTGCGCTGCCACCAGGCACGCGGATCAATCTGCATATAATCGCCAAACACTGTGCTGGTTGTGGTCTCCATGGCCCCATACATATAATCGACCACCGGTGCTTCGCGGTACACCGGATAAGGATAGGGAACGCCCATCTCCTTCTCAAAAAAATCGAACATCTGTTCGGTATATTTATAGGTTGTGGCAACCCGGTCGGCCATGTCGCTATAGAACCAGTATTCGAGCGGCACCCCCCGTGAAGTCTCGCTGCTGTGAAAGTCATAATCGCCAATTACCAGGGCCGTTGAGAAAAACGGGTGATCCTTTTTCATGGCATAATGCCAGGTTCTTGTTCCGTCAGAATTTTCCGCAATGTCCAGCCGCTCACCATTTGAAAAAACCTTGTATCTGCTATCAAAAGTGATGAACATATCCATGGTGATGCGGCCTTCCATGTAAGGAAGCCAGCCATGCGGACGGTGCGCCCACACCTGCTTGCGCTTGCCTGCCTCGCCTGGAGTCCAGCCGATAAAGTAGATCGGGCCGGCAAGGGGGGTGGCAGTGTAGCTGATCAGGACGCGTGACGTGTCTGACGTGACGCGTGACGCATCAGACGTGACGCGTGACGCATCAGACGTGACGCGTGACGCGTGACGCGTGACACGTAAATATTGCAGTAATACAGAATCCGGTCTGATTATCAGGTTGCTCCCTGTTTGGTTGTACTTCACCGGCTCATTGTTTATCTTCACAGAAAACACATGGGCGTCAGGGAGATAGAATACAATGGAATCGGTTTGATATCGGTTTGGAATAAAGGAGAATTCGGCGGTACCGGTTACTTTATTTTGTTCAGGCTGAAAGCTGACATGGGCGGTCAGATGCTTGATGGCTATGGGCATATCGGCAGGTACCGATGCCGGATCAGCATAGTAGGTTACGGTTTTCTCCTGCGCTATCGCCTTCGAAGGTACTCCGCTAAATACCGTCAAAAGGAAGGCAAGCGCCAGATGACCAATGGTGGTACGTTTTTCTCTTACAATTAACTTGGACATAATGTCAGGATATTAGCATGTTCACATCAGGATCAAAAGTATTAAAAAACTCTAAGAACCGAACCGGAAAGGACCATTCCTTTTTTCAGGGATGTTTTTTTTTGCACCTTTGCAGATGAAAAAAAATAAAATGAAGCTTTTTACGACCATCTTGGAAATGCAGAATTATCTTCACAATCAAAGAGTTGAAGGAAAAAGCGTAGGGTTTGTACCAACCATGGGCGCACTGCACCAAGGCCATCTGACACTCGTGAACCGATCGCATAAGGAGAACGATCTTACGGTGTGCAGCATTTTTGTCAATCCCATTCAGTTTAACAACAGGGAGGATCTTGAAAAATATCCGAGAACCCTGAATTCGGATGCAAAATTGCTTGAAGCGCATGGATGTGATGTGCTTTTTGCGCCGGAAGCTGCTGAGATGTATCCGGAAAATGAAACCCCCTTCCTGGATATTGAATTCGGGATGCTTGATAAAGTGATGGAGGGGAAATTCAGACCTGGCCATTTCAGGGGGGTTGCCATTGTTGTAAAGAGGTTGTTCGATATCGTCCAACCCTCGCGGGCCTACTTCGGAAAAAAAGATTTTCAGCAACTCGCCATCATAAACCATATGGTAAAATCGCTTTCCATCCCTGTCGAGATCATTCCCTGCGACACGGTAAGGGAGCCTGACGGATTGGCCATGAGTTCGCGAAATATGCGCCTTACCATCACCGAGCGAAATCTCGCTCCGAAAATCTATGAAATTTTGTTAAACGTAAAGAATAGCGTGGGGAAGATCCCTGTGCCCGAGTTAAGGGAGTGGGCCATTAAAAAAATCGAGGAAGATCCTGCATTGAAGGTCGAATATTTCGAAATCGGCGACAAGGATAGTCTCATGCCGATTGAACGCTGGAATCATGAACAACAGGCCATGGCCTTTACTGCGGTTTTTCTGGGCAACGTTCGCCTGATCGACAATATTGAACTTTTTTCGTAATTTTGCAGCATGATGCAAATTCAAGTATTAAAATCGAAGATCCATCGTGCTACCGTCACGGGCGCCGACATCAATTATGTGGGCAGTATAACGATTGATGAAGCGCTGATGAAGGCCTCGAACCTCATCGAATTTGAGAAAGTTCAGGTTTTGAACATCAACAACGGCGAGCGGATTGAAACATATGTAATCAAAGGAGAGAAAGGAAGCGGCATTATTTGTCTTAATGGAGCCGCTGCACGTAAGTTTTTACCCAACGACCTGGTGATCATTGTATCTTACGCTACCATGGATTTTGAAGCAGCAAAGAAATTCAAACC
>Ga0247839_1002776_pt1 | contig 25484 bp, 24 predicted proteins | sample LaCruzMarch2015__6_FD_192405 | JGI IMG/M metagenome (GOLD analysis project Ga0247839, IMG submission 192405) | Freshwater microbial communities from meromictic Lake La Cruz, Castile-La Mancha, Spain - LaCruzMarch2015_16m | ecosystem: Environmental > Aquatic > Freshwater > Lake | place: Spain... | reverse complement strand
CACCGGGCCAGGTGTTCGAGGATCTGCGGTCGGACCCCAGGCCCTGGCTGGTGCAGAAGGACCAGCGGCTGCCGCTGACGCTCCCCGCGCGGATCAACCCCCCCGCCGGCCGCCCGGCGCAGGGGCGCTTTTTTGCCGTGCTCACGCGCGCGCCGCTGCCGGCTCCGGACGGCGCGGCCCAGCCTATTCTCAGAGAGTTTCTGGACGTCGCGGCCGAGGAGTTCGCGGTGTGCGGCGATCACCAGTGAGGCATCCGGGTATCAGGAACAACACCATGAAGATCCGCCCCGCGCGCCATCATTGCCGACCGTGGAACCCCAGGATCGCGCGACTGGCCTGCGCTCTCGTGCTGCTTCTGAACCTCTCGCCCGGTCACAGCCAGGCGCCGGAGTCACCGGTGCCGCCCGGGACCACCCCGGTCGCCGGGGTCGAGCCCGAGCAGGTGCCGTCCGCGCCGCCCGCGGTCGCGGCCGCTGGCGACCTGCGTATGCAGCGGGTTGCCGGCGGGGATGGGCACGGCTTCATCATCGCGCCCGACGGGGGCCTGTGGGCCTGGGGGGCCAACGAGTGGGGCCAACTCGGCGACGGCACCCGCACCGATCGCCTGACGCCGGTCCAGGTCCTGACCGGAGGCACGGCCGTGGCCACTGGTGCGCTGCATACCCTGGCGCTGAAGACCGACGGCAGTCTGTGGGCCTGGGGGGTGAACCGCAGCGGCGAACTCGGTAACGGTACCGGGGTCGACCGCCTGACGCCGGTCCAGGTCCTGACCGGGGTCACGGCTGTGGCGGTGGGCGCCCATCATACCATGGCCCTGAAGGCCGACGGCCGCCTCTGGGCCTGGGGGGCCAATGAGAAGGGGCAGCTCGGGGACGGCACGACCACGGATCGACTGGCACCGGTCCAGGTGCTGACCGGGGTGGCGGCCGTGGCCGCCAGCGGATGGCACAGCCTGGCGCTCAAGACCGATGGCAGCCTGTGGGCTTGGGGGATCAACGAATCCGGCCAACTCGGTGACGGTACGGCCACGGATCGGCACCGTCCGGTGCAGGTTCTGGCCGCGGGGGTGGCGGGCGTTGCCGCGGGTGCCTGGCACACCCTGGCGTTCAAGACCGACGGCAGTCTCTGGGCCTGGGGGGTGAACGGCTTTGGTCAGCTCGGCGATGGCACCACCACGGATCGCCTCGGTCCGGTCCAGGTTACGACCGAGGTCGCGGCGCTGGCGGCCGGTCTGAACCATAGCCTGGCCATCAAGACCGACGGCAGCCTGTGGGCCTGGGGGTGGAACCAGCATGGCGAGCTCGGCGACGGGACCACGACGGATCGCCCCAATCCGATCCTGGTCCGCACCGGGGTGGCGGCCGTGGCGGCCGGGGCCCATCACACCCTGACCATCGACACCCAGGGCGACCTCTGGGCCTGGGGGGCCAACGAAAAGGGCCAACTCGGTAACGGGCGGACCACCGCCTGCCTGAGTCCCGTCCGGATCCTGCTCCCGCCCGACAATCCCCAGGACCTGCAGCGGATTGCCGCGGGCGAGTACCGCAGTCTGGCCATCGGTACCGACGGCGTACTCTGGGTCTGGGGGCAGGACGCCGATGATCCGCCCGAGGCCGGCGTGCGTCGCGTCCAGATCCGCGGCCGGGCCCTGGCCGTGGCGGCCGGCTGGCGGCATGGCCTCGCCATCCAGACCGACGACAGCCTCTGGGCCTGGGGCTGGAACCGCTACGGCCAACTCGGCGACGGCACCACCACCAAACGCCCGACTCCGGTGCAAGTCCTCGACGGCGTGGCGGCCGTGGCGGCCGGGACCTACCACACCCTGGCCGTCACCACCGACGGTCGTCTGCTGGCCTGGGGGAATAACTGGGATGGCCAGCTCGGCGACGGCACGACCACGGATCGCTCAAGCCCCGTCGAGGTGTTGAGCGGTGCCGCGGCCGTGGCGGCCGGTTCCGGCCATAGCCTGGCGCTGAAGACCGACGGCAGCCTCTGGGCCTGGGGCTGGAACAAGTATGGCCAGCTCGGCGACGGCTCGACCACGGATCAGCCGACCCCGGGCCTGATCCTCACCGAGGTCGCGGCCGTCGCGGTCGGCTGGGGGCACAGCCTGGCGCTGAAGACCGACGGCAGCCTCTGGGCCTGGGGGCACAACGCCTATGGCCAGCTCGGCGACGGCACCACCACGGATCGCGCGAGTCCGGTCCAGGTCCTGACCGGGGTCAAGGCCGTGACCAGCGCCTGGTACCACACCCTGGCCCTGAAGACCGACGCTACCCTCTGGGCCTGGGGCGACAACGAGCACGGCCAGCTCGGCGACGGCACCAACACCGATCGGTCGATTCCGACCCGGGTCTTGGGCGCCGTCGCGGCGGCGGCGGTCGGCATGAACCACAGCCTGGCCCGCAAGACCGACGGCAGCCTTTGGGCCTGGGGGCGCAACCTGCGGCGCCAACTCGGCGACGGCACCAGCAGCGAGCGCCGCAGCCCGGTGCGGGTGGTCGTGGTAGTACCCTAAGCCATCCACGCTCGCCGCGGCGTTCGTCGCCTCCCCCTTGGGGTCCAAGGCTGCGCCCTTGGCCCCGGTCCGCAAGGCCAATGGCCAGGCCCCCCAACCAACTGTCCCTCCCTCGATTACTGACCCGATCCCGCCGCCGGTCGGGTCGGCGTGGCGGTCCTGTGCGCGCCGCCAAGTCCCTGCCACGGCATCGGTGTCCGTTCGCTCGGCGTTTTGGCTTTTCTCACCCTGCCCCCCGGGCAATTGGAGATGTAGGCCGCCGCCGCAGGAAACCGACTTTTACCGCTTCAAGTGCCATGTCGATACCCTCCTGCTGCGCGGCATCAACAGCTTGCAGGCAGGTTAGGGACTGGCGGTCGGTACCCCGGTGATGGTCGATGTCGCAGCGAACGGTTCTCTCCATGGTAGGCGTCCAATACGCCCGATGCCTATCCGAAAAAACTCACAGGGCGTTTAACGAGGTTGCTATGAACACCACTCGAAAATTGTTGGTCGGTACGTTCGTCCTTGCCACGATGGGCGGCGGCGTCTCGGTGAGTGCCGCAAACGGCTACGGAATGACCTGGACCAAAACCGGCATCGACGCTGTGTATGGCGTGGTTGATGTGGGGTGCGGTTACACCCCTGGGGTCGCCAACCAGTGCAATCCTTACACTGGCGACACGCCGTGCGCCGCCCTGCTGCCGCTGCTATGCTTCTATGATGCGGGATTGTCCAAGCCTGCCGGGCTCATCACCTCGAGCAATCACGAGTGGGCCGGGGGCGTGGTCGCTACTACCGTACCAGTTGCGGGCAGCAGTTTTCGTCGGGTCACGGATGCCAACCGCTACTGCGAACAGACCTTCGGCAGCGGATGGCGCGTCGCCGAGTTCCATGATGGAGCACAATGGTATTTCATGGCGTATGGAAATGTGGGAAACACCGCCAACGAAGCCAGACGCCGGCTTTGGGTCGATATCATTGGTCAGCCGGCGGGAACCTGCTGGACGCGCTGATCGGTCGCTTGGGGGGGAGGAATAGTAACGAGTCAAGAACGTCGCTGTCGTTGTCGTAATGGCAGAAGCGATGTAATTTCGAGTGTGAGAGAATCCGAGGTGCTACGATAACCTCGACAACGACAACGACAACGACAACGTGGAACTGGTTACGCAGTTGCGTTCCGGAACTGCCGCGGCAGGAAAGGTCCAGGCCCCGGGCCGCTATACCTTGGAAGTCGCGACCGATATCAACCTGCTGGCCTATCGGCCACTGGCGTGGGCGACCTGCCAGTACATACTCCAGGCCCATGCGCGCATCCTTAGCCCCACGGGGGTTATAGTATGGCAGAACGTCTGCAAGGTTGCCTCGCTCGCGTCTGACCCGGCACTCCAGATCGATCGCCACGGCTTTCAGGTCAACGGGGGGCAGCGGCTCAAGGATGTGATGCAGACTGCCGCCGACCGCTGCGCGCGGAGTTTGGCCCCGACGCAGGGCCGCACAGGCGTGTAGGATACCGCCAAGGCTCAACCATCGGCCCCCAGCGCCTGGGGATTGAGTACATCCATGGTCTCGTCGCCCATACCCATCACCAGCACGCCGCGGCGGGTCGCCAGGCGGACGAGTGAGTCATCCGGGTACAGGGTCGCCAGGGTCCCGATCGGGCGCCGGTCGGCGTATTCGGGGTAGAGGCGCGGGAACTCCTCGATCGTCTCCAGGATGTGCTCGACGTGGGCGCTCTGGAACTTGGACTTGGTCTCGTTGATCAGCACCAGGTTCGGGCATACGACCAGGGCGTCGTACTCACGGGTCTCACCGCCAAAGCGGCGCTTGACACGGATCGCGAAAAAATCCGGGGTCGGGCAGCCGAGCAACTGCCGGGCGACGCGCGGCAGGTTGGGGGCGACGATGTCCTCGAGCAGGGTCCCCATCCGGTTGGCTAGGTCGCCCCACTGCCGGTTCATCTCCTTGCGGTCGCGCTCCGACTCCGTCTTGAACGCACGCATCTCGTCCTTGAACTCCAGCATTTCGTCCTTGAACTCCAGCATTTCGTCCTTGAACTCCAGCATCTCGTCCTTGAACTCCCTCATCTCGTCCTTGAACTCCCTCATCTCGTCCTTGAACTCCCTCATCTCGTCCTTGAACGCGTGCATCTCGACTTTGAACTCCCGCATCTCCTTGGAGAGCCGGGCCAGTTCCTTCTGGGTCCGCAGGGACTGGTAGCCCAGTTCCTTCATGATCTCTTCCAGGGTGTCGACCCTGCGTACTAATAAGCCTTCAGATAAGGCTTCAGTCATGTCGTTGTCCTCTGCCGGGGGTGCAGACCGCCACTGGTGTCAGCATAGCGCATCTGTGCCGGGCCTCAAGTCCCGCGGCGGCGGATCAGCGCCCGTCCGTCCACGGCGAACACCAGCGCGAAGAACAGGACCATCAGTGCGAGCCCCACGAACGCCGGGGGGAAGCCCAGAGCGTCCACCAGGACCCGGCTCACCCCGTAGAGCCCGAGCCCCAGCGCCAGATACCCGAAGACCCGCTTGAGGTCGTAGGGGACCGGATAGTAGCGCCGCCCCAGCAGGTATGAGATCACGACCATGGCGCTGTAGCAGGCGAGATGCGCCCAGGCGGCACCGGCATAGCCATAGCGCGGGATCAGGGTGAGCAGCACGCCGACGGTGATGGCGGCGCCGATGAGTGAGACCGCGGCCCCCAGCAGGGTCCGGTCGGTGAGCTTGTACCAGATGGAGAGGTTCACATAGATGCCGAGCAGCAGGTTGGCGAACAGCAGCACCGGGACCACGGTGAGCCCCTCCCGGTAGGCCGCCCCGACGAAATACTGGAAGAGGTCCAGGAACAGGGTGACCAGGAGAAAGAGAAAGACGCAGCAGATGACGAACCAGTTGAGCACGATGGCATAGACGCGGCGGGCGTCCTCGCGCCTGGCATAGGCGAAAAAGAAGGGCTCGCCGGCATAGCGGAAGGCCTGGATGAAGAGCGTCATCAGGATCGAGAGCTTGTAGCAGGCGCTGTAGATGCCGAGTTGCGCCATGTTGGTCGCGTCGTCGTAGGGCAGCAGGTACTTGAGTGCCGCCCGGTCCAGCATTTCATTGACGATCCCCGCCAGGCCGATGACCACCATCGGCAGGGAATAGCGGATCAGGCGGCGCAAGAGGGCGGAGTCGAATCCGGCCAGCCCACCCCGGAACTGGGGTGCCAGCATGAGGAGCTTGAGCAGGCTCGCCGCCAGGTTGGCGATGAAGACATAGCCGATCCCGATGTTGGGGTCCCACAGGCGGCCGAGCAGGGAGCCGGGGTCGGTCGCGAAGGCCGCCTTGAGCCCCAGGATGAAGAAGAGGTTGAGCCCCACGTTCAGCGCGATCTCGATCACCTTGATCAGTGCAAAGCGGACCGCCCGGTTTTCCGCCCGCAGCCGCGCGAAGGCGATGGCGCCGATGGAGTCGAAGGCCAGGATGGCGGCGCACCACCAGATGTACTCGGGGTGCAGCGGGTGGCGCAGCAGATCCGCGGCCGGCTGGCGCAGCAGCCAGGCGCCGAGCAGAAAGGCGAGGTTCGCGATCAGCATGACGCGCAAGGCCGTGGCATAGACCACGGCCGGCGCCTGCTCGCCGCCGGCGCGGAAGCGAAAATAGCCGGTCTCCAGCCCGAAGGTCAGGAGCACCGCCAGAAAGCCCATGTAGGCATAGAACTCCGCCACCACACCGTACTGCGCCGGGGCGAAGGTGTAGGTGAGCAGCGGTACCAGCAGGTAGTTGAGGAAGCGTCCCAGGACACTGCTGATCCCATAGATGGCGGTCTGGGAGGCGAGGCGCTTGAGCGGGTTCAAATGGGCGGATTCCGGGACTGGGGGCGGGGGGGGCATTCTAGCGCGGCAGCGGCGGCGGCGGCGCGCGGTGCCGGTCCTGGATCGCTTCGTCGAGCGGTATCCGAGGTCCCCACCGGGTGCTGCCGCTGTCGGCGGCGCCGCGCCGCTCAGGCGCGGATGAAGGACATGAACTCGGCGCGGGTGAGTTGGTTGGTCTCGAAGGACCCGCGCATGGCGCTGGAGACGGTGGTGCTGCGCTGCTTCTGGACCCCGCGCATCATCATGCAGGTGTGACTCGCCTCCATGACCACGGCCACACCATGGGCGCCCAGGTGCTCGATCAGGGCGTCGGCCACCTGGTTGGTGAGCCGCTCCTGGACCTGGAGGCGGCGGGCGAAGCAGTCGACCACCCGGGCGACCTTGGACAGTCCGACCACCTGGCCGTTGGGCAGATAGCCGACGTGGGCGTGACCGAAGAAGGGCAGCATGTGGTGCTCGCACATGGAGTAGAACTCGATGTCGCGGATCACCACCATCTCTTTCACGTCCTCGACGAACAGTGCCTTCTTGATGATCTCCGCGGCCGAGAGCTGATAGCCGCTGGTCAGGAAGTCCATCGCCTTGGCCACGCGCAGCGGGGTGCGGCGCAGGCCCTCCCGGTTGGGGTCCTCGCCGATCTCCTGGAGCATGGAGCGCACCAGGGCCTCCTTCTTACGGTCGTAGACCTCTTCTTCGGATTCGGCCTCGAAGCTGGCCGCGTAGCGCGCCTCGGCAAGGACCTTGGACAGCTTAGGTTTTTCGGACATGGGTAGGGCCCTGTGGTTGTGCTCTGCCGGGTGCTGAACCCGCGGCGGTCGAATATGATCCGTCAACAAGAATGGGGGTAAGTCCGCAAAATGGAACGACCTGGACCGAAACTCCCGCGGCTTGGTCGCGGCGAGCGACCGCTCCATTTTGCGTTCGGTCCGGGTGCTGTTGGAGCAACCCGTGGCGTGCGGGCGCGCCGCGCGACTGCACCACCGCGGCTCGGTGTGGCGCAATCGGCGGCGCCGGGTTATCGCGGATTGGGATGCAAACCGTGTCAGACCTGGGCTACCCTTACCATCGTGCAGAGCAAACACCCAAGAGGCCCCCATGAGCGACACCGCCGTCACGATCGATCCCATCGCCGACCTGACCCAGCGTATCGGCAACCGCCTGCGTGAGGCCCGTCACGACCAGCAACTGTCGCTGAGCGAACTGGCCGAGCGCACCGGCTGCTACTCCAAGTCCCGCATCAGCAATTATGAGCAGGGCCTGCGGCGGATGGGTCTGGAGGAGTCCATGGTCCTGGCCGCGGCCCTGGGCACCGTCAGCCCCACCTGGCTCCTGTGCCTGGACGACAACCCTGTGCTCGACCAGGACGAGGCCGCACTGATCGCCCGCTATCGCGCCACCGACGACGACAGCCGGGGGCGCCTGCGCGAACTGGCGCAGACGCTGCCCGCGGTCAAGTCCAAGCGCTCCAAAAAGCCGTAGGGCGGTTGGCGGGCGGCTTGCGTCGATGGCGGCAATCCCCCCGAATGCGCACTGAGTCCGCCGCAAGGCGCGCGGACGGTGACGCCGACTCAGTGATGTCGGCCCAAGGGTTGCGGCCTAGGGGTTGCGGGCAATCTGCGGGCGCAGTGCGGGGACCACATCGGCGAGCGCGACCTCATGGGTCGGGGCCGCGAAGAAGGGGCCCCCGGCCTCTGGGTCGAGCGCGTACCAAGTAGTGGCAAGGAGTGATACGACCAGCCAGAGGATCAGTTTAGGTGACATCTTTTTGCTCCCGTCGCTGCGTTGGGCAGCACTCTTGAGGTGCTTTTGCGTGTAGCCAAAGCATGGCCCAAGGCACGAATCCGCTCTGTGATGGGCGTCAGGGATTGCAGAAATATGTAAAGATCCTTTTACGGACGGGGGGCGGGACATCCGCCGATGGGCTTTGGCCTCCCGTAACTCGCGAGCCTTTTGGTCAGTCAAGGGTCGCGCCGGGGCCGCGGCTGGCGGGAAAACGTGGCGCAGGCCGGTAACCACCCCGGTAGACGCGCCGGGCTGGTGCTCGGCGCGCCCGGGGTGGCGCGCGACATCCGGTTGAAGCTCTACTGGGGCTTGTTGTCCTGCTTGGTCTTTTTCGCGGCGCGCTTTTCCTTCAGGTTCAGACCGGATTTTTTCTTGGTCTCTTTCTTGGGGCTGCGTTCTTTGGTCATGCTGTTTGCTCCTGGTCAGTGCCGTACTTGGTTGATTGGAACGGGCCTTACGGCCGCTGCTAGACAGGTGCGGTGACCGGTGGCGCAACCGCCGCAGGTCGCGCCCGCCGCGTCAGGCGCCCTGATGGCGCTGCTGCGCGGGGTGTCCGTCGCCGCCCGGCCCGGCTGGCGGCGAGCCAGCGGCACGGCGTTGACCATCGCCGGTCTGCGCAGTCCCCGCAGATGCGGGGCGCGTCGCCTGTTTTTCAACGCCGGCTAGTCCTCGCTACGCTGATAGGCGTCCGCCAGCTGCTTTTGGATCGCGGCCGGCACCGGCTCATAGCGGCTGAGCTCGATACCATAGGTACCCTCGCCCCCGGTCAGGGCCTTCAGGCGGGCGTCATAGCCGGAGAGTTCCGCCAGCGGTACCTCGCCGTCGATGACGATGCGCCCGCCGCTTTGGGACTCGCTGCCGCTGATGCGTCCCCGCCGTCCGGAGAGGTCGCCCGCCAGGTCGCCCATGCAGGAGTCCGGGGCGACCACGCGGATCTTGACGATGGGCTCCAGGATCACCGGCCGCGCCTTGTCGATGGCGTCGATGAAGGCCTTGCGCCCGGCGGTGGAGAAGGCGATGTCCTTGGAGTCCACCGGGTGGAACTTGCCGTCATAGACGGTCACGCGCACGTCCTGGAGCGGGTAACCGGCGATGGCGCCGTCCGCGAGCACCTGGCGCACGCCCTTTTCGATCGAGGGGATGAAGTTGCCGGGGATGACCCCGCCCACGGTGGCGTCCTCGAACTCGAACCCAGCCCCGCGCGCCAAGGGCTCCACCCGCAGAAAGACCTCGCCGAACTGACCGGCGCCGCCGGTCTGCTTCTTGTGCCGATGGTGCCCCTCGGCCTTGGCGGAGATGGTCTCGCGGTAGGGGATGCTCGGCGGGCGGGTCTCCACGTCCACATGGAACTGCTCGGAGAGCCGCCGCAGCAAGACCTTCAGATGCAATTCACCCAGGCCGCGCATGATGGTCTCGTTGGTCGCGGCGTGGTGCTCGACATGGAAGCAGGGGTCCTCGGCCTGTAGCTTATGCAGGGCGTCGTTGAGTTTCTGTTCGTCACCGCGCTTAGCCGTGGTGATGGCGAGCCCAAAGAGCGGCACCGGGCACTCCATGGTAGTCAGGTGATGATGATCCTCGTCGTGTGAGTCGTGCAGCACCGCATCGAAGTGGATCTCGTCCACCCGGGCCACGGCCAGGATGTCCCCGGGGACGCCGTCCGCCACCTCGATCTGCTCGTTGCCGTTGAGCCGGAACAGGTGATTGACCTTGAACGGCTTGCGGGCGTCGCCGATCAGGAGTTGGCTGTTCTGGCTGATCCGTCCCTGGTGGATGCGGAAGATGCCGAGCTTGCCGCGGAAGGGGTCGTTGATGATCTTGAACACATGGGCCAGCGCGTGTTTGGTCGGGTCCGGGGCGACCGCGACCGGCTCCAGCGTGGCACCCTCACCCTTCAGATAGACGGGGGGGTTGCCCTCGGATGGGTTGGGCATCAGGCGCACCAGGATCTCCAGCAGCTCCGGGATGCCGGCCCCGGTGGCGGCCGAGCAGTAACAGATCGGGATCAGATGACCCTCGCGCAATGCCGTCTCGAAGGGGTCATGGAGTTGCTCCGGCGCCAGGTCCTGTCCCTGCTCCAGGTAAAGCTCCATCAGGGCCTCATCGACCTCCACCACTTGGTCGATGATGTGACCATGGGCCTGCGCGACCGAGGAAAAGTCCGCACCCTCGCCCTGGGGCTGGAAGAAGCAGTCGATGACCCGGGAGCCGCCGTCCGCCGGCAGGTTGATGGGCAGACACTCGGCGCCGAAGGTCTCGCGGATCTCGGTCGTGAGCGCACCCAGATCCACGCCGGGGGCATCGATCTGGTTGACGATGATCAGTCGACACAGGTGCCGGTTGTCCAACAGCTTCATGACCCGCTGGGTGATGGACTCGATCCCCGCCTGGGCATTGATGACCACGGCGGCGGTCTCGACCGCCGGCAGCACCGAGATGCTGCGCCCCAGGAAGTCCGGATAGCCGGGGGTGTCGATGATATTGATGTGCTTGCCGCGGGTGTCGAGGCTGGTGATGGCGGAGTCCAGCGAGTGCTGCAGCTCCTTCTCCAGCGGGTCGAAGTCGCACACCGTCGTCCCCTTGGCGACGCTGCCCGGGGCGGGAATGGCGCCGGCGGCGGCGAGCAGGGCCTCCACCAGCGTGGTCTTGCCGCTGCCGGCGTGCCCGAGCAGGGCGATGTTGCGGACGTCCTCGGCGTTGTAATCAGACATCGGAGATCCTGTGTTGCGTGGTGGCTGGCGTGACGGGGCGGCGCGGCTCGAGGGGATCGGCGCACCGCCTCCCGATCGGTCTCGTCATGAACGCGAAATTATACCGTAACTCCCCGGTCGGACCGGTGGGGCCGTGCAGATTACGCGGGGTCCGAGCGCCCGGCGTCTGCCGGGGCGGTTAAAGTGGACCCCATGTCCAGGACAGATTGCTGTCCGGTTTTCAGGGACCACTATAGGTCGCGTCGGGCGCAGCGGGGCATCAGGGTTCCGGTCGTCGACCCGCGAGCTGCGCACGCAGTTGCGCCAGTTCTTGCTCGGCTTGGCGGCGCCCCCGCGCCTGTGTCTCGGCACGCGGCTCGGCAACGCCTCCGGCTTGCGCCTCTGCCGTAGCGCGCTGTTGCGCGTCTTGTCTCGCCTGGGCCTCGGTTTCACGTCTGGTCTGCGTCTGCGCCGCGGCCCGCTGCTCGGCTTCCCGCCATTCGGGGGGCGCGAAGTCGACAGAGGCCGGGTCGCGGACCATCGCCTTGGGCGCGGGCTCGCTGGCGACCTCGGGCGCCAACCGGGGCGGGACGCCCGGCCCCGTTCAGTAAGATTATGAAACGCGAAGTAAAAAAAAAGGCGGCCATTCGGCCGCCGAAGGACGCACAGCTAGGGAAGGGTAAAACCGTCTCTAGGGCGATTTTGTCCTCACAACCCAATGACCAGGTAAGGTGGCAGAGAGTTCCACTCAATCAACCTCACAGGTTATATTTTTGTTGCCGGTCCGCGGTTGCCTTGCTGGGGCTGGTGCGGGGCCGGACCGCCGATCATCGGGTATAAAATTACCAAAATTCTGTCTCAGGGGCCAGGCAGAGCGATCTGGGGGTCCATTGCGCCACCGAATCGCCGATAATGTCTCCACACTGGTTGATAATTTAGCACGCCCGCGGAGGCAGAAGATGACACTGGTTCTCAAATCTGACGCATTCGACGAGGGTGGCGAGGTTCCCCCCAAGTATACCTGCGAAGGGGCGAATATCTCCCCCGGACTTTACTGGCAGGGCCTCCCGGAGGGTACCGAGAGTCTGGTCCTGATCGTCGATGACCCGGACGCCCCGGACCCCGCCGCTCCCCGTATGGTATGGGATCATTGGATTCTCTACAACCTCCCGCCCACCGCGGCCGGATTGGCGGAGGCTGTCGGCGCCGGGGCGCTGCCCGCGGGGTGCGTCGCGGGGGTCAACAGTTGGGGTCGCACCGACTACGGCGGTCCTTGCCCGCCCGGCGGCCGTCACCGCTATTTCCACCGCCTGTACGCCCTGGATACGCGCTTGCCGACCGAACTGGGTAACCCCACCAAGAACGACCTGCTGCTGGCCATGGAGGACCACATCCTGGCCTATACCGCGCTGGTCGGCACCTATCGGAAGCTCGGCGATCGGTCCTAGGGCCTCACGCGGTCGATCGCCACGGCGGCCGCGGCGCCCCCGGACGCCTTGACCGGACCGGTCTGACCCTCCAGGTCGCCGGCGGCCGGCGTGGCCTGCCCGCTCTTGGAGATGCGGGCACCGACCAGGACCTCCGGGTAGCCGGAGAGGCGCAGGGTCGGTATGACGGCCATGCTGTCGTCCAGGGTGAGGGTCGCCGGCAGGTCGGCGACCTTGAGGCGCTGGACCGCCAGCGGCATGGGCGGTCCGGCCGGGGCGCGGGCGAAGACGAACACCGTGTCGTCGGGGGCGGCCTGGGCGGCCAGCGCGGGGGCGAGGGTGACGCTCACCTGGATGCGCGCCCCAGCGTCCCCGGCCGCGGTCGCCGCCGGCCCGGCGTCCGCCGGGGCGGGTGCGGCGGCGTCCGCGCCCGGTGCCGCGACCGCGGCCGACGGCGTGCCCGCCCGGCCCTGCGCCTCGGCGATCATCTCACCGAGTTGCTGCGCCTCCTGTCCGGCCGGGTCCAATTCGCTCAAGAGCCCCTGCCAGGTCTGCACCGCCGCGCTGAAGCGCCCCTCCTGATAGTCCAGCATCCCGGCGAGCCAGCGGGCATTGGGGTTGGCGGGCTCCAGCCGCAGGGCGGTGCGGATCAGTTCCGCCGGGCGACCGCTCAGGCGGTTACCCGCGTTGGCGCCCAAGGCCTCGGCATAGGCGGCCAGCACGCCGGCCTGTTCGGGGGCGAGTTGGTAGGCGCGCTCCAGGGCCTCCAGGCCCTTCGCCGGCTGCCCGATGGCGAAGTAGGTGCGCCCGAGCATCAGCCAGCCGTCCAGGTTGTCGGGGGCCTGCTGCATCCGTTCGGCCAGCCCCTGCGCCAGGACCTCCAGGGACTGTGTCGCCTGGGCGCCGGTTGCGGGTGCGGCCTCGCCCGTTTCAGCCATGGCCGCCTCGATCCGCGGGATGACGCCCTGATCACCCAGTTGCAGGTAGGCAAGCACGGCCGCCACCGGTAGCGCGACGCCCAGGATCAGGGCCAGGATGGGCGCCCGGCCGTCGCCGCTGCGGCGTGACGCGGCGACGCCCCCGGGGGCCGTGTCCGCGTCCCCGTCCAAGTCATAGAGCAGCTCCCGCTCCAGGTCCTTGCGGGCTGCGTCGTATTGTTCCCGGACCAGGACACCCGCCGCCAGGTCGCCGTCCAATTCGTCGCGGCGGCGCCGAAAGACCTCCAGGTTCAACTGCCCTTGGCTCGGTGCCGTCTCCGCGGTCGGGACGCGCAGCAGCGGCCAGACGATAAAGAGCACGGCCAGGCCCGTGAGCCCGGCGGCGAGTATCCAGAAGATGATCATTTGGCTGGTTCTTTGGGGTCGCCGGAGGCGGCGAGGAGTTGCTCGATGCGGGCCTGGTCGGCCGCGCTCAGGGTTTGCGCGGGTACCGTGCCCTGGCGGCGCAGGGCCCGCAGCAGGAAGAAGCCGCTGATGGCGACCAGGGCAAAGGGACCGAACCACAGCAGGTAGGTGGACGGTTTGACCGGCGGTTCATACAGGACGAAGTCGCCGTAGCGATCGACCAGGAAGGTCGTGATCTCGGCCTGAGACTTGCCCGCGCGCATCATCGCGTAGACCTCTTTGCGGAGATCCTGCGCCAGGTCCGACTGGGACGCGGCCAGGGACTCGTTCTGGCACACCAGACAGCGCAGCTTGCTGGTCAGGTCACGGAAGGACTGTTCCTGGGCCGGGGTGTCGAAGCTGAACTCCTGGAGGGTGAAGGCAGTGGCGCCCCCCCCAGCAATCATGGCGGCCAGCAGGGCGGGGGCGAGGAGGCGTCGCGGACTCATGGGCTATCCCTTGGGTGTGTATTTCGTGATCACCGGCAGCATCTCGTCGCGCCAGACCTGGTCGTCGATCGGTCCGATGCGCTTGTGGCGGATGATGCCCGCGGGGTCGACGATGAAGGTCTCGGGTGCGCCATAGACCCCCAGGTCGATCCCCACCTTGTTGGTCGGGTCGTAGAAGATCATGGCGTAGGGGTCACCGAAGCGGTGCAGCATCTCGAGCGCCGCCGCCCGCTCGTCCTTCCAGTTGAAGCCGACCACCTGCACCCCGGACTCGCGTGCCACGCGCACCAGTTGCGCGTGTTCCTGGCGGCAGGACGGGCACCAGGACGCCCAGACGTTCACCAGTGAGACCTTGCCCTTGAGGGCCGCGGAGCTGATCAGCTTGCCCGGTTCCTTCAGCGACTCGAGCTCGAAGGCCGGCAAGGGCTTGTCGACCAGCGGCGAGGGGACCTTGCCGGGGTCCAGTCCGAGCCCGTAGAAGAGCAGGGCGGCGAGCGCCAGAAAGGCACCGAGCGGTACCAGGTAGCGGGTGGTGGAGCCTGCCATCGTCGATCCTCAATCCGGATTATTGAACCGCACTCTGCGCCTTTGCGGTATCAGGCCGCCGCCGCGCCGGCCGGCAAGGTCGCGGCGCTGATCCGGCGGGCCGTGCGATAGCGCCGGTCGCTCACGGCCAGCAGTCCGCCCACGGCCATCAGGATGCCGCCGAGCCAAATCCAGCGCACATAGGGCTTGTAGTAGAGCCGCACCGCCCAGTCGCCCTGATCGCCGACCGGCTCGCCCAGCGACACATAGAGGTCGCGCAGCAGCCCGGGGTCGATCCCCGCCTCGGTCATGGGCATGCCGCCGGCCACATAGGCGCGCTTCTCCGGTTGCAGGACGGCGATCTGCCGGTCCCCCCGGAAGATGCGGAACTCGCCCCGTCTGGCCTGGTAATTGGGGCCGACGATGGTCGTGACACCGTTGAACTGGAAGCGATAGCCGGCCGTCTCGTGGACCGCGCCGGGGGACATCCGCACGTCGGTCTCGATCCCGAAGCTGGTGACCATGGTCACGCCGACGATGGAGACGGCGATGCCGACGTGGGCCAGCCACATGCCGTACCAACTGCGGCCCTGACCGCCCAGGTCCGTCGTGAACCCGCGCAATCCGCGCTGGGTCAGCCGCTCGCCCAGGGCGATCAGGTGGGTGATGACGAGCCAGGCGGTGAGCCCGAGCCCCAGCCCCACATGGAAATTCCCCGGCAGGATCAGACCAGTCGCGGTGACTACCCCAATGACCAGGCTGACCGCCAGCGCCAGCCAAAGCAGGCGCAGCAGGCGGCCCGCGTCATCGTGCTTCCAGCGGGTGAGGGGGCCGATGCCCATGGCCAGCACCAGGAGCGGCGAGAGCGCCACGAACATCATGTTGAACCAGGGGAAGCCGACCGAGATCTTGCCCCAGCCGGCCGCCTCGTAGATCAGCGGGGCCAGGGTGCCGAAGAGCACCAGGGCCGCCAGGGCGGCGAGCAGCAGGTTGTTGAGCAACAGAAAGCTCTCGCGCGAGATGAGATCGAAGCGCCCGCCCGCGGAGATCGCCGGGGCGCGCCAGGCATAGAGCGCCAGCGAGCCGCCGATGACGATGACCAGAAAGGCGAGGATGAAGGTCCCGCGCGCCGGGTCGGTGGCGAAGGCGTGGACCGAGGTCAGGACCCCGGAGCGCACCAGGAAGGTCCCGAGCAGCGACAGCGAGAAGGCGGCGATGGCCAGCAGCACGGTCCAACTCTTGAAGGCCCCGCGCTTCTCGGTGACTGCCAGCGAATGGATCAGGGCGGTGCCCACCAGCCAGGGCATGAAAGATGCGTTCTCCACCGGGTCCCAGAACCACCAGCCGCCCCAGCCCAGTTCGTAGTAGGCCCACCAGGAGCCCAACGCGATGCCGATGGTGAGGAAGACCCAGGCGACCGTGGTCCAGGGGCGCGACCAGCGCGCCCAGGCCGCGTCCAGCTTACCGCCGATCAGTGCCGCGATGGCGAAGGCGAAGGCGACCGAGAAGCCCACGTAGCCCATATAGAGCATCGGCGGGTGGATGGCGAGCCCGAAGTCCTGCAGCAGCGGATTCAGATCCCGGCCCTCCAGCGGCACCGGGAAGATGCGCTCGAAGGGGTTGGAGGTCAGCAGCATGAAGAGCAGAAAGCCGATGGCGACCATCGCCTGGACCGCGATCACGCGCGCGATCATCGGCAACGGCAGGTTGCGGCTGAAGAGCGCGACCGCCGCCCCCCAGCCGGCCAGCAACAGGGCCCACAGCAGCAGCGAACCCTCATGGGCGCCCCACACGGCGGACATCTTATAGAGATCGGGCAGCAGGCTGTTGGAATTGGTGGCGACATAGACCACCGAAAAATCGCTGGTCAGGAAGGCCTGCATCAGACAGGCGAAGGCCAGGAAGAGAAAGGTCAACTGACCCACGGCCAGGGGGCGGGCCAGCTCCATCCAGGCGCGGCGGCCGTTGAATGAGCCCCAGAGCGGGAAGATCGCCTGGGTGACGGCGAGGCCCAGGGCCAGGATCAGGGCGAAGTGTCCGAGTTCGGGGATCATTGGGCCCCCCCGGGGCGCGCCGCCGAGGTCGTCGCGGCGGCGGCCGGCGCGCCTTGGGACTGGGCCGTCTTGAGACTGTCCGCGACCTCGGGCGGCATGTAGGCCTCGTCGTGTTTGGCCAACACCTCTTCCGCATAGAAGACCCCGTCGGGTCCCAGGCGTCCCCTGGTCACGGCCCCCTGGCCTTCCTTGAAAAGGTCCGGGAGTATGCCGGTATAGGAGACCTTGACGCTCTGCGCCAGATCGGTCAAGTCGAAGGTCACGGTCAGCCCGTCCGCCCCCCGGTTCAGCGACCCCTTGCTGACCAGCCCGCCGAGCCGAAAGACCCGATCGGCTGGGGCCTCTTTCGCCAGCACCTGCGACGGGCTGAAGAAATAGGAGATGTTGCTTTGCAGGGCGCTGATGGCGAGCGTTGCCGCGGCGCCGACGCCCAGGATCGCCACGCCCACCAGCACCAGTCGCTTGTGTCTTGCCTTCATTGCTTGTCTCCCGCGTTGCGCAGCCGCAGCAGCCGCTGCAGCCGCGCCAGAATCGCACGCTGGCCGCGGCGCAGCCCCAGTGTCTCGATGACCAAAAGCGCCAGGGTCATCCCGTAGGCGCTCCAGACGTAACCGGCGTAACCGCCTTGCGAAAGGAATTCCAGTATCTTATTCATGATATTCATGATCCCCGCGCCTGAGCCCGCACCAGGTCCTGGACCCAGGCGGTCTCGGCCTCGCGCGTGAGGATGATGCCGCGCACGCGCATCAGGGTCGTTGCGAATGAGTACATCCAGAGTCCGAGGGTCATGGTGAGCATTGCGAACAGGATATTGCCGTCGACCTTGCCCAATCCCGAGCGCTGATGCAGCGCCGCGCACTGGTTGGGGTCCGGGCAGTTGATGGACCAGAAGATCACCGGCACCATCACCAGACCGACGATCGCCAGGAGCGCGGCCGCCCGGTCGGCGCGGCGGCTGTCGTCGATGGCCGAGTGCAGGGCGATGTAACCGATATAGAGAAAGAACAGGATCAGTTCCGAGGTCAGGCGCGGGTCCCAATCCCAATAGGTGCCCCAACTCGGGCGCCCCCAGATGGCCCCGGTCCACAGGGCCAGGAAGGTGAAGATGGCCCCGGTCGGCGCAATGGCATTAGCCATCATGAAGGACAGCCGCGTCTTGAACACCAGCCCCACCGCCGCCCAGGCGACCAGCATCGCATAGAGCCACATCGACATCCAGGCCGTGCCGACATGGATAAAGATGATCCGGTAATAGTCCTTCTGGGCGTTGCTGCCGCCGAGCTGGTCCGGAGTCTGAAAAAAGCCCCAATAGAGCGCGATCAGGATAAAGGCCGCCGCCAGCACCCAGAACACCGGAATCAGCCGGCCCGCCAATGGGTAGAAGCTAGCCGGAGCGGCGAATCTGGACCAGGGTTTTGTCATCGGGATATCCGTGCTATTCAATCGAGATCCGCAGGGCGGCGGCGGCAGCGAAGGGCGCCAGGGCGAGTGCGGCCGCCAGGAAGGCCGCGAGCAGAGTCAGATAGGGCTGGGCCTCGCCGAGCGCAACGGCGCCGACCGTGACGGCTCCGGCCCCGTAAACCAGCACCGGGATGTAGAGCGGCAGGATCAGGAGTGCCAGGAGGATCCCGCCGCCGCGCAGCCCGAGCGTCAGGGCCGCGCCGATGGCCCCGATCAGGCTCAGCACCGGGGTGCCCAGGAGCAGCGACAGCATCATAACGGCGACGCTCGAGTCCGTCAGGTGATACTGCATCCCGACCAGGGGCGCGATCAACACCAGGGGCAATCCGGTCAAGAGCCAATGGGCCGTGACCTTGGCCAGGGTGAGCAGCACCAGCGGCTGATCGGTCAACAACAGTTGCTCCAGGGTGCCGTCCTCATAGTCCGCGGCGAAGAGCCGCTCCAAGGCCAGCATGGACGCCAGCAGGGCCGCCACCCAGACCACCCCCGGGCCCAGGACCCGCAACACCGCCCGCTCGGTCCCCACGCCCAGCGGGAACAGACTCACCACGATCACAAAGAAAAAGAGCGTGGTCAGCACGTCGGTGCGCCGGCGCATGGCCAGCAGCAGGTCGCGGTGCAGGACGCTCCAGAAAACCGTGAACATCGGCGCCAAATCCTCGCGCGCTCAGGCGCCCAGATCCAGGTGACGCGCCTGACCCGAGGTCAGGGGCACCGCCTGGTGGGTGGTGAGCACCGTGAGTCCGCCCGCCGCCACATGACCGGCTATCAGGCCCTGGAGCAGGTCCACCGCGTCCACGTCCAGCGCGGTAAAGGGCTCGTCCAGGACCCACAGCGGCGCCCGGCTCAGGATCAGGCGCGCCAGGGCCACCCGCTTCTTCTGCCCCTGCGACAGCATCCGCGTCGGCACGTCCTCGAAGCCGGCGAGCCCCAGCCGCCCCAGTGCCGCCCAGAGCGCGTCGCGGCCCACCCGATCGCCGTCGAGCGTCGCCGCCAGGCGCAGGTTCTCCACCCCGGTCAGATCCCCTTTGATGCCGTTCAGGTGGCCCAAGTAGAGCAGGTCCCGCCGGAAATCCTCCGCCAGGGTCCGGATCGACTCGCCCTTCCAGCGCACCTCGCCGGAGTCTTGGGTAAAGAGCCCGCAGAGGGTCCGCAGCAGGGTCGTCTTGCCGCTGCCGTTGCGCCCGCGCACATGCAGCAGGGTCCCGGCCTCGATCTGAAAGTCCAGTCCGCAGAACAGCAAACGGTCGCCGCGCCGACATTCGAGCTTCGCCACCTGGAGCATTGGGTCGGGCAATCCGTAAGCGGGGTAGGGGTCAAGACAGCGCCCGGGCAACACCCCGGGCTGCCAGGGCGAGGTCGCGAGGTCGCAAGGGCCGATCGAGACGGCGAAAAGCGGCAACCATAAACGCTGGGGACGGTTTCTACAACTTAACGGAAGTTCACGCGGGTTTAGGTCGTGCATCTTCGCGCCCGCGCGCCCGGCGTCGGCGAACTCGCCGCCCAAGGCACCGCATCCCCTGGCGCTAGGGCAGGAGCGGCATGTCCATGCTCACGGCCATGGGCGACGCGCCAGCCATCCCCGAAAACGAACGCCCCTGGTGGGAGCGGCTTGCAGCCGCGATGCGACGCCGGGGTGCCCTGCGACGCCACGGCATTTTTCGAGGCCCCGTCGCGGCTGCAAGTCGCTCCCACAGGGTGCCGGCCGGACTTTCACGGGAATGTCCTAAGATGCGGCGCGTAACATGAAATCCACATGCACGGCATCGAAGGGAAACTCAATCGCACCAGCGGGGGTCTTCTCCAGCAGCCCGGCGTTGAGCAACACCTGCACATCGGTATCGACCGCTTTCACATTACGTCCAACCCGGCGCGCGGCCTCGCGCACACTGACCGGCCCGGCGCCGGCCAGCGCCAGCAGAAGCCCCCAGCGTTTCGGTGTCAGGGTCCGCCACAAATCGGCGACGCTGGCGAAGGTGCGCCAGGCGCCTTGCGGCTCGCCGGCCATCGCCCGCAGAAAGCGGGCGTTGGTCTCGTCGCGGCTGGCGACGCCGATGGTGACCGCGTTCATGTCAGTTCCTCCAGGCGTCGACTTGACGCCAGAAATCCGCCAGCAGATTGGGCAGGGTGGTGAAGATGTAGGGCGTCTGGAGCGTGCCGCGGTGCCAGTGATCGCCCTTGCCAGCCTCGTTGTCGAAGCGGACTAAGCACAGCCCGTCGACCACATAGGCCAAGCGATACTTGTAGGTGTGGGCGCTCCCGCGAACCGGCGCCGGCACCTGCCACACCCGCAACTCGACGAAGGCGTGTTCACCCTGTTGTGATCGCTCGTTCAGCAGTTCTTGCGCCTTCATGGGTGAAGGATCAACGTCGCGGCGGGCGTTGTCAATGGCAACAACGCCCGGTGTTGACAATCTAAAGCTCGGTCCAGACTGCAATCCAGTGGTCCAAGGGGGACTTAACGCTTGATGGGTCGCGGTTTTTCAGGATAGCGGTCGCAATAGGACAGGGAATTTCTCCTGATGAGTTGACGGGTTGTTAATCTTGAACTAACCTCATCCAGGAATGTGAAGCGCTCTCAGCCCCGGTTGAGGCACCGGTCTTGATCTTTAATTCCCCAACATCCATAGCGAGGTTCAGACATGCCGATCTTCAATCCTTTCAGGCGCGCTCGGTGGCTTGCTGCGGTGCGGGCGCTCGCGGCGCTTTCGGTCCTGGCGGCTGCCGTTGCGGCCCGGGCGGACGTTGACTGCGACGTGCCCCAAACCGATACGTTCGACAAACCGTTCAACGCCACGGACGTCATCGCGTCGTTCGCCGACGCTGAGTGCACGTTGCAGAAGCTTGCCAGCGATACTATTTTTTATCGCTACTACAGCTACCCTGAGGCCCCCAGCATCAATATCGGTCGTTTTTTGACCACCAACCTTTATGAAATAAATTCAGAGGCGATCGTAAAGTTGGCGCTTTATCCCTTCCCGCCTAATGTGCAGTTTCAGAACTTTGCCTATTACCGGGAGCAGGTGCTGGTCAAAGCCCAGACCGAACTCTACGTCGGGCTCGCGGGCCCTCAACCAGCCGCCGATATCGGTTCCTGCTATGCCGGCGGGGCGGCGCAGTATTTTTTTGCCGGCGCCGATATCAGCACCAATACCAGCTTTACCTTTACGTGGAAAGCGGCGCTCACCAAGGATACGAACTACGTGAATCAATATGGCGTCGGCGATCCCTGTAATGTGGTGCCCGTACCCGGTACGCTGGGGCTGCTGGGAATCGGCGCTTGCTTGCTGCTGACCAGGGTGAATACCAGGCGTCGGGTGAGTCGGCCTTGGTCATAACGCCGGCCACCGCCCTTGCGGCAACGCGTCGCGGCCTGGGGGCCGCTCCTACGGCGTAGGAGCGGCCCCCAGGCCGCGACGGATATCGCCCCCGAGGTGGCCGTGTTGATCGCCCCGGACTGAAGAGGGGCGGTTGCCCCGCTCAGCCCTCGGGGGTGCGGCGCCGCTTTGGTCAGACGGCTCCGTGCTCGTTGCGTGCCGGAGTCGGTGGTTGCCCGGCAGGTGCGTCAGCGGCGGGTGCCGGAGGCGACACTTGCTCCGCGGTCGTGTCGGCTACGGGCGCCGGTGGCGGCGTCGGCACGGCGGGTACGTCGGCGAGCGGGGCCGGTGCTTGGTCGGCAGGTGCTTCGGCGACCGGGGGCGGCGCAGGCTCGGTCGGTGCTTCGGCGACCGGGGGCGGTGGCGGTGCGGGCTCGATCGGTGCTTCGACGACCGGGGTCGGCGACGGTGCGGGTTCGGCCGGTGCTGCGGCGACCGGGGTCGGTGGCGACGCTGGCTCGGCCGGTGCTGCGGCGACTGGCGGCGGTGTCGGCTCGGCAGGCGCTTCGGCGACTGGGGGCGGCACTGCCTCGGCCGTCGCTTCGGTGACCAGCGTCGGCTGGGTTACAGCGACGAATTCGCCGGGGTGGTCGCCAGCCGGCGCGCTCGGAGACTCGCCGCTTGGTGCGATCGGGGTCAGAGCACTCTGCGGCAGCACGACCGGGCCCTGGGGTGTCGTCTCCGGGGCACCTTGGTGGGGGCCGAGGTCGCTCCTCGGCTCGTCGGCGGTCTCGGCGCCGGCCGGCGTCGTCTCGTCAATGGCCGCGTCGGTCGCCGGGGCGCCGGCGGTCTCGGTGCCGGGACGCCGCCGATTGCGGCCGCCGCGGCGACGCCGGGGCCGGGGGCGCCCGGCCGGGTCTTGGGCTGCCGCGTCGGTGCCCTCGGTGGCGTCGTTCCCATCGCCCGGGTCGGTGTCGGACTCGCCCTCGTCGCCTTCCAACGCCGCGCCCGGGTCGGCGGCGAGTTGCGGCCGGGCCGCACTGGCCGGGACCGCATCCGTTGCCGCCGCCGTAGGATAGACCGGGTAGGTGTCGTAGTCGTCGTCGTCCCAGTGGTCCTCCTCCGGGGCGGCGGGGGGGGCGGGTCGGGCCCAGGGGTCGGGGGCCGTCGGGGCGGCGAGTTGGTGCGCGGCGCGCTCGGCCGTGGTCGCGTCCTGATCCCAGGGCGAGGGTGCGGCGGGGGCCTTGAAGGCGTCGGCTGCGTCGTTGTCGACCGGGGCGATGGCCGCGGTCGGGGCGACGGGTGCCGCGTCCAGGCCCGGCGCCGGTTGCGCCTGGTCGCCGGGGACGGACTGGTCGGCGACCTCGGTCAAGGCGAGTGCACTGACCGCGACCAGGGTCTCGACCGGGGGCCGTGCGCCAGGGTTCGTCGCGTTCGGGGCGGATTCATCCGCGGTGGCGTGGCGTGCGTGGTCGGTCCAGGGCCGCTCCCGCGTCGTGCTCTGGTCGGCTGCGGGCGGACCCGCCGGGGTGCGCTCGCGGGTCTGATGGCCCCGCGGCGCCTGGCCGGGGGGCTGGGCCTCCCGTGGGGTTGCGCCGGTCGGCTCCCGGTTGGGCTCCCGACCAGGCTCAGGGGTGGTCTCGCGCTGACCACCGGCGGCGCGGGCCTCATCGCCGACCCCCGGCTCGTCACGCCGCCCGCGACCGCGGCCGCCGCGGCGGCTGCGCGGCTCGCCCTCACGGCGCTCACGCGGTTGCTCCCCGGTCTCGGGCCGCGTGCCGTCCGGCCGCGGCTGGGCGCGCTGGGCCTCGCGGCCGCTGTTGCGCTCGGCGCCCCGGTCGGCCGCCTGGTCTTCGGGCCGTTCCGCGCTCCGCTCCGGGGTCCGGCCGGCGGGCCTGTCACTGGGGCGCTCGGCCCCGCGCTCGGTGGGCCGCTCAGTCTGCCGCTCGCCTGGCCGCACGCCTTGGCGCTCGGCCCCGCGACCGCCGGTACGCGGGCGCTCCGGCTCGCCGCGGCCCTGGGCCGGTGCCGCCGCCCCCGGGCGCTGGTCACGACCTTCGTCGCGCCGCCCCTCGCGTCGGCCCTCTTCGCCGCGCGGGCGCTGACCCTGGTCGGGCCGCCGCTGGCCGCCCTGCGGCGGGCGCTCGGTCCGGTTGGCCCGCTCCTCGGTGTCGATCGGACGAATGGGCGGCTGCGCGATGGGTTCTACGCGGGGGGCGAAGAGCCCGGTCCAGATGCGCTTGAGCAGGTTTTCCGCGGCCGGTCGATCCTGGGTCTGGGGGTCCTGGGGATCGGCATAACGCGCGGGCTCGCGCTCGGGGGCGCGGGCGGTCCAGGCGTCAGCGGGCCGCTCCGGCTCGGACGCCGGTTCCCGCGTGGGCATGGGGGAGGTCGGGGTGATGGCCTTGACGGTCGGTTCTTCGCTGCGGGTCGATTCGCTCGCCCGCGCGTGGGTGCCGCCGACCGCCTGGGGCAGGACGGCCAACTCGTAGCTGGGACGCTCGTCGGGCTGCTTGGTCAGGTCCTGGCTGCGCTGGCGCTCGATCTGATAGTCCGGGGTCTCGATGTGCTTGTTGGGCAGCAACAGGACCTGGACCTCCTGACGCGCCTCGAGATCCAGAATGGCCCGGCGCTTTTCGTTGAGCAGGAAGGTGGCCACGCTGACCGGCAGGTGGGCGATGATGCGCTCCGAGCTGTCCTTCATCGCCTCCTCTTCGATGATGCGCAGGATGGACAGGGCGAGCGACTCGACGCCGCGGATCTTGCCCTGCCCATGGCAGCGCGGGCACTCGCTGGTGGTGGAGTCCCCCAGCGACGGCCGCAGGCGCTGCCGCGACATTTCCAGCAGCCCGAAGCGGGAGATGCGTGCCACCTGGACGCGGGCGCGGTCGTGCTTCAGGGCATCGCGCAGCCGGTCCTCGACCGCGCGCTGGTTCTTGGGCGGGGTCATGTCGATGAAGTCGATGACGAAGAGCCCGCCCAAGTCGCGCAGGCGCAACTGGCGGGCGATCTCGTCGGCCGCCTCCAGATTGGTGTTGAGCGCCGTCTCCTCGATGTCCGCGCCCTTGGTGGCCCGCGAGGAGTTGATATCGATGGCGGTCAGGGCCTCGCCGTGGTCGATGACGATGGAGCCGCCGGAGGGCAGGCGCACCTCGCGCTGGAAAGCGGTCTCGATCTGGCTCTCGATCTGGTAGCGGGTGAAGAGCGGTACCTCGTCCTGATAGATCCGCAGCTTCTTCAGGTTGCCCGGCATCACCTGGCGCATGAAGGCCTCAGCCCGGTCATAGACGGCCCGGTCGTCGATCACGATCTCGCCGATGTCCACCCGCAGGTAGTCACGGATGGAGCGGATAATGACGTCGCTCTCCTGATAGATCAGGAAGGGCGCCCGGCGCCCGGCGGCGGACGACTCGATCGCCCGCCAGAGCTGGAGCAGGTAGTCCAGATCCCATTGGAGCTCTTCGGTGTTCTTGCCGACGCCGGCGGTGCGCACGATGAGCCCCATGTCGTCGGGGATGGCGAGCTGGCTCATGACATCGCGCAACTCGCTGCGGTCCTGGCCCTCGATGCGGCGCGACACCCCGCCGGCGCGCGGGTTGTTGGGCATCAGCACCAGATAGCGGCCGGCGAGTGAGACGAAGGTGGTGAGTGCCGCGCCCTTGCTGCCACGCTCCTCCTTGTCGATCTGTACCACCACCTCGCGGCCCTCGCGCACCACCTCCTTGATGTTGATGCGGGTCCCGGGCTTGGCGGTGTCGGGCTCGAAATAGATGCGGGAGATCTCTTTCAGCGGCAGGAAGCCGTGGCGGTCGGCGCCGTAGTCGACGAAGGCGGCCTCCAGGCTCGGCTCGACACGGGTGATGGTGCCTTTGTAAATGTTGGCCTTTTTCTGTTCGCGGCCGGGGGATTCGATATCTAGGTTATAGAGGATTTGACCATCGACGGTCGCCACGCGCAACTCTTCGGGCTGAGTCGCGTTGATCAGCATTCTTTTCATCTTGTTCCTTTTCTTATTCCGGGCGCAGGTCCCGCCGGCGGCCGGCCCCG
>Ga0247839_1002767_pt1 | contig 25555 bp, 12 predicted proteins | sample LaCruzMarch2015__6_FD_192405 | JGI IMG/M metagenome (GOLD analysis project Ga0247839, IMG submission 192405) | Freshwater microbial communities from meromictic Lake La Cruz, Castile-La Mancha, Spain - LaCruzMarch2015_16m | ecosystem: Environmental > Aquatic > Freshwater > Lake | place: Spain... | reverse complement strand
TACCTCTTTATTTTTTTTAAATAAATTACGGTATTGTTCAGGTACGTTATTGGTTGCGTGTTCGCAACTTAAAAATAATTTAGTTGGTTTCATGATAATTAAAATTGTTGGTTTGTCACCAAGCATTCTCCAAGTTGTCGATATATAAATTTAAGTTTATCTTTACTAAAATCATTACGACAGGCGTTTATTATTCTTTCACTTAAATTACCATTTTTTAAGATATGTTCTAGTGCAAGTTGACTTCTATGGTCTAAATTATGGCTTATTTGTTCAATAAGAAAAATCCATAGATCACGTATAGTCATAGATTGTTTGTTTAATACACCAAATTGCTCGAGTAGCTTATGATCATCAATACAAACATTTAAGCCATATTTTATCGCATTGTCAAAAATATCTCTTAGATTTTGAGTAGGATAGATTTTTTCAAATGGTATCTTAAAGTCATTTTCATACCAATTTTTAAGAATAGCATGAATAGCTTTAGCAATGGCAATATCAGCAACTACACATTCTTGTGAATCAAGGATCCTAATTTCAATAGCGTTATATTTAAATTTAGGAATTTCTGCACGAGAATTTAACCATTCATATTGTAAAAATCCTTTAGGATCATATTCTTTAATATCTTGATACATAGGATTTAAAATTTCTGCTTCATATTGAGCTTTTGAACTAATGAAGTCAGGAATTATATTGCCAGTTATGGATGGAATTTTTTGTTGATTTTTCCCATAGAAATCAAGACGAGAATCTAAAAATAGAGTTCGATTACCAGATAAGAAAGGCGAGCTTGCAGCTAATGCTGGAAGAAGTGGTAAAAGAATGCGAATACTATTATGAAGTTTGCAAAATTCATCATCATTGTTAAACGGCATATTAACATGCATAGATTGTAAATTAGCCCAGCCATGGCCGCGGCAATCAAAAATTTTATCGTATTGTTGGTAAATATCTTTATTGCCATGTGGCCAACGTTTAGTTTCAACTAATGGATCCATCCATGGGTGGGCGGCTGTTGGTAATAACAATAGTTGGTATTCATCTAATATTGGTTGTAATTGTATAATTGCTTGATGAAATTGATTGGCAATTTGTTCATCTGGTGGCTTGGGTCCGTTATTTTTTAACTCAATAACATGCATTACTAATTCATTAGATAAAGCGATATCACCAAGAATAGCTTCATTAACTTCAGCACCTGCAAGGTGCTTTAAAATTAAATCAGATTTAGGTTGTACAGTTAAAGATTCTTTATCAACAAGCATGTATTCAATTTCAAGACCTAGAACTGAAAAAATTGGGTAATTAGACATAGCCATGTTTCCTGCGGATCCTTTGTAAGAAGATACTCATAATGTGCTGATATAGTGCTTCACCGACAACTTTATCCTCAAAGCCAAAATCAACATTAGGATTATCATTAACTTCAATTACATAATGTTTATCATTATGGCTTTTAATATCAACTCCATATAAGCCATCCCCAATAAGTCTTGCAGCTTTTAAGGCGGTTTTTACAATTTGATCAGGAACATCGGTGATAGGAATCGCTTCATTTTGTCCTTCAATTTCTTTAACAGCACTCCAGTTATATATTTGCCAGTGATCTTTAGCCATATAATATCGGCATGCAAAAATAGGTTTATTATCTAATATACCTATACGCCAATCATATTCTGTTGGAATAAATGGTTGCGCTAAAATTAAATCAGAAGTTTTAAAAAATTGCGGTAAAGAAGTTTGTAATTCACTTAAACTCTCAAATTTAACTACGCCATGTGAAAATGCGCTATCAGGCCTTTTAATGACGCAAGGAAATTGTAAATTTGGTAATACCTTATCATATTTATTAATAAATGTAGTTTCAGGGGTTAAAATTTGATGATTTCGCAATAATTCAGCAAGGTACACTTTATTTGTGCACTTAACAATTGATTGTGGATCATCTATTACGACTAAATTTTCTTGTAAAGCTCTGCGGGCAAAACGATAGGTAAAGTGATCAACTGCGGTAGTTGCCCGAATAAAGAGCGCATCATATTCAGCAATAGAGCGACTATCATTTTTATCAATTAAATCGACATTAAGTCCCATTGATTCACCAGCATTTATAAAGGCATCCAGAGCTTTTTTATTTGATGGTGCATTTTGTTCTAAAGGATCGACAAGAATAGCAAGGTCGTGAAAGCGTTGTTTTTTCCGCCATTGATGGAAACGTTTTTTAGTAAAATAAATTTCTGCTGCCTGATGCATAAAATCTACGTGATGCTCTGGCACTTCTTCAGGAGATAAAAGGGTTATTTTTTTAATGCTCCATTGTTTTTTCTGCTCGAAGGTAAATTTAATTAGAGGTAGGGGGAATAGCCCATGTAATTTTTTAGCTAATACGGCATGTCTTTTTGCCATGTTTTGGCCAAAGTACAAGCTTAAAATAAAATCATCGCCTTTAATATCATGCAAACTATGTTGAATTTCTTCTTCAAGATCTTGGGAGATGAGTTTGGATAGTCCCGTAGATAAAACATCTTGGATATTTAGTACAGAAGGTATTGCTTTTTGATCGCGTGCTTGAGCGAGCAAAGATACGTAATAACCAATAGTTTGGTAGTTATAAGATTGGCATAAATTAATAACTCTTAAAGCATTATTTTGGTGATATTCTTCAAGCGATAAATAATCGGAAGCTAAAACAATGGGAGCTAGATTGCTTAAGAAATCCCAACTTTTGGGGTTGTCCGTAACTAGAATCGTTTGCATTCACATCCTTGTAGGTTTAATTATAAGTAAATTTCCATCATAAGTAAGTACACCTAACATAATAGCGTTAATTAGGCGGGTAATGCTAACTTTATAATAATGATCTTGTGATAATGGGTTCTCTCGGTGAGGGTCTGCCACTACAACATATTTCTTTTTTTCATCATAACCGCATAAAACTACAAAATGCCCACATGGTGTGCCGCGTATATCATCATAGGTTGAAACGCCTTGAGCGGAGTAATCTTCACGTGCACAATTATATAAATATGTTGCACTAAGTCCCGTTATAATAGGTATATTTTTATAGAAATATTCTTTTAGTAATTGTGAAGTTAGCATCCGAAAGCGAACTTTACCTCCTAACTTTAAAAATTCCTGGTATGCAATGCTTGGTTGAATAATCCCATTATAGTTTTTTTTATATTTAATTTGCGCGTCTAATTTATCAATGAGCTCAGAACTTTTCGCCTCGCCTTGTTTAAACCATGTTGGGTCAAAAATATTTAGATCATTAATATATATGGTAGTGTCAAATCCCCGCATTAAAGAATCTTTACCTAAAAATGGCGCAAGAGTGCCGCCAGAGGCTGAACGTTCAATTTTCTTTATTGTTTCATTAAGGGAAACCTTTAAACCATAATAGTTATAAATTGCATGTAAACACGTAGGTCCACATGTTTCATCATCTGGTTGGGGGTGGATGTTGAGTTTAATCATGATTAAACAGGGTAGGCATTAATTCACAAAATTAAAAATTAGATTTTATACGTTAAAACGCAATTCAATATTTGTCAATTAATTGCTTTTAAAGCCGCAGGGCCTACGCACGAAGAATTAATCAATATTTAAATGTAGCGGCGACCGGCGGTCGCTATTTTAACAAGTCATAAAGAAAGCATTAGAATGAAAATAATGAATCTTGTTCCAATGTTTGTGGATTATGAATCACATATTCTCTTATTTTTTAAAATTATTTCTCATTACGAATGATGTTAATGAGGATATTTAAGTATGAGTATTAATGCGTAGCTTATCATAGTACTTTTAAAGATAATTCTAAAATAAATGTAGCAACAATTTCTTTATTTTCTGGGTAATTGGTATAAGCGATAACTTCTATTGGTTTGTTTATGCGTTTGCCGGTTTCTTGGGATGAGATCATCATCTCTTTGACCTTTTCCCCCATGGTTGAGACAAAATAAACATCTGATTCGGGGCGTTTTAAGAATTCCGCTTTAAATGATTTAAATGCCAGGGAAATTTTAAGATTGGCAGCTTTCGCATGATAAAATCCATGTAAACCTGAAGCTAAATCAGCTCCAACTGCTAATGCACCAAAATACATTGAATTTAAGTGGTTTTTTGAGCGGCGATTTAGTTTTAATTTGATTACTATTTCTTTATCGGTCAATAATAAAAGTGACGGATTTAAATACCCAATTAACGGCACATTTAAAATGCCAAAGCGCCACAAAAATAATCTAAATCTAGTTAAAGTTTTCATTTAGATATTTTTTACTCGCAATAATGAAACAATTTTTTTAACTCCACGTACACGCTCAACACGTTTTAATATAGCAGTAATAGCATTAATAGATTTAACGTCGCCCGATAAAGTTACATTACCATTGTCAGTTGTCGCATTAATTCCAACTAAAGGGATTGATTCATCATCTAAAACTTTAGCTTTTAAAATGGCAGCTTCTACTTTAGCGGTGATATACGCATCAGTTAAGGTTAAATTTACGCGTTTAATTTCTAAATCATCAGTATTTACCATTTTCACACCTTTAGTTCTAACTGCAATACGAAGAGCGTCAACAAATGCTTGGTTATCTTTAACGTGACCGCTTAAAGTTACAACACCATTTATGGTAGTAACAGAGATTTTCAAAGGATTTAAATTTATTTTTTTTGTATATTTAGCGGTGATTACTGTGGTAATTACAGAGTCACTTACGTCTTGTTTAATAACATTTAAATCATTAGCTTTTGCTTCTGTGATAAATAAAATAAAAAAGGGTATAAGTATAAGACGAAGTAATTTAGGCATATATAATTAATAAACAATTAGGTTAGGTGTTTGTATCATATTCAGGTTTTAAGCTTTGGTAAAGACATTGTTAATCAGTACACATTAATTAAACTACTTGGGAGTTGCCATTGCAGTTGGAATGTTTTAGAACATGATTGCTGTAACCTTATATTTACTAGGGTTTATAAGTTAAACAGACTTTCCGTCAGGTAACACACAGAGTTATCCACAGAATCTGTGGGTAAATATCAATGTTATTTATTATTTTTAAAAAATAAAAAAACAATAAGTTCATGAAGTTAGAATGAATTTATAATAAAAAGAGTATTAAAAAGAATTTGTGATTGAAAGATGTTATCCACAATCAATTTTAGAGAATGGAAAATCATTTTAACAGATTAACAAGATATTACTAGAGAAAGATTAAAATTTTTTTTATGTGGGTTTAGCCGGCAGGCCAGACATGTGCAGTTGTCCCACAAATTCATTATCATATTTTATTTAAATAATCCGCTTTTGATGTTAAATTAATAAAAATTCTTTATTGCATATGATTTTTATGGAGCTGTTGGGCTGAGTAGCCCAACCTACATGTCTGATTTGCTCATTTTGGTGGTAGCTATGCATTCAATTCAGATCCGTGGGGCGCGTACTCATAATTTAAAAAATATTAATGTTGATTTGCCGCGTAATGAACTTATTGTAATTACAGGGCTTTCAGGCTCAGGGAAATCATCTCTTGCTTTTGATACTTTATATGCGGAAGGTCAACGACGCTATGTAGAGTCTTTATCTGCATACGCTCGTCAATTTTTATCTATTATGGAAAAACCAGATGTAGACTCGATAGAAGGGTTGTCACCGGCAATTTCTATTGAGCAAAAAGCAACCTCGCATAATCCTCGTTCGACTGTCGGCACCATAACTGAGATATATGATTATTTAAGATTATTATTTGCGCGTGTTGGTGAGCCTCGTTGTCCTACGCATGGTATAAGTTTGCATGCTCAAACAATAAGTCAAATGGTTGATACAGTATTATCATTGCCCGCTGATTCTAAAGTTATGATTTTAGCGCCAGTTGTACGTGACCGCAAAGGTGAGCATGTGCAATTATTGCAACAGTTGCAAGCAAAAGGTTATGTTAGAGCGCGTATTGATGGTGAGTTATGTGAGTTAGATGATGCGCCTAAATTGGCCTTAAATAAGAAACATACTATTGAAGTAATCATTGACCGCTTTAAAGTTAAGGCTTCACTTGCTCAACGCTTAAGTGAATCTTTTGAAAACGCGCTAAATCTTGCTGATGGTTTAGCAATTGTTGCGGCAATTGATCATGAGTTTGAAGATCAAGTGTTTTCATCAAGTTTTGCCTGTAATGAATGCGGATATAGTTTATCTGAGTTAGAACCACGGCTTTTTTCTTTTAATAATCCAATGGGTGCATGTCCATCTTGTGATGGTTTAGGTGTTGATCAATTTTTTGATGAGGCAAGAGTGGTTCATGATCCCGCTTTAAGTTTAGCTGATGGCGCTATTCGTGGCTGGGATAAAAAATCATTTTTTTATTATACTCTCCTTAAATCATTGGCTCTTCATTATAATTTTTCAATTGATACTGCATTTATGGATCTACCCGAAAAAGCCCGTAATTTAGTTTTATATGGAAGTGGTAATGAAATTATTGAATTTCATTATCAACGCGCAAATGACGGCCATACTATTAAAAGGCATCCCTTTGAAGGCATAATTCCTAATATGCAGCGGCGTTATCGCGAGTCTGAGTCAAATTTTGTTCGTGAAGATTTATCTTCCTATCTTTCATTTCGTCCATGTACTGCTTGTAATGGCGCAAGGTTAAAAGTTGAAGCGCGAAACGTATTTATTTTAGATAAAAATTTGCCGGAGATAACTTCTTATTCGATAGAGAAAACTTATGAATTTTTTAAAAATTTAAACCTTCCAGGTAATCGTGGTGAAATAGCCGCTAAAATAAATAAAGAAATTATTGAGCGCTTAGGTTTTTTAGTAAACGTTGGCTTAAATTATTTATCTTTATCACGTACATCAGAGACCTTATCTGGCGGGGAAGCACAGCGAATTCGTTTAGCAAGTCAAATTGGCTCAGGATTAGTCGGCGTTATGTATATTCTTGATGAGCCATCGATAGGGTTGCATCAACGAGATAATGACAGGCTATTACAAACTTTACTGCGTTTACGTGACTTAGGTAATACCGTTATCGTTGTTGAGCATGATGAGGATGCAATCCGTGCCGCAGATTATGTGCTAGATATAGGTCCTGGTGCTGGTGTTCATGGTGGCGAGGTTGTAGCAAGCGGCTCGCCTAAAGATATTATGAATTGTAATAATTCATTAACTGGGCGTTATCTTGCAGGTACTGAGTCTATACCTGTTCCTAAAATAAGAACGCCTTTTGATAATAAACGCGCCATTGAACTTTTTGGTGCGAGTTGTAATAATTTAAAAGATGTTGATGTATCAATACCAATTGGCCTTATTACTTGTATAACTGGGGTATCAGGCTCAGGAAAATCAAGCTTAATAAATGATACTTTATACCCAATAGCTGCGGTAAAGTTAAATCGCGCGACAACTACACTTCAACTTAAATTGCGTGAATTAAAAGGCCTTAATCATTGCGATAAAGTAATTGACATCGATCAAAGTCCAATTGGTCGAACTCCTCGCTCAAACCCTGCAACATACACAGGTATTTTTACACCAATTCGCGAGCTTTTTGCTAATACTCCAGAAGCACGTGCAAGAGGGTACCAACCTGGGAGATTTAGTTTTAATGTCCGTGGAGGGCGATGTGAGGCGTGTCAGGGTGATGGGCTTATTAAGGTTGAAATGCATTTTCTTCCAGATATTTATGTAGCTTGTGATGTTTGTAAATCGAAGCGTTATAACCGTGAAACTTTAGAAATTCTTTTTAAGGGTAAAAATATTCATGAAATACTTGATTTGACGGTTGAAGATGCTTGTGAATTTTTTAAAGCTATTCCAAGTTTACATCGTAAATGCCAGACGTTAATAGATGTAGGCTTGTCATATATTCGCCTAGGCCAAGCTGCGACTACTTTATCAGGAGGAGAGGCGCAAAGGATTAAATTAGCCCGTGAGTTATCTAAAAGAGATACTGGCAATACCTTATATATACTTGATGAGCCAACTACCGGGTTGCATTTTCATGATATTAAGCAATTATTAAAAGTCTTAACGCGATTACGAGAACAAGGTAATACCATTGTTATTATTGAGCATAATTTAGATGTAATAAAAACTGCTGATTGGATTATCGATCTTGGTCCTGAAGGTGGTGACAAAGGAGGGCAGATTATTGCAGTAGGCACTCCTGAAGATGTTGCGCGTTCGCCAAATTCATATACAGGCCAGTTTTTAAAACCATTATTAACTAATTAACTTTTCGTCATTCCCGCGAAGGTGGGAATCCATATATAATATTGGATAGCCTCCCGCCTTCGCGGGAATGTCAAACTGACCGTCATCGACTTGTGTATAATGTGAAAGTAGCCTGACCAGGCTACTAATAGTTTCGTTATGCCTTGTTAGAAGGGCGACCGACTGCCGCCCCTATATTTTGATCAAGATATACAATTAAAATTATGCTATAACTTAAATATCATATTAATTTTATTGAGGTTAATAATCATGACTAATACTTTAATTATAATTGCAGTGTTATTAGCGGTTTTATTATTTTGGGCTATAGGAATTTACAATGCCTTAATCGCATTAATTGAGGCTATTAATAATAATAAAAGGCAAATAGATATTCAGCTTGATAGGCGATATAAAGTATTTGAGTCGCTTATTGAAGTGGTGAAAAAATATATGGATTATGAAAAGACTACATTAAAAGATGTGGTATCTCTTCGTAACCAAGCTCAAACTGCCAAAGAAGCCGGTGATGATAAAGCGCGAATTGCTGCCGAAAATGGCATATCAAAAATTGCTTCTGGCATAAATGTTGTATTTGAGCAATATCCTGAGTTAAAAGCCAATCAAAATGTAATGCAATTACAAGAGGAAATTGTTAATACTGAAAATAAGCTTGCCTATGCTAAACAAGCTTATAACGATGGTATTGAGCGTTATGCAGCAAAGAAGAAGTCATTTTTTGAATCTATGGTAGTTAATTTCTTTGCATCAAAATTAGATAAGCCTTTTGAATATTGGTCATTACCTGATGATCAAATTAAGGCACGAGAAGATTATACGGTAAAACTTTAACATGAGTTTAAATGATTATCATGCATCGACTGGAGATTGGCGCTTACAATTAAAGCGCAATGAACAGAAAACGCGATTTGTTATTTTTACATTTATTGCGGTTTATTTATTTGTAGGCCTTCTAGTCGATGTTTTTATTTTACAGTCTTCTTACCCATCAGCGTCACTTAATCAGTGTTTTTGGGCTTTAATTACCTTTAAATTTATACCTTACGCCACTTTAGTGATGATGGGAATAGCCGGTTTTTCCTTGCTTATAACCTTTTCTTTTTATGACAAGATCATGTTATTAGGTACTGACTCACATGAAATAACTCCTGAAACTGCAATGAGCTTGCAAGAAAAGCAATTATATAATGTAGTTGAGGAAATGAAAGTAGCCGCAGGGATGCAATTTATGCCAAAGGTATTTATTATCGAAGCTAATTATATGAATGCATTTGCTAGTGGCTATAGTGAAAAATCAGCCATGATTGCGATTACGCGAGGCCTTATGGAAAAATTAGACCGTGCTGAATTACAAGCAGTTATGGCGCATGAATTAAGCCATATTCGTCATCATGATATTAAACTTACACTTACTGTGGCCATTTTATCTAATATTATGCTACTTGTTATTGATTTTTTGTTTTATAACTTAATTTTTAAGCGCGATGATCGTAATGATAACCGTTTATTAGTGGTTATCATGATATTGCGCTATATTTTACCACTCATAACGGTAATGCTTGCATTGTTTTTAAGTAGAACTCGTGAATATATGGCTGACTCAGGCTCTGTTGAGTTGATGCGTGATAATGAACCAATGGCGCGGGCATTATTAAAAATTAGTGAAGATCATCAATTAAATGCAGGGCGTTATGCTAAAGAATATGGCGAAACTGCTAATGAGCAAGTTCGTCAGGAGTCTTATCTTTTTGATCCTTCAGATATTGATCCAATTAAAGCATTATCAAGTTCATTTTCCACTCATCCAAGTATAGAACAACGCTTAGAATCTATAGGGTTTAAATCAAAGATTAAATAATTAAATACGCTTCCTTAAGCTTTGACTAAGGTTCATATCTAGAATATATTTATTTATTTTACATTTAAAGTTCAGCTTGTTACAATACTGTGCTTTATTGGGTTTAAATAAAACTACAATTATTTTGGAGTTAAGATGAAATATAATGATTCTATTGATAAGATGTTAATCGATATAAGACAATTAGCTAATGAATTAGATAAAGTTGAAATAAATCTTAACACAACTACTCTAAATAGAAATGAAGGTGCGGCTTATCCTTTCCAAACAACATCCATTGTAAAACATAAAATTTATGATGAGTTTACCGCTCTTTCTTTAAAAGGCGCACTTGATAATTTAGCAAGTAAAATTAATGAAATTTTACTGAAAAAAAGGCACAATCCATCTTCATCTGAATTTGAATATAGCAAGCTAGAGCTAGATGCTAAACAAATTTTGTTACATACTTATCGCACTGTATTAGATCCTACATCCACTAATTGTAATGCTTTAAATACACAAGCAAAAGAAGTTAGTGGTCAGCAGAATATTCTTGCAAAGGTGGGTATTTTATTAACCGCTATTGTTGGAATTACCTGCTTTGTGTATCCTGGTATTGTTTTTCTCATATATCTTGCAACTTCTGACTTGTGGCAGAGAAATTCACAGCGTGGTATGGCTAAGCTTGCGCATGATATGCATAACGCTATTATTAATACTGGCGTTCCAAAAAATATGTCAGAATTAAATATAGTTAAACCAGAAGTTCAGTCAGAAAATCCAGCCGAAGCTCAACAACAATTAGCTATGGCAGTACCATTAACTGATCCAGTTACAGAAGAGCCAACATCTACATATAACCCTACATTATTTGCTCCTCAAAATACAGGATATCCAAGCGCGCCACCCAGAGCATATCCTCAAGTTTATCCGCAGTATTAAAAATTGAAATAGGGGCAGGAAGCCCCATATTTTTAAAACATTACTAAATCTTTGCAATTAAAATGTGCATTTAACTGGATAAAGCCATAAAAATGTACTAATGTTAACCTATAGACAGAGTTTTTGCACAGCCAACGCTAAAAATTTTGGAAGCCAGATTGAGAGTGTGGTGAGCTAAGCTTAGCATGTACTAAGAAGCAAAAAGCACTCCGGAGGCAGCCACTTAAGATACCATGACTGCAAGCAATTACCCTGTATATCCTTCTTTATATTTTATTTGCGTTAAAAAAACATATGTCGGATTTTTTTGGGGTGTATGTCGCTCACGCGCCGTCACGTGTTTTCTAATGATGATGGATGAGTAATTATCGTAGCCTGGTTAGCAGCAACCAGTCTACGTAACTAAATATTTTTAATTTGGTGGTTTAAATGATGGTCCATCTTCTTTTGTTGTTCTAATCTCATCTATTGCTGATTTAAAATCAGAAACCGATTTAGCCAATCCCTCTTTACGATTCTGGCTAAATATTCCAAGTCCTACAGCACCACTTATGCTGGCAGTAATGCTTAAGGCTCCGGCTACTAATAATAAACTACTACCACCACTAGGTATCGCAGCTATTACACCAGCAACTACCAATGCAAGTGCTGCAAAGCCTAATATTATTTTTCCTAGTGCTTGCCATCGTGGAGATGGTTGTCCTGATAAAGATTGGGAAAGATTAACTAATTCTACCATATTGGGCTTATCTTTTGGATTTTGAAGGGCTTTTGTAGAATATTCCAATACTCGATTAAGATCATTTAAACTTTTATTATTTAATAAACTAAGATCATTTCCTGCAATATTCTGGATCATTTGTAACAATTGATGTCCTTCTGCAAGAAGATTTTTCTTTTTTACGGTCATTTTAGGCTTTTGATATGTAGTGAGAGCTAATTGAAAATCAAAAAGACGTTTTTCATATTCTTCAATACCATAAATAGTTTCTAGATTAGTTTTAAATTTATCATCTTTAAAAAAATCATGATCTTCAGATGATCTCGTTCTTAATGTTCTTATTGCTTTTTCTATTCTAGGGTTATTTGGTAATGCAGCGCTAAGTCTTGTAAATTCCTCGCTTAATTTTTGTTGTCTAGCTTCAAAGTCGACAAGATTTCTGTTGGCCTGTATGCGCTCATCTAGCTCATCGAATTTTTCTAGTGAAACGTTACCGTTTGCATTAAATAGATTAGCAACTAGCCTAGCTACCTTTTTACTACCTAATGCTGATGCTATTTCCTTAGATAAAGAAGATACATTTATATTTGAACCAGCCGATGGCGCCGATACTATTTCTCCTTGTGCAAATAAGGTTTGTGTTCTTAATTCTATTGGTGCCGTTGTGCCTCTAGTTATTTGCAGTACCCAATTATCCAGCTTATCAATATTAAAAACAAATCCTAGTGAGCATAATTTGCCATTTTCATCACGATATGCAAATCTTAAATGTCTTTGCGCGGCAGACCAATCTATAAGAATAAGTTCAGCTTTAGCTTCTTTCTCACGTCGCTCTAGAGAATTTTCTGGTAATTCTAGAGCTTTCTCAAATAATGCAGCTGATTTATTTGTACAATGCAATATATAAGCCATAATCGCATCGCCACCATCTAAGTTTCCTTGAGAATATTGCCTTCTATAGACTGCTTCATCTTTGCATTCATTTACAAAATCAGTAAAAGTCTTGCCGCTATAATCAACAAGGGCTGTACGTGGTAAATCTACTAAAATTGTAGATTGATTAATATCTGAACCACGATTTATTTGGTGTTGAATATTTTCTTCTTCTGTATGTCCTTGCTGTTTAAAAACATCAAGAACCGTGCCAGTTAGTTTTAGGACCATTTTGATTTTCCTCAATTAAAATAACTTTAATATTAATTATATATAAATAATATTAAGGAAATATTATCTGATTTTATATTAAAAGTTCAAAAACAATACGAGCTAGATAATAAAAAAGCTATAAATGGGTTAGTCATGAAGTCCTACACCCTTTTTAAGTAATACTAAATTCAAGATTGCTAAGATTGATACCATACTACAAATAATAATCATGCCAATGGCCATATTCAGCTCCTGATGACCAATCATCGCTTGTCTTAAAGCATTAACCATATAAAAAATAGGATTAAAAAGAGAAACTTTTTGCCAGATTAAGGGAAGCATTGTGGTACTATAAAATACTCCACCTAAGTAAGTTAGTGGTCCTAGAATAAACGTAGGCACAAGTGCTACATCATCAAAGGTACGTGCTAACATACCATTGGTGAATCCGGCTAAAGCAAATAAAGATGCCACTAATATTACAATTAATAATGTCATCGGAATGTTATTAAGATCTAATTCGATGAAAAAACCAGCAACAATATAAACTAGAATTGCTACAATTACGCCACGTAATACACCACCTAAAGTATAGCCTAAGAGTAATAAACTATAGTGCATTGGACTTACAAGCATTTCTTCTATACTTCTTTGAAAGCGTACACTAAATAATGAAGTAGAAACATTAGAATATGCATTGGTAATTACTGCCATCATTATAAGACCAGGAGCTATAAATTCAGCATAACTAATGCCTTGAATAGTTCCTATTCGGTTACCAATTACTGATCCAAAAATAAGAAAATATAATAAAGTTGTAATCACCGGGGGCAAAAACACTTGGCTTGAAATACGAAACATCCTAACCAATTCGCGGTGAATTAGGGTATAGACAGCTATTAGTTGTTTATTTATGTTCATGGTGAATAAGATCCAAAAATAGTTCTTCTAAGCGATTAGTTTTATTGCGCATACTGTGGATATTAAGCTTATGTTTATTAAGGATTGTAAATACCTTATTAAGGCTAAGCTGATTATCAATGCGCAGCTCAAAAGTATTTGCATCAACTTTAGCGCCAATTAAAGGATCTAAATCTGGCATAGTGTCGATAGGTTCAATTGTGGTGAAAACAAAAGTCTGGTGATTAAGCGTTTGTAGTAGAGACTTCATTGAGGTATTTTCTATAATTTTACCTTTGTCGATAATTGCAATGTTTTTACATAATTGCTCGGCTTCTTCTAAGTAGTGAGTGGTAAGAATTATAGTTGTTCCTTCATTATTAGTGCGCGTAAGAAACTCCCACATGCTGCGCCTAATTTCAATATCAACACCAGCTGTTGGCTCATCAAGAATTAGTACTTTAGGTTTATGAATTAAAGCACGAGCAATCATAAGCCGTCTTTTCATGCCGCCAGATAGATGGCGAACAATTGAGTGGCGTTTATCCCATAGGCCTAATTGTTTAAAAAGAGATTCAGCAGATATAAGAGCTTCTTTGCGTGGAACCCCATAGTATCCTGCTTGATGAATTAGTGTTTGTTCACAAGTTTCAAAAATATTAAGATTAATTTCTTGGGGAACAAGTCCTAAACAAGATTTGGCGCGCTCAGGTTGTTGGTCTAAATCAAAGCCATTTATTAAGATATTGCCAGAAGACTTGGTAAGGAGAGTGGTAATTAAGCCAATAGTAGTTGATTTGCCAGCACCATTAGCGCCTAAAAGGGCAAAAAAATCACCTTGTTTTACTTGTAAATCAATGCCCTTTAAGGCTTCGACACCATTTGCATAGGTTTTAGATAAATTTTGAATTTCTAAAGCGTACATAAGAAGTTTTCAATTAGAAAATATCATTATATACCCATTAAACTTCAAAATGCTATTTTTGTGGTAATTAATCCCTAACTATCAAAAACATATTTTCATAATTATGGTCTAAAATAATATTATAAGTATTATTTTGTTAGCTTAATTATATTTACTGTTATTAGGTATTAAAGAATGTAAATTTTTAAATTAGATAAAAATTAGTTGTGTATTAACAGCAGGTGATAAAAAACTTTGGGGTTATAAAATGACTAAATATTTGGGAGAGATTGCAGCGATTATTTCTAATTTAGAAATAAAGCGACTTCATTTGATTATGCAATCTTTAACAATGGATCAAATTAAAATTATCCATGCGAAAGTACTCCCTAAGCTTGATGATTTAGAACGAAGACAAATTTTAAAAACATTTCTAGCTGAGCAAGAAATTAAACGCGACGCTCTTTCTTCAAAAAGAGCTCTATCCTTAACTGCTATGGATGAGGATAGTAGCGTGAATGATCAATTAAAAATAATATTTGATAAGCTAAGTTTAGAACAAGTACATCCTGATTCTGTGGTTAATAAAATCCCAACTAAAGAAGCGTCATTGCAACGGCAAGCCACAATCGAAACCACAACATCTGCCTATAAGGTTGTATTTTCTAAAGAAGAGAGCGATTTATTAGAGCAATGCCGTGTACGTGGGGCGACACAATTAGAGGCAACATTGGGTAAAGCTAGTTTTGGCAATGAAATTCAACGCACTCGAACACAGCTGTCTACAAGTATTCACTCTCGTTTTGGCATGATTCTTGCTCAACAAATGGTTGCATCAACTGCAGGTGATTATCATAGAACCTTGATGAATATAGGCGATAGTCTAATTCAACCTGGTGATACTGATAATTCTATTAGTATTACGCACAACATACTTGACCAGATAACTAAAAGAGAAGATTTATTTAATTCAAGTTCCGGGCACTTTTTTGCAAAGTATGGTGATCCTTATTTGGCTACAACACTTGAGTACAATGAATTAGAAAAATTATTAATGTCACCACGAACTGATAATCCTTATGGCATTGAATTGTCAGATGAAGAACGGGATAAAATAAAACTTTACTACGAGAGTATAAAAAGAGCAAAAGATTTGGCACAGATTACTAGGGACTTTATAACTGCAGATGGAAAATATAAAGATGGTCTTACTGAAGCTCAGCTTAAGGAAAATCAGGAAGAATTTGAAAGAAAACTTAATGTCTCTGGTAAAAAACTACAGGCACAATGCATGGATCTTAAGGATGGCCAATCAATATGTTCAGATACTGGACTAGATGGCCATCTCATGGGGCTAGTTATTAGAAGGGTAGGTAATAAATATAAATTATCAACCTATGATTCTTCAGGCGCTTTAGAAAGAATCGATAATATGTATTTCAAATTTAGAGGTAAAAGGTATCCTAATATTTTCAAATTGATTTTCTTAATGCTATTTGGTGGTGATAATATGCGAAAAAATGCATTTACCATGATGGTGCCAAAAGAAAAGTTAGAGTCTGAAATAGGTTTAAAATATTTAACAGAACTAATTCGTTCAAAAACAGCCGTAGGTATCCATGAACAAAGAGAACAGTTAAAAATTGGTCCGCATTTGACCAGAGGCGAACTTTCCTCAATGAATCCTTTTAGTAAATTGTTTTATTTACTTGATAAAGCTAAAGGTTACATGCTTTATATGGATAAATTTGCTTCTATTGCTTCCCCTGATTCCCAGCCTGAAAGTGAAGGTATATTACAACGAGTTCAAAATACCAGCAATTGCTATGCCAAAAAAATACAATCTTGTGAATTGTATGAGTTAGGAAGGCCTACCTATAGAAAATTAAGATTATCTATTTTACATGAACAAAAAGAAGGTTTGCTTAAAGATGCTTGTGCAGAGACTGCTGATGGTGATAGTTATCTGCCTGCTAATTATATAAATATGGTTAAAGATCTTAGGCCTCAATTGCTCTCCCCTGGAGAGTTACATGATATTTCTCTTCGACTATGTGAATTAAAGGAACCGCCATCTTCTAGTTATTATCAAAAATTTTTTACAGACTTGCTTGAAACTAAAGAAAAATTACAAGCTTCAGATATTAAAGACAAAGAAATTGTTATTAATCGTTTAGAGGATAAAATTAAAGCTTATTCAAAAGAGTTCTATTTGTTTTTAAGTCATACAAAACCACCTAGAACAAAAGATATCGCAGCAATATTTGTCGATTCAGTAAATAAAGGCACTTTTGACTGGTCTTTGAGAAAAATGCCTTTAAAAATGGATAGAGATAAAATAGATGCTAATGCATTAAAGCAATTATCAGATTTTACAGCGGCTCTTAGCTGGAAGGGCATAATTCAACAAATTAATCACCAGATTAAAAAGTTGACTATTAATGAGCGATCATTAATTGAAACAAAAGAACGTTTGCCTCGTGCAAGTATAAGAGAGGCAATGATTAAGGTAACTTTGGGCGATCTTCAACATGCTAATATTGTTCGATTTTTTAGCGGGTATTCAAGACAAGAAAATATAAAAATTGAAATTAATATTGGTGGGAATCGTAAGGAGATTGATAAAGCGACGTTTTTTGCGTTGGTAGTAAAAAACAAAGCATCGTTGACAGATCCTAAGGTCATGGGGTTAATAGATTATATTCGTAATATTCCTCCTGCTACGAATGGGGTTTTAAATTTTTTACGCCGACTTTTTGGTATTTCACAAAAAACTATGGAACAGAGGTATATCAAAACAGTTTATGCCCATCAAAGACAGGCATTTATTGAAAAAATTAATGAAAATGTTAAAAAATCAACACGAAGTCTTAAATCAATTATTGGAAAATTAGAAGAAAAAAATGAATCTCTGGATTTAATGATAAAACAATTAGATGGTGATATCAGATCGGTTTCAGATGCTATTGAACATGAGCAAGCTAAAATTGGCCCCGAAAAAAAATCAGTAATTCTGAAAAATCTACTAGGGCAATTGACATTGCTTCAAAATGATCATGAGAAGCTTGGCGCATTAAAAGTTACAGTGCAAAATAGAATTGCTGAACTTAAAGAAACAGACGGGGATTGTTTATCCCATAAAATTTATCTTGCAGCAGAATCATTAGAAAGGTTGAAAGACAAACAATCAGATTTAGTAACCATAACTGCAGTCAGTCAGGAATTCGCTAATGCTCAGGGGTTATTAGAAACCGTAGAGAGCAAAATAGCAAGCATAAATAATCAAATAAATGTAGTTAATGTTGATGAAATAACCATTGACCGCATTAAACGGATGGATGAATATCGTCAAGAGGTAATTAAAAATCACTTACAAACTAATGATGAATATTACATCCTAAATGAACTTGCTGATGGGGTGTTAGGTACAGAAAAAGATAGAAATAGGAATATGTATGCAGAAACCACAGCCGAACGTCTAGAATTTTTTAAAAAAGGTATTAATACCTTTAGGGAAGGTTCTGTATTTCAAGAGATACAGAGTTTAAATAGAAGGCTAAAAGAGAAAGTAGAAGGTATCGTTGAGCGAAAAATTATATTAAAAAATGAAACTTTAGATAATGTGGGTGAGGATACGCTTCAAATTAAATACCAAGAATATAGGATGATTGACCAATCTGCTGAATCAATCAGCAAAGAACCCATTTCAGAAGCGATTAAAAATGAATGGGTTCGTGGTATGTTTGCTATCTGGTTAAAACATGAAAGTAAAGATGAGTTGTATCGTATTCAAATGAAAAATGCAGCTGATCCTAGCTCTGCCATTATTCAATCCTTTCAGAAATTTATAGAAGAAAAAACAAATATTAAATATGCGGCTCTTAAAAAAGCAGGTTATATGATTGAGTTTAATAGGTCTCAAATTGAGGGCATGGGATGGCAACCAATTAGTGAAGCAGCAATAGCTGATTCACGTAAAAAGGATATCGAGGCTGCCACTAAAATACGAGAAAAATTCAAAGAAAAAACTAAAAAACCATTTGCAAAGGTTGTTCCTGTTAACCCATTACCTGTAAGAGATACTATTTCGCTGAGTAGTACAGATATAGTAGCTAAACGTGATAGTTCCTTTTTAGAAACAGAAGCGTTCATGATGCCAGGGGTTGTTTTCTCATCTCAAGGGGAAAGAGAATCTATTGGTGGAAGTACTTTGCTATTTTTACGTGAACATAAATTCCCCGAAATTAATGGGAGTTCTCAAAAAGAATGTGGTGAGTATTGTGATGGAGTACATCTCTATCTACAAGCATTAAAGGAATATAAGGGATTAGAGAATAAAGCTCAACGAATTATGGAGTTTTGTCATGTGGTGGTGAATAAATTATTTAATTTGCAATATCCGCCTAACCAAAAACTTGTATTGGAAATAATGAGTGAAATACTCAATTCTTACAAAGATGCATCTGGATCAATTAAAAGCTCCTTTGTTAAATTAGAAAACAATGAGCGTTCTAGGATCTTAAATGATTTAATAAAGTTGAGTTTAACGCAGATTAAGGTTGATGGCGCTGAAAAGAAGAAGGTTAACTATTTATATTATTCTATGATTAAACAATGGGAGCAATTGATTGTTCCTACTGACAAAAGTCTATCTAGAAAAATCGCCATGCTTTCTCCTGGTGGCGAAGATCCAAAAAATATTGAATTATTACTCAAGGTAGATACTGCCCTGGATGAGTCGCCCATTGGATTAGAACGCTTATATGAAGGACAAAAGGGTTTGCAAATTGCATTATTAGATTATGGTAAGGAGAAAGGTGTCAATATTGAGTTACGTAAAATATCTGATCGCTTGGCAATGCGTAATGGCGAGGCTTTGTTGGCAAATCAATTCATTGAATATTATTCTAATTCAACTTTACTTCATTCCTCTGATGGAATTAATAGCACACAAGGTCGAGAATTTTTCTTAAGAGCAGTCCTTGATGCCTTTAAATATGGTAATGATAGTGAAAAACAGGATATTTTAAATTTTGTTCAAACATTACCTTTTGATAGCAAATTATCTACTTTAAAAACGCCTCATAAAGTTTTTATAGATGAGGTTTTGTTAAGATGTTCTAATATTGATCCTCGCATTAAAACTCCTATGGATCTAACTAGTACTGACGTATTTATTACTTCTTTGATTAATAATTCAAGTCAAGATGGTATTGATAGATTATTTGGATTTGCAAAAGAAATAAATATATTATCGTTAAAAATAGAACTTGAATTGAATACTAAACCTGTCGATACGACTAGGTTAGATGAGCTTTACTCACAATTGATATGTTCTAATCTAGCTTATCAATTACTTTTTGAGCAAGCTAACGAAGATGTTATTGCGAGTATTAGTGATAATTTTGAATACACTAGAGAGATCTCTCTAGCTCGAGATAATTTCAATAGACAACAAGATAACTTGGTAGATTTCTCAAAGAAAATTTGTCCTGCGTCAAAATTTTTGGAAATTTTTACACAATACGCAAAAGATAAAAAATTCGATGGCTCTACAATAGAGTGTGTATCAGCATCTCCTTTTGATATCCCTGGGTTTATTTCTTTAGGCGGAAATAATAGTCTCGATGTTTTACATGGTACTTTATATGTAGGTAACAATAAATTAGGGGTGATGCCTGCATATATTCAATCACATATAGCATTACAAGAATTAGGTATAAATAAGTTGCCTTACAAGCGAACGGGTCACAGCTATGTTTATTCAGAAGGTGCTCAAGTAAAAGTATTAGTTATGCCTGTAGCGGACGGAAGTTTGATAATTCAACGGGAATTGATGACCATTGATGGTAAATCTGAGATGTTACAGTATGTTCCTGCAGATAAAATGGATTTGGTTACCATAGCATTAAGAAAGAGACTTAAAGCCGAACATTTTTTTATCGATTCTAATGGAAATTTACACGCTTTTACTACAGATTTTAGACCAATTTTAAAAGTATCGAATCAAGGAGATGGTTTATTTGTTAATCAAGGTCAAAAAGCACAAATTAATTTTGACAGCAGAGATAATGTGTCGATGATAAAAGATTTATCTAGGGTTTTTCCTCAAGGTGAAATGATTTCGGTGAATAAAAACACAGTTTATATCCCTGCCATTGCTAACTATGTAATTTATAATGAAACAACAGCTAGCTATTTGATGACAGATAATCTTAGCGATAGCAACTCAAGAAAGATATTGAAAGTCACTGAACAAGGTAGCGCATATCTAGAAAAAGAATTGACTTCCTCTGAATCAGCTGTGGTGGCTTCATTGCAAAAGAAAATACGTGATTTAAAAGATAAAGCTTCTGAAATCACTCTTACTGATTTATTAAGTAATCAAGCTAAAAGTAAAATTGAAAAGGATATTAGTTATACTGAATCTAAAATTTTAGAAATCACTATGCCTGAGTACTTTGTATTTGCTTCAGATTCAGACAAAATTAAATCGTTAGAAGAAAATCACCTTAAATTAAGAGAAGAATTAAATCAAGCTTATCTTGATTTTAAAGCAGGTGTAAAAGATAGAGAGCAACTTTCATCAAATTATGAACACGCTAAAGTCAAGTATTTACAAAGCAAAAAAACCCTAAATGCAGCTTATGCTGAAATTAGTCATCTTCGAACTTATTATATTAAAAAGAGCGGATTACAAGCTAGTAACTTACTTAGCATTATTAACATTGGACAAATGGAAGGTAAAGCCGAATTATTAAGCGAATTATTGGGAGAAAATGTCCCTATATCACCTTTAAAACCTGATGAGTTAGATGCTCTAAAAAATCTTAAATTACAATACAAAGAAAAATCTCAACCTAGCGATTCTGATAGAATCGCTACCATTATGCTCATAGGTACGGAACTTCAGCATCACTTATTAGAACGAAGGGCTGCAGCAAAAGGCAAACTAGAGAGTTGGGATAAGGACGAATACAATAAATTAATAGAAGAATTCAGATTTGATGTTAAAGAACTTGTTAAGTTATCTGGCTCACTTCCATTAGATAACATTAATGAATTGTGGCAAGAGCTACAATCTGAATTTGACTCTGATCAAGAATTAAAAGCATTGTTTTCTAAAACGTTAATCCATACTGGTTTGACTGCGAAAAAACCGGTAAATATTAACACAAAAACCACTGCTATGCCCATTGAAACCATCAGTGGACGGGCTTTAGTAGAATTCACTTTATATAATAACCCCCAAACTCTCATGGATGCAGAACAGCTTCAACTAGAGCGTAGTTTAAAGAAAGGTAATGATAAATTTAGAGCTTCAATCGACGCTCAAGAAGAGGGTTATTATTATGAAAATTATGGGTTATTTAATATCAACACTCTTGAAAAATTATTTAGTATTAATGCTGATAATAGTGGTGTTTGCGGATTAACAAAAGACAATGTTGCTGAATTATTTCAGTTAATGCAAAAGGAAGGATGGATAAAATCTGTAGACGGCATGGATAATCAGTATCAATTGACTAAGCATCCTAGCGATTTTTACTCTTCCGAAAAAATATCAGCCTATTTGACTGAAAAAGGTTTTGATAGAAAAAAACAACATCCTATTTATGAGCGACTTGAAATATTTTTATATCAAACAGCAGTTAATGGAGGAGTTTATTCAATTGCAGCAGGTAGTCGGGAAGAATTAATTGCAAAAATTAGTGAAGAGCAAAAAAGATGTAACATGGAATATTTGAATTCTAGTTATGCGATAGATTCAATTTTAGGAGAAAAGAGTAAATATATTAGTTTCGTTGATCTTAATGCAGCGTATCTTTTAAATGATTACAGAAATATTTTAGAGCATTTTCCTGAAAATGAACGTGGAAAAATTGAGATTGTGTTAAATAATGCCATGAATAGAAGGTTGTATTATAAAACTGAACTTGACCATTTAAATGACATACAAAGTGAATTTAAAAAAGGACAAGATGCAACTGCTGTGTCTATGTTGCATATCAGAAGAAATTACCAATTAGACAAACTTCTTGATTCAGGTCTTACAGTAGCTCAAAGTGCAAGTGATAAAGATGCTTTGATGATTGCTGAAGATCAAAAAATGCAGCGTGCTTTTTTGCTGTTTGAAGCAGAGTTTGGTCATCGTTGTAATGCGCGGCAGGTGAATATTTTCCGTGGTTTATTGCTAGATGATCCAACAGATCCAGATAAAATTGATTCAGCTCAAGCAAGAATGGGGTTTGGAAAAACAACGTTATTGCCTTTGGTTGCCTTGTATAAGACTGGAGACAAATTGGTTCGTTTCATTGTACCAAAATCAGCATTAGAAACGAATACAGCGGATATGTCTTTAAAATTAGCGAATATCTTGGGTAGTCGTGCGGTCAAAGATGATTTTCAACGCTATAGAATCGCCTCAGATCTGGAGGATAGTGTTGGAGAAAGTAGCCCTCGTTTACAATCATTGCAAGATATTAAAGCTGACTTAAAGAAAAGATTAGACTTATACCATCATATTATAGTCAATAGAGAAGTATTGGTACAAGCGCCAAATGTGCGAAACTCAATGGAGTGTCAAGTAAAGATTTTCCTAGATTTGCTGCCTAAACTCGTTAATAAACCCTTACAACAAAAAGAGTTGATGGAATGTATTTCATTACTCAATGAGATTCGTTCATTAACAACAGTTTCAGTTTTTGATGAATTGGATGCAACTCAAGATGCATCAACAACTGATGTAAACTATACAGTAGGTGATCAAATTTCCTTTGATCGCGCGGAAATTCTTCCTTTAGAACTTATTACCGAAGCCATAGTTTCATCAGAAAATAAAGATAAAGAATTTCTTGCAAAGATGTTGCTTGATCGTTTTGGAATTGCGGATAGTGATTCAAGTATGAAAGAATATGTTACAAAATTAAATGTACAACCGCCAGCCTCTCTTTCCAAAACCAATTCTACGGCAATTTATTTAATACGCGCGATTCTTAGTGATCCAGTTATGTTGAGTATCTTTACTGAAAAAGAACCAGGCAAGGACTTTGGTGTTTGGTTTCAAAATGAGAAAGATGGATCTAAATCGTATGATTATGATGCCTTGAGTATGGGAGAAAAAGAAGAAAAAACACCATTATTGATTGCTATTCCTTATTCTAGTGCAGGAATTCCAAAACCTCAGGGCTCAAGATTTGACAATCCAGAGGTTACCGCAATCTCAACTTTTTTATATTATCTTGCGCCTGGTACAGAAATAAAAGAAATACCTCATTTAGAGTTTTTAATTGACTCTATGAGAAATGGTCTAAGTAACGAAATATTCTTAGACTCTTCAGGAAAAACAATGGATCCTGAATTTACAAAATTATTTTCAGAGATAAAAGCATTAGCAGACATTGTAGATAATCCTACTAGGAAAGATGAGCAAGGAAGATTTTTTGCGAAATTAGATGGGCTTATAAAATCTCAAGAAATTCCTCCCCTAGCGCTTAGAAAGATGTTGGCGCGCGCTGTTGTTCAAGAGCAAATCAAATGTGACCCAGGAAAAGCCAACTCCAATCGTTATGAACAAGGCAATTCAGCAGACACAGTAATCGGTTTTTCTGGAACAGCTGGTGATACTTCCTCTTATTTTAATGTGAATAGACTGGATCCTGCGGCAGACGGTAATATGACTTTAGGCATTATGGGTAGAGCAAATTGCCAAACAACCATTCCTCTTAATACAACCAGTTTTACAGAAGATAGAGAGGACTATACAACCTCTATAATTAAACAATTAGTCACCTCTTTTACTGACAATACTAGAACTCTGATTGACGCAGGTGGTTTATGTAAAATATCAAATCGAGATGTTGCCAAAGAAATTGCTCTGCAATTAAAGATTAATGGAAGTGAACTCAGTAAACTAAAAGGAGTTATTTTCTATGACGATGTGACTAATACGAAAAAATTATTAGTTCTTGATGCAGGTAACAATGAAAGGATAGTTGATTTTACTGAAGACATGGTCGCTGAATCTGATCTTCATGGAACGTATTTTACCTTTTATGATCAAAGTCACTCGCGCGGTGCTGATATTAAGCAAATGTCTGGCGCTCATGCTGTATTAACTATGAACTTTACCGTCACCAATAATGATTATAAACAAGCCATAATGAGGATGAGAAAAATTGTTGATAAATCATTGGGGCAATCTTTCTCTACAGCGGTTCCTGAACAAGTAAGAGAGCTAATTATTTCAGAATTAGATATTTCTGATAAAGACCATAAGCTTACTGGTAATGATATTGCTTTATGGTTAAGAAATAGAGAACTTAAAAGTAATACAAATGCTGTCTCGTTGATTATGATGGAATTAGATGCTGTTATAAAAAATGCTATTTTGCAACAACAAGCAGAAATTACTCAATTAATGATGAGCTCAGGTATATCCGACAAGAAAATGCAAGCCTTCAATGAATGCATAGCGGCACTAAATAATATTTTGCCTTTTATTTCTAGTTCTAGCACTGGGTTGGAAAAAAAATACGGTAAATTCTATGGTGAAATTAATAGAGATGATTTTATAGGTGGGTTAAAAGCATCTTTTGAAACAAGATTGACTGATGTTTTTGTAGCTGTTAATAAAGCAAGGCAAGAAATGGGGCTTCGTGAAGTAGAGTCACGTTTTAAACAACCATATCTTGATATGGAAAGTCGAGTTATAGCAAAACGTAGCTCTCAATTAGATAATAGCTTTGTTATTCCTTCATCAACAAGTGCTTTAGCTGAAGCTCAATCAGAATCTGAAAGTCAGTCTGAGAGTCAGTCGCAAAGCCAAAGCCAAAGTCAAAGTCAAAGCCAAAG
>Ga0247839_1002765_pt1 | contig 25573 bp, 39 predicted proteins | sample LaCruzMarch2015__6_FD_192405 | JGI IMG/M metagenome (GOLD analysis project Ga0247839, IMG submission 192405) | Freshwater microbial communities from meromictic Lake La Cruz, Castile-La Mancha, Spain - LaCruzMarch2015_16m | ecosystem: Environmental > Aquatic > Freshwater > Lake | place: Spain... | reverse complement strand
GATTCCCAATTATTAACAATATCTTGTAATGTATAATCTCTTAAACTATTGAACTTGGAATCTTTGTATTTACTAAATTCTTTATTAGTTGATTTAGTTTTTTTATCTTCCCTTAATATTCTTCTTATTGATTCTTGTAGGTTCATATTACTTTTTTGGTTCAGGTAATTTTGTATCCTTTATGAATTTATTATGTGATGCTTTATATGATTTTTGTGTCTCATCGTTTTGATTTTTGGTGTATTGCCAGTTCCAATATAGATTATCATTAGGTTTGAATCCATAATACTTGTGATTTTCTTTTTGTGTTTCTGTTACGTTTTCACCGTTCCAATTTTGTCCAACACAAATAAACCCCGTTTCAATATTCTTAATAAGGTTTGACTCTTGTAATGTGGTATGTCTATTTTGTATCCACGTAAGTCTTTCCATTAAATTTTGATAATACATATTTGCTTGTCCCCATCTCACAGAACTAAAAAATATAACCACATCTGACTCAAATAACTCTTTTGATATCTTCCATAGTTCATCTGAAGGTTCATTAATATTAACCCAACATCTGTGATGTCCTGATGGGTTCTTTTCCTTACTTTTAAGTTTGGCTTTTAATAAACCACAAGAGTTACCATCCTTTCTTGACACATTACCCTCACAAGGAAGTATTTTAAGTTCTGAAACATCAATTAAAACTGATTTATCTCCCAACTCATCATTCAAATACATAGCAATCATTTTTGACTTTGGTATGTCAATATTTTTTTCATCCCAATTATATCTATTGGAACAACTTAATAGTAATACTTTTTTCTTCTTTTTAAGAAGATCTAATGTAGTCTTTATTGATTTCCAAGCGTCTGATTGGACCATCTCCTCAGAGATCATTATTTCTCTTATTCTTTGTATGTTTTCTTGTAAGTTCATTTAAACGGTATGACAAATAAAGTATTCCCAAATTTTACCAAAAGATCCTTCCGCAATTTTTGTTTCAGGTCCTTCGCATTTTTCTGAGTTTTTGATTATGGTTTTACATTTTTGTTTCATGTCTTCTAACCCTTGAAGTTGTTTGTGTCCCCAACCTCCTCGTCTATCTAATTGATATGTTTTATCCGATTCTTCTAAGGGAACGGTAATAATCAGTTTAAATTCTTTGGTGTATTCAAACTTAATATTTTTGATTAAAGGTTTTAATTTTAAATCAAAAATAAATGGATTTATCTCACATATAAGAACATTAAACGCTTGATGTAATGTATCACCCTTACTTTCTGTTTTATGAGCAATACTAACCCCAGTATTTGGTCCTTTGTAATATAATTTAAACTCTTTATTTGATTTTTCAATATTAAAATAATGTTTCCAAGTTTCCATTCCTCCTTTATTCCACCATGATTTACATGATCCCCACTGACTTCCGACTATTTTTACATTTGTCGGTGCTTGAACTTGTATTTTTTTACATCCAGTCCATCCTGTAATTTTCTTATCTTTAAGATCAATTAATTTTAATTTAGTTTTTGGACCAACAATACCATCAGACTCAAGATTTGCAAACTTTTGAAATTTCTTTACGCAACTTTTGGTATCACTATCCATAATTCCCGATTGTGACACTTCTAAAAGTAATTGTATGTCTTTAATTTCTTGTAAGTTCATATTGTTTAATATCCGTCATTAAATGGTTCGGGATTATTGTCTCTATCTTCTTGATTTAGTCTTTCTTGTTCTTTTGCATTAAGTATTTTTAAATACATGTCTTCAATCCAACCTGGTTCTTCTTCTTCGTGCTCTTCCATGTCTTCATAAGAAAACAAGGTAGTTTTTTTAATGTAATCCATCATTTCTTGCATTTCTATATCTTCAGGTTTTGAAATTGGTGGAACACATATATCACCTCTTTTTTTATATTCAAATACGGTAACATAATCTAAAGACAAGTCATTTCTGTTGAACCCTCTTTGTATTTCATCTAACTTTGTATCTTCAAACCATTCTTCAATTAGATATAATAAATAGTTTTTTCTAATTGGTATATCTACAATTAACTCATCTATCATAACAGGATAAATGTATAACTTTACTTCTTTAACACTTCTTTCACTTGTTGGTCTTTTATCACTTGGCCCCCAATCAGGACTTTTGTCATCAAGTTCAACCCGTAGGTCTGCAATTTCTCTACCATTTTTACAAAATTTGAATTGGAATCCGTGATATTTCCAATATTCTTCTTTGTAAATTTGTAACCCATCAAAATAGTCGTCCAACCATCTATAAACCAATTTATCCACCTTCTCAGTTGGTTTTGAGTATTTCTTGTTTACCTCTTGAAGAAGTATGTTTCTAATAGATTCTTTAATGGTTTTTTTCTTTTTAATCTTCACACAGTTAGGATATCTTTTACCAAACATAGTCTTCATTCCTTTTTGGGTATATCCTTTCCAACACCTTTCAGTAATCTCAGATTCATTTAAATCTTCACCACATTTTGTTGTGTCGTAAGCGATGTATATTCCATTAAACTTTGGTAAAAAATCCTCCATTAAAACTTTAAGTTCTTGTTTAGATTGTCCGTATCTTTCGTAATCAAAATCTAAAAAACTATCTTCAGTGAAATGTAATATAATTCGTATTGAGATTCCTTCTCTCATGTGTAGTTTAATTACGTCCCAACTAAACCCACAAATACCTTCATCAAACACATCATAAACCAAAGCGTTGATTAATTTTTCATATCGCATAAAAGGTTTTTTAAGCTCACTTACATGTTCTTCTCTTAATATTTGTTTAATATGTTTTCTAATATCTTTCACAATTACATTACTTGGTTTAGAAATGATTTAACAACCTTTACAACTTTTTGAGCGTAAGGGTCAAGGTGTCTTTCATAGAAATTGAAAGGTTCAATTACGTCATGTTCTATTAACATTTTGATAATTGTCATTCTTTGTTCTTGTTTGTTTTGAAATGTGGATATTGTGTATGTTTCTCCATTAACATCAAAAAATATTGTTTTGTAAATTATCGGATCCTGTTCATCTCCCAAATTTGTTTCCTCAACTTTATATCTTCGTAAAAGAAAGTTTAATATCTTTTGAGTTGGGTCTTCTTCGTTTTCATTTAATCTTCTACTCTCGTTTAGTTTGTTATTTTCCATATATAAACCATATAGATGTTTCATATCTTTATCATCATATCTAAGATCGTGATCCAATAATCTTTCCAAATTTTTTCCGTTTACAAAATTAATTGACATATAACTTCCATCTTTAAACATGTCTCTTGCGTCTGGTTTTATATCAACATCCCCTATGTTCAAATTGCCAATTGTATCATAAACGAATTGGTCAAACAATTCTTTATCATCTTCATGAAAATTAGAATCATCATAAATCAAGTTAACAACCGGCCATGAATTTGAATTCCATGTATTCTTTTGTATACCAACAATTTCAAATTTAACAGGAAATTCAATATATTCTTTTCTTGAGTGGTAGATAAGATTCAGCTTACCATAGAGTGATTCAATTAAACTTTTAAACTCAGGTTCGTCTTTAAGTATTCTTTTTAAATTACTTAATCCACCAACCATTTCGGCAGCAACAAATATACCCTCATCTTCAATAACATTTAATATGTTTGAAAGTTTTGAGGACTCCTGTAAGATATGTTTAATTAGTTTTTTCATTTAACAAAAATATAATTATCAACACCCAAATCTTTTGGGTCATCTTGATTAAAAACAGCCCCTAATTGACTCATTTTGTATTTTATAGGAATAAATTCTTCATAAAAATCAATTAAATCATTTTGTAATACTCTATACTCATCAGTATCAAAGTTTTCATCTTCCTCATAATTTGTTAGAGAAAACGGATATGGTTGTTTTTCTCGTGTTTCAATATCATCTTTCAAAAATTTATAGAATCTTGGATCTGGTTTCAAACCATAAAACTCCATCATTTTTGAGTGATCAACTTCAAGGTTAATATATATTTTATAAGCCCATTGTTCTGGTGGATGAGAATATTCCCAACCAACAAGAAAAGGATATTCTTTTTTTAATACTTTTACAGCAATATCAATCCCCTTTTTTATTTCGTCAGGACTTGTTTCTTCTTTCAATATTTGTTTAATTAACTCCCTCATCGTCGTCGTATTCTTCTTGTCTAAAATGGTATTTCATTTTTAAAATATAATCACCTTCTACCATCCATTCACACCCAACAAAATACCACATCATATTGTTGTATATACCTTTCTTTTTATTAAAAGATCCGTTACTTGAAAATGTGTAGTTTAATAATACTTTGTCCATTTCTTTATCAACCAATTTTAATTGGTTTGTAAATTCAAAAAGATCAGGATCTTCACACCAAGAGGTAATATTAATGTCTCCAGCAATTTCATTGTATTTTGGATCATAAGTGATGTTATTAATTTCTATATCCGTAATGATATTTGAGTTTACCTCAGTTTCCAAAATAAACCCAAGTTTTTTTGCGGACTTAATAAATCTTTCTCTTTTATCGTCCCCTTCTTCTTTTAATATTTTTAATATTTTAGATCTCATAAATATAAATACCTTAAAAAACTTTTGTATCTTTGTTGTATGAAAAAAATCATTGCTTATTTTCTTGTTCAGTTAGTTACAAAAAACCCAGATAAGTCGGTTGAAATTGTTGAATCTCTATTAGGTTCTTCTAAAAATGTTATACATAGTCAAATTAAAAAAGTTACTAATCAACAAAAGATTAAAGAAACTAATATATCAAAAAAGCACGAATTAGAGTCTAGTTTAAATTATTTGAAGTTAAAAAAAAATAAAACAAAACAAGATAAAGATTCAATTTACACCTTAGAAATGGTTTTAAAAAATATGATATGATTTGGATTTTTAATTACTTACACCATTTTATCTCCAAAAATATCTTGTATTTTATTAACATCAAATTCTTTTTTTCCTGTTTTTTCTAATAATGCAGATTCTGTTTTATTTCCAAAATATCCGTCTTGATTCGTTCCAATACATCCTTGAACTTTATATATTATTCCATCAACATCAGGATTTTTGTATTCTGTTTTAGGATCTTTACATCCTTTTTTAATTATAGGTCCCTCACATGAATTATATTTTCCTGAGTTTAATGATGTAACATCTTCCATAGATCCCCCACCATAAATTGAGTCGTCAGATGTTGTTTCAATTTCTGTTGGTTTTTCAGTTCTATTATAATCACCTTTACCTTCATGTTGTGGATATTTTTTAGGTAAAGAATATTTGTAAAAGAATTGTCTAATATAAACTCCTGATTGGTTTTTAAAATCTAAAACCAATTTTATGTCTTTGGCGTCGTTTCTTTCAAGTTTTCTAATCATGTTATCTATTTGACCTTCAGCTCTTCTATCTGCGGTATTACCAGCGGATCCTCTTGTTGAAATCCCCATGTAAGCAACACCATCTTTACTTTCATCAATCGTCGCTTCCCAATTAACCCTGTAGTTTGTTGAGTCAATATTGATTTTTAAATCTTTAATATCGGGATTAACGCCTGACTCATAAACTTCTTTTAATTTTTCATTAATTTTTGTGGACATTCTTCCACCAAAACCGTCAGACTTTCTTCTTTCAAATGAGTGTAAAGCATCGGCATCCCCTTTTGGTGCCATATAACTTCCTTTAACGACAATTGGTAATGAGATTTTTTGTTCATTTAACAATCCCATTATTGATTTAATTCTTTTTATTTCTTCAGTTATTAACATCACTTCCTATTTTCAGATCTAAATCTATAAGGATTTGCCTTAATTGTTGATTTTGGAAAATAGGTTCCTTGTCCTTGTCTTCTTGCCTTTTTTAACGATCTACCATATTCATTCATTTCCACTTCAAAACCAGGTTCGTATCGTTCATCATTTGATTGTTTGATCTTATCTTTTATATTTCTAATACCGCTTTCTTTTAAAAGATAAGTTTTTTTTAATATTCTTTTAATAATTTTTTCCATCTATGTTGGTAATTTTTTCCCTTTGTGATGAGTTTTCTCATTCTCTATCCTTATCTTTATTTTTGGTGAATAATCTTTTGGTAGTTTGTTTTTAATACCAATAAATTCACCCATTTCATTGTCCATTCTAACAACTAAAAGTTTTTTATTTAAATTCATCATTATTTGACCCGTTGTTTCCATATGATACATGTTTTTTCTTCTATAAGGATTTAAAAACGGATCTTTTTTATATTTTTGTTTCAATTTATTAATAACCTCCATGTCAGTTTTTACATTTTTTAAATGGTCTTTTGCTAGTTCCATTCTTGACACGGATGACTTTCTTTTTTCACCTTTTGTATATCCAGCAGTTTTTTGATATATTCCGTGATTGGTTCTTACAACTATTTTTGAATCTTTTTTTAATTTTTTAATTATTGGGGAATGTTTTGCCGTTAACTCAATAACATAAACATTTTCATCGTCAGAAACTATAGTTTCCCCTTTTAAACCAACGTCTTTTTTGTCTTCCCCTCTATATGAAATAATAGATTTAATAACTTTTGGTAGTGTTTTATATGTTAACGCCCTTCTAATTTTCCCACCATCAGCTGCGAAACGTTTTTTTGCTGGTTTATCTTTTTCTTTATCATTATTTCTTGTTTTTTCAACTTCTTTCCCTTCCTTCTCATCTTGATTGACCAATAAACTTGAATTAACAATACCTACCCCATATTCGTTCATACCTTCACTCCAATCTGTGTCAATGTCTCTCCAATAAACCATTTCAACATCATTTACTATCTCATGAATAATCTCAACTCTTGCTTTATAACCGCGATCCCTATTTTTAGCTAAAACAACACCATCGTCCAACCTAACGGCCGCAATTGTGCACTCTTGAATTAAATTACGTTTTTTTTTATATTCGTAGACTTCATTTAATATAGATTTAATTAGATTTTTCATTTATAATAAATACATCATTAATCTTAAATATTTTTTAGTATATTTGTATTGTGATTATAGAAAAACTTTCAAATATTCCCCAATCTAGCGGTTGTTACCTTTTCAAAAATGAGAAGGGTCAGATCATCTATGTGGGTAAGTCAAAGTTTTTACCTAAAAGAGTGAAGTCTTACTTTCAAAAAAATCACAAGGACATCAAGACCAATTCTCTTGTCAACGAGATCCGTGACGTTGAGTTCATGACTACTAACGATGAGTCTCAAGCTCTTTTGTTGGAGGATGAACTAATCAAAAGTTACAAACCAAAATATAATATCAAAGCAAAAGATGATAGATCTCGTCGTTGGTTTATTACTTTGTCTGATGAAGAGTTCCCTCGTTTACTAGTTTGCAATCCTTCTAACTTTTCAGGTGAGGTTCTTCTTGAGTCCACAAGTTCCAACTCTTGTTATGAGATCTATGAAATGGTTCATGATATTTTTGATCTTAGGTCTTGTTCTTACAACTTGACTGAAGAAAACATTTCAAACGAAAAGTTCAAAACCTGTTTGGAGTTTCATCTTGGTCGTTGTAACGCCCCTTGTGTTTCAAACATTATGAAGTTCTCCTACAATAAAATTGTAAGTGAAATGAAAGACATATTTTCTTTTGACTTTGACAAGGTTCGTAGTCGTTTGAAAAAATCTATGAAATACTTTTCTGAATCTATGGAGTTTGAAAAAGCTAATGACTTCAAAAACAAAATCTCTGTGGTTGATTCACTTGAAAAGAAACTTGAACCTTTTCGTGTTAGAAGATATAATGATGTTGCTCGCAAGTTCAAAGAGTCTTTGGGTCTAATCAATGTTCCTACTTTAATTGAGGCGTTTGATAACTCTCACACGTCTGGTGATTGTCAGGTATCTGCTCTTGTTCGTTACAAGAATGGTAAAACTGATAAGTCAAACTATCGTAAGTTCAACATCAAAAGTGTTGAAGGACCTGATGACTATGCTTCATTTACTGAGGTTCTTTCTCGTCGTTTTACAAGACTTTTGAATGAAAAACAAGAGTTACCTTCACTTGTTGTTATTGATGGTGGCAAAGGTCAGTTGGGTGTTGCAAAACAAGTATTTGAGTCTCTTGGTTTGTTGTCCCGTATTGATTTGATTTCTATTTCTAAAAACGACAAACACCAATCTCAAACAATCCACTTGACCGATGGATCATCATTTGATATTCCACGAAATGAGTTTGGGTTCTTGTTGGCTGAGGTTCAAAATGAAGTTCACAGATTTGTAATTTCTTTTCACCGACAAAAAAGATCAAAGAAAGTTATTGGGTGAACTTGGTGTCGTAATAACCTGCAGTGTTGCCGTATGGATCCTTAAAGAGGGGATAATTGTTTAAGATATTGTCAATTTGAGAGTAAAGAGTTTCTGTTTCCCAATAACTTTCCATTTCAGGTAAAAAATCATTAAGATATTTACTAACAACAACTTTTGGATCCCACCAATCACCATTTTTTTCAGCCCTTACCGCCTTTACATTATTCATTATGTAAAAACTATCACTATCCCAATATGCCGTTGTCACACCAACTGACTTTATAAATAATTTGTATCTTTCATAATCAATAAAAGGAGTTCCTGTTGTAAACTCAATTACCTTAACTGAATCAAATACTTTTTGAATTTTTGATTTTAATTCCTCATTTAAATATATTCCTTCTTTAAAACTTGGGACAAAAAATACATCTATTTTTTCATTAATAAACTCACCGAATTCTTCTGTTTCATTATAAATATAATTTTCAACAATCGGTGAGAAATATGAAACATCATTTGGGTTTTGGACTCTGAAATACATATTAGTCCTGTCCTTTCTTTTGAAAGATGGTTCCACTTTAACTGGCGTAACAACTAACCCTTTGACATCCAAAGGATCTCCTGCAAACTGCTTGAAAAGATTTAATATTTTATTGTTATCCATCATTTAAACATATTATATTCAGATTCTCGTCTTTTTTTAAGTCCAGGAAATTTTCTAAATAAATGTTCTCCAGTTTTTAATATCTGTTCTTTCGCACTTTTTAAATCTCCTCTTTTAACCATTTGAATAAAGTCACTTCTCCTAAACCCTGTTCTTCCCATATTAAACATTAATGATATCATAGAATCATACATTGATTGAGTTACCGGTATTTTAATTCCGTCTTTTTCCCAATCGTTTAATATTTCATTTAAATGTCCTTCAGCAATTTTAATATCGTCTTTAAGTAAAACCTCGGCTTGTTCACCAGTAATACTTGTTCTACCGGCCCTTATTCTATTATATTTTGGTAAAAAATCATATCCTTCATCTTCGCCAGGAAATATAGCATGACCATATCCGATGGTATAAGCACCATCACCAAGATTATAAGCTTTTAAAACAGGTTTTCCGCCAATACCTTCTTTTGATTTTAAATGATTATATAAATCTTCAGAAGATTTTCTAACTCTAAGTTCTTTAACCACATCTTTAACAACTTGTTTTTCTTTTTTAACAACTTGTTTTATCGGTTCGTCTATTTCTCTTTCTATTTGACCCATCGTCAAAATACCCAAAAATGAGATTAAAGAATATCTTAATATTTTTTTCTTTAAATCTTTTGGTAGGTTTTGAATTTTATCTTTTAGGGTTTTGATATATTCAAGGGCATCTTCTTTTGTTTTAACCCACATTTTAGATAAGTCAATTTCTTCTTTGACCTTAGTAAAATCCCACTCCATATCAGGTTCTGTTTTACCATCATCTTCTGTGATTAAAGACAATTTAAATACCAAATCATCTAACACACTTTCATACGTTAATTTAGATTGTATTCTTTTATATTGATCTTCTGTTATAGAAACTTTCATGTATATAAATATAGACAAATTCTATTAGTAGGAAATCTTTGAAACACAAAAGTCTTTAATACCAAAATAACATAATTCATCTTCAAATAGTTTTTCCATACTATATGATCTTATCCTTCGGTTTTTATATTTGGTCCCAAAAGAAGAACTAAAACGAGTATTTTTATTTTTTTTGACTTTAACATCAACCTCAAAAACAAATTTTGAGTTAGCTCCATAATACAAATTATTTTCATATTTTCTGATGTTTGTAACTTCAACCAAACAATCTTCTTTGTCGTAAATACAACCATTAAAAATAATAGGAGTTTTTTTCAAAAGTTTTTTAATAAACTTCGTGTCCTTATCAACAATTGCTTTTCCTGTTTTTTTTGGGTGTTTCATAGAAACAAATATACAAAAAATCTATCTCCTACCAAAAGTTTTTCTAACATTTTCTAATTTTGCTTTTTTCAACGCCGATGTTAAAGTTGAAGCCGTTTGATGATTAGTTCTTTGATTTACCACATCATAATTGATTTGTTTTTTTTCGGTTTTTGGTATTACTTCTTTGGCTTTGTTTGAAAAAATTGATTCTAATAGTTCTTGTTTTCTTTTTTTATTTTCAATATCTTGTATCACCTCATCGTTTTTTACTTCTTCAATTACAGGATCCAAAAATTTATTGGTAGATAAGTCCAACATTCGGTAACTTCCTTTTACAAATTCATCGTTTACCGGTTTATCTTTTTTCTTTTTAGATAATTGAAAATATCTTCCCCTAAGTTGTGAAGAATATCCAGTATCAGATCTAGACGTTAAACTATTTGAATGTAGTCGTCTATGAAACAATAATTGTGGTGTTAAAAATACTTTTCTATTTGTTGAATATACTCTTCCCATAAAATCTGAGTCTGCGGCTACCCTCCAACCTTCAAAACCATTCATGGCTAAAAATAATTCTTTTTGGATCCCAAAAACACCTTCACCAAATTGTGATTTTTCTTTTTTAAAACTTCTCCCGTCTTCTTTATCAATAAAATTTAAATATTTGGGCTTAACACATTCAAAATCATTTAACTTTTCATTAACCACTTTAATTAAATCATCCAACATAACATCATCAGAATCAAAAAACAACAATTTGTCATATTTGGCCAATTCAGATAAAGTATTTTTTATGATATATGGACCATAATTTTCATTAAAATAATAAAAATTAAAATTATGATTAAACTTATGATTTTTAACAAACTCTAATGTTTTTTCACAATTATCAATTCCAATTAAAACTTCAAATTTAATATTTTTCTCCAAGTTTATGGACTCAATTAATTCAAAAAGATAATCAATTGAATCATAAGTTGGGATGATGACACTTAAACTCATAAAAATTTCTTTTTACCCATTAATTTTTGTAACATTTGTGTGTTATTAGTTGGTTTTTCATTACTAAAAAAAGTTTTTTGTTTTGAGGTTCCAGTGTGAATTTTTTGTTTTGAGGTTCCAGTGTGAATTTTTTGTCCGTTAAATATCTGATTAACCCTATCGTAATTAATTTCTTTTTTTGTTTTTTCTAAAGTTCTTGTTATTTTGACAGGTTCTCTTGGTGGTGGAGTTGGTTGTGGAATTGGTATGTTAGGAGTCTGTGGTTTAACATTATTAGATTTATCATCTCTCAACCCAAAACCATCTTCAACATCTCTTTGTAATTTTGTTATGATGTTATTGTAAAAAACCTTTTTTGGTATTTTATTATAAAGTTCTTTAGCAATTCTATAATCACCCCTTTTAAATGGTTCCCAATCTGTTTTATATTTGTTAGGAAAAGTAAAACCAATTCCTGACACGTCTTTCATTACAGGAGCATTTCCAAAATTAACATCAGAAGGAACTAACCTATTAGGAAATTGAACTCTCCAAAAAACAATCGTGTCATCATTTTCTATTTGTTGGGATAGTTTTAATAAACAATCTTTATCATAAAGTGAATCATCATCATCAAGATAAATTACATAACCACTTTTGACTTGTTTGTGAAGTTCATTAAAATATAAATTGTATTTGAAGTATATACCATATTCATCGTCATTTGGTCTTTCAACGTTTTTAACATTTTTAAAATCATATTTTATTGTTCTTCCTTTAGCACCAACAGTATACTCTTCAGATTTATCATCATCAATACCAATTATTATATTCCAATTTTTATACGTTTGGTTATATATCGAATTAACACACCCTTTAAAATAATTTGGTCTATTAGATGTTCTAATAAGAATATTAAATAAAGGTTTATCATTAACCCATTTTTGTCTAACTAATTCTATTAGATCAACATAGTTATTCACATGTTGAAAAACCCCTCCACCAAGTTTATAATACCATCGATAAAATGAATTCACATTTGAATTAAGTTCTCGACACTCTTTTGAAAATATTATATTCTCACCCCCAAAATATGCCGAAAGAATTAATTGACCACCATTTGATGATATGTATTTTTCGCAAGTCGCAAAAACTCTTAATTGTATTTCATTATAAGATAAATCTGGGTATTTTAACATTAAATCATTTATTGAAATTACTTTTGGGTGTCTTTTTAAAACTTCCTCATCCCCCAACTCTAACGGATCAACACCATCATAATATTTTTTATGACCTTTGATATTAATATAAACCACCTGATATTTGTCTTCCAACATAGAAAATAATTTTTCAAGTGTTGGTAAATCTAAATAATTAATCGGAGGTCTTCCCCATTCGTAATTATATCTATTGAATATTACTATGGTCTCTTTTTCAAAAGTTATTGCTTTATTTTTATAATGTTCTTTAAATGGTGGTGGTGAAAATAAATTCCAATCTAAATCTTTTCTGTGAATACCAATGTTTGGGAAATTTGTGCTCCACAACTTATTCATATTATCCCAAGATCTTTTACAATCAGTTTCAACGTGTTTTGGACTAAAGAAATATAAACATGATGTGTCAAAAGCCGATATAGTTTCTTTTAATTCACCTTTCAAATATAAATTATAAGCATATGGAACAGAACTTAATAATTCATAACCAAATTCAGGACAATTTGAATTTACAGACTTTTTTTCCATGTATAACTATAATTATATATATGGGAAAAGTAAAAATTGTTTCAGTTCATTACAAAACCCCTGATTTAATATACAATCAATATAATTCTGTTAGAAAGTTCTACCCTGAAATTAAATACGAAATAATTGATGGAAGTGATGATGGGAAAAAATATTTTGTTGATTTAGAAAAAAAAGATCCAAATTTTGTTGTTAGAAGATTTGGTTATAATATTCATCATGGACCTGGTATGGATTATGCAATTAAAAATTCGTCTGAAGAATTTTTATTAATTTTAGATAGTGATGTTTCTTTAAAATCCCCCCTAATTGAACCGATGATTGAAGATTTTACCGGTATATCAAAAGGTTTAAGAATAATGATTAATAAAGACGGTGTTTCATCATTACAATCAAATAGAACCGAAAATCAAAATTTTTCATATCCTTACATACACCCATATTGTATGTTAATTGATCGAAACAAATACATATCTTTTAAACCTTTTAAAAAACATGGAGCACCATGTATTGATTTTATGATGGATGTTTATGAAAAGGGTCAGTCTGATCAACTTATACATTTTGATATTAACGATTATGTGAATTTAGTTATTAGAGGAACCAGATCAAAATGGGGAATTAATCTATAACAATTAATTCTTTTTTTTCATTATAAACAAAATACCCAAACATTCTTTCCATAGCATGTGCGTATGATGGTTCATAAGAATAACCATGATCTAACAAATTCATAACATGTTGGACATTAGAATTGGTTAAATAACCATCAAGTATATCTTTTCTAATCCAAAATATTGTGCCACCGACAAAAAAAGATTCTATTAGATTTACATTAAAAGAAAAAAGTTCAAATAGTTTTTTTATGTGGTTTGAATTTTTTTTATAATTATTATATTTTTTATATCCAACCATACCACATTTAGAATTATTTTTAAATTCCTCTATAATTCTGTCAACTTTATTATGATCTTGGATAACTCCATCCATCAATTCTTTAAACCATTTCTCCCCATATATTTTTGCCTTGTCTAACCCATATCTCTGAACGTCATATGAAATGTTTTCAAATGCACCTAAACATTTTTTTGTGTGTATTTTTAAAATTAAATCAATATTAGAATCAATGTGTTGATATGTTTGTAAAAACCCCCCAATGTCCATACCAACGTTTAAAGTGTAAAAAATTTTAGATTCTTGATTTAAATTTGTAATTTTATTTACAATATCATAATGGGTTTTTTTGTAAAATCTTTGTTCTTTTTTTCCGTATTTAACATAGTGGTTTATTGCAACTGATTGACTTTTTTTTAATTTACTTTTCAAATCATTATGAATATTAACATATTCCTCCCATTCAAAATTATTTGGTAAACCATTTGTTTCGTTGATTGGAATGTTAACATAAAGTTTGTAAGGGTAATTTATATTTTTCAAATAACTTTCAATTTCATCCCACATGTCAAGATGATAAAGATGAACACAAACCGCAATTTTCATATGTTATTATTTCTTTTTTCTTCCCTGACAATGTGCTCTCTGACTAAATCCTTTTGGGTCATTACAATTAATTGATCTTTTATATTTTTGAGACCACTTCTCATCTATTTCTTTTTTTGATAATTTGTTTTTCCAAAACTTAAATAGATTTTCTTTATCATATTCTTTTTTCTTTTGATCCCACCCACAATCATGACAAAGATAAGGGTGTGAATCTTTATCTTCTTTTTTCCAAGAGTTTTCACATTTTTTACATTCAATCTTGTCGTTGAATATTCTATCTGCTTGTTTTTCTGTTAATAGTATTTTCATTAGTTACAATCTTTTACTAAGTCATTATAAATATCTACTAAATAATCGTAGTATTTTTCTTGTAAGTATTCTTCTACCTCATCTCTCACATCAACCATTTCGTCTGATGGATATTCATAATCATCTTGTTCCTCATCGTTATAATAAAAAGTAAGTCCTTGTCCAATACAGAAATCAGCATAGTCATTCTCATCCTCAAAGTTACATGGATCCTGAACCTCAGTTTGAAACTCTATTGATTCTTCAATTTTTTCAAGTTCTGAAAATCTTCTTTTAAGTTTAATACTCATTTCACGACTTTCATTAATCATGTCCTCTTCTTCACCATCATTTAATTCCATGTCCTCAATATAAAACCCATATTTGTGTGTTCCTATTATATTTGCAACTTTAATTTGTAATGTGATTTCAAAATCTTCAAAGTCTGCTCTTTTAAACCATTCTTGGTCTGTGTGTATAGAAAGTTTTACATTATAATGGTCGTGTATTTTTTTTACATCTAAAACCTTGAGTTTTGTTGTTCCGTTCTTGAACCCCTTACAAAGTGCAAGTTCAAGATTTCTAAACGCATGTCTTCTAGAACATCCTTCAACATAATCATCAACCGCCATATCAACAAGATTTTGAACTGAATCAATTTGTTTTGATTCAAGTAATACTTTTTGTTGATCTTTTGATATTATTATTCTCATTGTCTTAAAGTTTTAATAACTTCTTCTTGAAAAAAGTTTTCTACCTCACTATCACTATTCTCATCTTCAAGGATATTTTTTAATCTAATGTCATCATCACTTAAAACACTGTAAAAATCATAGTCAATCAAGAATCCTCTTTTATCTGTCACAATAACACCAAGGAACTCATCTCCGTTGAATGTGATTTCCCCGTAATATTGAATTTCGTCACCTTCTTTTATTTCTTCTGAGAACTTAAATCTAAATGGTCTTCCTTTCAAATTATATTTAAACCTCATTCCTTCTCTTTGGTCTATATTATAAACACTATCCACGTCAAATATAAAATCTTCAGGATTTCCTCCTTTATCTACAAATTTTTTAAAAACATTTATCACATCTTTTTCGGATGGTTTTAATGTTTGACCTTTATTTATTTTTGAATATAAGTCTAATATCTGATCAAAATTTTCTTTCAAATTTTTATATTGTGATTCTGTTATAATTATTTTCATATTAGATAAATACTTTTATAAGTCAATTACATACTGATGTCTGTCCGATATTGTAGCATCCCAAACACCAGTTAAGTTATTTTGTATATTTCTATTAACCTGTGGGAAATATTCATCAAAGACATCACTTATTTTATCATGAATTTCATCACCTAATTCTTGACTATAAAATTCATCTTCTATTAGGGTTAAATTTGTTTTTATGTTGAAAAAATAATAAGGTAGTCCCCCCCAATCTCTATCAATACTTACCTGTAAACTATCAAACCAAGAATAATCTTCCAATTCTCTTTGAATATTTTTAGAAACCACTTTTTTTAATTTTATGGCCCTATCATATAGTTGTTGAAGATCCATATTTGCAATGGAATTTTCTTTAAGAAGACTAAGTTGTGATTCTGTAATTATTATTTTCATTACCAGTTTGGATCTTTGTTTGAGTTTATTTCTTCTCTAACGTTAATAATAACATTTCTTGATCCGACAATTTCTCTTACTTCGTATTGAAGTTGGTGAATAAAATCATCAAAAGGTGTATATCCTAATGATGAATAATGAATATCAACATCAATCAACCAAAAATTAGTTTTTTCATTTCTTGTAATTGTTGTCCCTTTATTAGATGAAACAACTTTAACCTCTTCAACGGTTTCCATTTGATCACAAGCATATTGTTCAACCCAATTTTTTTCACAATTTTCTTTTACTTCATCAAATGCCTGATCAATAAGATTTTGTGCAGAATCAATACTTTTTGACTCGGTTAATAACTTTTGTTGTCTCCCTGTGATTATTATTTTCATTCTTCGTCTATATAAACCATAGGTATGTCTACCTCATATCCTGTCATAGGTAAGATTATTGAATTCATACAATCCTGAATCACATCATTAACTTCATCTTGAATTTCATAAGCGATGTCTGAATCTTCTAGTGCATCAACTAACGATAAATGTCTACCATTAATTAAACTAACAGAACCACCAGGTAAAGTTTTACCATACAAAAAGAAATCATAATCCCTATATTCCATATAGATAATTGTCCATTCAAAGTCATAACCACCAACAATTCTATCACTAAAGTCTTTTGTTGAAAATTTCTTATTCATTAAACCATTAATTACTTTTTTTGTAAAATCTTCATCTCCAACCAACTCTTGAAATAGTATTTGAGTTCTGATTTTATCAGATCGTTTGGTTATACCCCACATTTCAAGTTCGTCTTTATCAAACCTAATTTGTTTTCCACTATTTAATTGTTTTCTCCAATGTTTTTCAAGTGCTGTAATATTTCTATTAACATCACTTTCGTTAATCAAATTAAATTGGTGTTCTGATATAACTATTTTCATAATTCAACAACTTCCTTTGTTTTATTATCATAAATCGTAAAAGGATCTGAAATTATAACCCAATCGACATAAGGATATTCATCAGACCTATCCCATGCTCTTTCAGAATTTTTTACTTGTATTGTTTTTGTCCCGTATTCAGGTGATGTCATAATTAGATCTGTTCCAAAAGACATATCAATTAAATCACCATTACCTCCAGCGTAATTTGTTGTAAAACCTTTTGTGATTAACTCATCTTCAACTTGTTTTTCAGCAATTTCACCTATTGCTGCAGATCTTTCTATATTTCTTGTATAATCAAGTAACACATTAGGATCCTCAAAATACTTATCAACTAATTCTGTTATTTTGGGTTCTATTGATGACAGAGCAGCTTTAGGATCTTTAATAACATTTTGGATTATTGGTTTAGCCTTATCTCCTCCTTTATATAACATATCTGTTATCATTTCTGCTAAATCAGAATAGTTTGTGTTTAATTTATTAACTAATTGCCAATCCCCATTAATGTATACTAATTTACCTGTGTTAACTTTATTGTTTATAAAGTAATCCCTTTGTCTTTCATTTATTTTATTTAGTGAATATAATAAGTTTGCCCCTTGAATAAATTGTTGTTTTAAGTTTTGAGGTATATCGGTTTTTAAATCTTCAATTTTATTATTTATTACATTTTTCATTCCCAAACCATCATCTTTGTGTAACCAACTTTTAAGTGATGCGATTTTTCTACAAACCAGTAATTTTTGCGGTGAGTCTGAAAATCTTGAGCATTCTTTATACACCGATTCGTTAAGAATTTTTGTATTCATTAACTCGTTTATTCTTAGTATTTCTTCTTTAATTAACTTGTTCATTTAAGCAAAAGAAAAAGTTTTATAGAAGTCTTCAACTTCGTCTTCAATATTTTGATAGTGAGTAACTGAAAATGTTTGATCTTCAAAATTAAAATTCATTGATCCACTTGACCCTTCATTTATTTCCCATCCTGCGTGAAACAATTCTAAGGCTTCGTATGCAATATTTTCAAGTTGTGGTGTTGATCTTTTATAACCTTTATCACTATTCACATTATCATCAATCCATCCACTATCACCACTACCATCATAGTTCAATTCAACATAAGAACCGTATTCTTCTTTCATTTCATTTAAGAAATCTTCATTTGTAAGTTTGGTTAATTCTCTTTCACCACTTCTCCAAGGATTAGTCATTTCCGACAGGTCTTTGAATGATTTTTCTATTCTACTATCTTCATTTATCATTGTGTAATAATAGTATTTCACAATCAACATTTTCTTTTCAGCGTTTATAAACATATTAAGACCACCTACATAGTTGTCGTAGTAATCATTATAAAAAAGGTCTGTGTCAAAATTATCTTTTATTTTTTCAAACAAAGGTCCGATTGATCCTGGTAGGAAATCTATTTCACTTTTTACATTTTTATTTCTGTAATAAGGTCCTTCAGGTTCATAACCCTCCCACTCATCATAGTGTCTATATACATATTCAACACCATCTTCCATGTTTAAGGAATTTAGTATTAAAGAAAATCTTCTTAAATCATTTTTTTGTCTGTCTGTTAATTCCATCTAAACTTTTATTATAAATACTTTTAATCTTCAAACTCTAATTTTTTTGTTCTTGTCACCCAACTTGGTCTTTCACCTGAAATTAAAATTCTCATCCAATCAGATGCCGATGGTATAATTCCATCACAATCTTCTTTTACATGACTTTCCAAACAGTATCTTGTGTAGACCACTTTCCCGTCAGAATTTGTAAAATAAACTCCAAATTTTGATTCCGCTTCGAAAATACCCTCACTGTGATGACGGAATGCCCTATGTAGTGAATGTCCATACCACGATTTAGTAGAATCTATCCATTCGTGAAGATGTATATAATCTTCCCATTTCCCTCCGAATTTTTTTTGATTTGATTTTGCATGAAGCACGGGATGCGCCATAATTTTATAGTTTTTTAAGTTTATTTGATTTTTTAAGATTTTCTTCAATCCATAATGGTTGTAAATTGGTATAATGACATAATTTCAAAACCTCTTCTTCTGTGTTTGCAGATGATAATGGTATGATATGATCAATATGCCATTCATCTCTGTTTTGCCAAGTCATTTTATTTTCAAATTGTTTTTCCAAATACATTTTCAACTCTGTTGGGTCACATCCAACCATTTCAAATGTTTTATTATTTTTTGTCATATTTTTTGTTTTCAAAAAAGAATTTATTCTGTTCCTACAATTTACTGTCATCCTATACAAAGGATCATTTTTATATCTACTTAATTTATATTCTCTAATATTTTTTTTATTAATATCTTTCCAAAGTTTTTGATATTTTTTTCTATGTTCTTTATTTTTTTCTACCCATATTTTAACACGATTTTTATGATACTCTAAGTTATTGTAGTAATATTCCCTCAAATTTTTTTTGATTTTTTCGGGATTTTTTTTCCTGTATTCCGCACTTATTTTTATAAACTTGTCAGGATTTTCGTCGTAATATTTTTTTCTATAATTTTTTATTTTTTCTTGGTTTTCAATTCTCCATTTTTTTTGTATTTCGTTTCGTATTTTTCTATTATTTTTGGAATAATCACTACTTTCTTTATTCACACATAATTTACATTTTGATCTAAAACCATTTTTAGTTTTAGAACATTTATGAAACTCGCAAACTTCATTAATAACACCACATTTACTACATTTTTTTGTTTCCATAATGTTCTTGTAATAGTCTATTTATTAATGCAGACTTATTAGTAATATCTTTTTCTAATTTTTCATAAATCTCTATATTCAGAGTTATTGAGATTTTCTTTTTTGTAATTTTACCTTTTGTCTTCATATATTATAAATATCTATTAATTATGGAAAAATCCTACTTTACACACTTTTTTTAATTTTATTTGATTCTTGTAAAAAATACTTGATTGTTTTATGGGTGTTTGAAATATTTTCTTTTCCTTCAACTAATTCTGGTTTCTCTTGTTCTATTAAATTATAGATCTTTCTTTTCAAATACTTTTTATTATTCTCAATTTGAAAGAACCTATCCTCCACTACAACATGAGGTTTATTTGAATTAAATAAAGAATTATTTGGAAAAAACACTTTGTTGTGTCTTACCAAATAAAAGAATAAATCTTTATTAATTGTTGGAGTTTGTCCCATAACAAAAAAATACAATATTTATTTATAAAACTAAATAATGTCCTTACAACCTTCAAAATATAAAGTATTCACAAAACAAGTTTATAATCATTTAATTGATGAATATGGTGATGATAATATGAATGTTGGGGTCATTATGAACCACATTAATAATGACGAACTTTTAAGACTTCTTTTGAAGAATGTTAGAAGGATAGAAAAAGTAGAGATTGCGTTTATGGTTTACTTCTTTTCACAAACAAATGATCTTGAATCTTCATTTTCTAAAGTTCGTGGTAATCTTATAAACATTGTGATGTATCACTATAGAGATTTGGGTTATCGTGATATAACTTGTCATGAATGTGACGGATCAGGAACTGAATATTGTTCTGAGTGTGATGGTAGAGGTGAGGTAGATTGTGATAGATGTTCAGGAAATGGAACAGAACAATGTGAAAACTGTGATGGTAGTGGTGAAGTAGATGGTGAACCTTGTTCAGATTGTCAAGGAAATGGAGATATTGAATGTTCTTGGTGTGATGGTGAAGGCAAATTTGATTGTAATAATTGTGGTGGTTATGGATCAACTGATTGTTATAGATGTGATGGTTATGGTGAATATGAATCAAGTGATGAATACTACACCGAAGATGAAATTGATTTTTTTGGTTTAAATCCTGAACTTAAATCATTACCTGAAGATACATTTTTGGACGATGATCAAGTTAATATGATATATCATTCGGAACCAATATTACTTGAGATTAATGAGATTTACGACAAAGTTCCATCTTGGGAACCAGGTAAAAAATACAGTGGCTATTCAGAAGGAGACCCTCTGAATGTGATAAATAATATTTACGAAATAGATTAGTTAAGGAATTTTAACTTATACATCGTTGAATAAATCAATTCTTGAACCGTATCAATTTGGTTTTGGATGTATGAATCATCACAACAGTCTCTTTTTTCTTCAATCATACTTAATAAACCTGTAAAATATTTTAATACTTGGTTTTTGTTTTTGTATGATTGATTCTTATATGATTTGTAATTTGTTAAAAGACCATATTTACCTTGATAAGACTCTACTAAACCATCTGTTAAATCGCCAACACTTTCATAATATTTTTGAAGTGCTTTATGTTCCGCATAAGATTTGGTCCCTAAATGAAATATATGAACTTGTGTTTGTGAGTGTAACATCTGACAAACCATTTCACAAAAATCTTCATTGTGATTAGATGACTCATCATCTTGATTATCATCAGACTCATTTTCATCATCATCTTCATCATCTTCTTGTTCCCAAAGATTTCTTCTTTTTAACTCTTCTTTTAATTTTTCGGTTAAATCAAACTTATTCATAATATATATTTTATTATAAATATATCAAAATTAGATTAAGCTATAAAAACTTAACCTCATTTGTTATTGGGTTCCAATCAATATTCCAAGGTGTATGGGAATATAAGTATCGTTCATTCAATACCGCAGCATTAAAGTAATGAGTGTGTCCATCATAATAATGTCCATAACCACTATGAATGTGTCCACAGATATGAATCTTTGGTTTGATCTGTTTAATTCGTTCTGTCAATAATTCACAACCCAAGTGTTGTCCTCTACGACCTTCAACATCATCCAAAAATCCCCAAGCTGGTCCGTGTGTAATCAAAATGTCAATATCCTCAGGAATCATATCCCACTTTTCTTTTAACTCATCACCATTTCGTGGTAAGTTGAATGCCCAATTATAAAACTCAGGTTGCCATGGACTACCCCAAATTTTAATTTCAGGACCACCTCCTTCAATTATACCCAAAAAATTATCTTCAAGATAGTCTATGTTTTTATAACCTGTAAGTATTCCTTTGATCTTTTCGGCATTGTTTTGGAATCCCCAATCATGATTACCTGAAATAAAAACCTTACTAGTATAATTGTCCAAACCATCATACCATTTTGCAAAATTTTCTATCTCATGTTGATATCCCATTGAGCTGAGGTCACCAGCATGAATTAATAAGTCACCGCCAGGTAAATCACCTGTAACGTTTTTGTGGTTGTTGTGAGTATCTGAAATTATTGAAAGTAACATATCTTTTTTTACAAATATACTAATAAAATTTAATATTTATCAATTTGATTTTTAATTTTATTAAGAATATCTTCATTCATAATATTCTCGTTAATTAGGATTTGTTCTAAAAGTTCTTTGATTTCGTTTTTAGACTTTTCTTTTGATCTATGCCGGTTTCCTAACTCCACTTGATATAAATAAAATGAAACCTCATCAACTTTTCTTAACTTTTGAAGGTATTTCTCAACTCTTTGATCTACTCTTCTTTTTCTATCCAAGTTGGTAATTGTTGAAAGAGCCTTAAATAACTCATCTAATCTTCCTTTTAGATATTGGATTTCTCCGTATTTTATAATTTCTTGATCTGTCATATTTTTTCAATTTAAAATAATGAGATTAATACCATGCCAAACAATATACCTATAATCATGGCTATTAACATTTCCGCACCTGTTGTATCTTTTATCATTTGAGTTTGGTTTTAATAATTTTTTTTTTGGGTCAATTTTATTTTAATTTATTTATCTCATAATCACCGCACAATCTTGTTGGGTATCCAGGTGTATTGTAAATTCCATGTTTATCATTAAACATAACACAACCATCAGGACTTTTATTATAAAAATTACAAAAATATACATCTCCATTTTTATCCACTATTGAATATTTGAATTTAGACCCACAAGAAGTTAAAATTAGTAGAGATATTAGAATTAATTTTTTCATAGTTTAATAATAGTAAATTAGAAATAATAAATCAAATAAAAAACCCCACTTAGTTAGTGAGGTTTTAAATATTATATGTCGTTCAATTTATATACTTAATAACATATCAATAAGTTCGGGTTGTGGAAATAAATCTACCTTGTCTTTTCTTACATTGGTGTGTGTCCAAAGTCCTCTTGTTTTTTCAACCAAAGGTAAATCAAAATGATCAAACGCATCCGCCCCTTTTTTATGAATTAACTCAATAAGTCCTTTTCTAACATCAATATCATCTCTGTCGGCAATAAACAAGATCCAATCTTTAATAGTTAAAATTTGAACGTCTGAATATTTATGCCAATCTTGATATCCTCTAAATGGTTTTTGTAATTTAACAATTTGTGCTTCATGAGCTTTAGTTCCAACATATGTTTTTCCATCTTTAATTTGTCCAAAATTACAGATTTCAAGACCTACCGAACCACTATGAAGTTTGTTTGATCCTGTTCCTAAATGCCATGCGTAATGTCCTGTTGGAAATGCTTGAACCAAAATACCATCATTTGTTTTATCGCAAGTTTTAACATTTTGACCACCTAAAACAAATTCAGTTCCAATCGCACCTCTTTTATCGTTTGCCCAAGCGTCAATTGTTTTAAATGGATTTTCCCATCCTGCTGTGTGATGAAGAAATGCCCATTCTTTTTTTGTTTTTTCACGCTTATATTCACCAAGAGGTAAAAAATGTTGTTTAATCTCCAAACCTTTCGCTTGATTTTTATTTTCAAATAAATCTGTTGAGACAAACCCCATAGCTTCCCATGTTGATTTTCCAACAATACCATCTGGAACTAACGCATTTTTTCTTTGGAATTTTTTTACTTCTTCTTCGGTTTTCGGTCCGAATTCACCATCAACCTTTAATTCAAAATATTCTTGAAGCTTTTTAACCTCATTTCCTTTTGATCCTAATTTTAATATTTCCATATTTATTTTTTAATTATAAATATCAATATCATCAATATTTATATTGAAAGAATCAAAATTTAAAATCTCATCCCACTTTCCAAAATTCATGGTTGTCCAAACTTTTTTTTCCTTGTTAAAAAGTTTTACCATTAAAAATCCCAATTCCGAAATGTATATTTTTTCTATTTTATATTGAGGATCATTACAATTGTTTTGTTCTTTCATAATTTTTTAATTTGATAAAGGTACTTTAATTGTTGGGTGTGATTGATAATCTTTTAAATTTAAACCATAACCATTAAGTATATCTCGTATTTATAGTTTTTTTTATTTTATTTTTCATTTACTCAACTTTAAAACCCAATCAGGATTTTTATGAACCTCACTTAACTTTCTAATTCTTAAACTAGGATGTGGTGGTTTTATTAGTCTAGTACAATCAGAAAAAAGATCATCATCTTCCATTATCCCAAAATGAACTCCAAGAGGAATGTTTTTCCAAATGATGTTTTTATCTTTTATTATCCATGGCATCCATTCCCACTTTATATCTCGGTCCCACAATAAAATATCACCAACACAAAGTTTTTTCTTATATCTTGAGAATTGAAACTGATCAAAATGATCGTGTAAGGTTTCATAACTACATAAGTCTTCTTCAAGACCAAGTCTTTTAAGAACATACGTTAAACAGGTATCTCCTTTGTTTAAAGACAAATCAAAAAGTTGTGCGTTTTCTTTTGACATTATAATGTGTTTAAAAATTCGTTAAAATCTAATTTGGATGGTGGTCTTCCATCTATATTATAACAAGTATTATAATAATTTCTGACTTTGTCAATTAATTCTTCTTTGTTAAGATTTTCCAATCCGTCCATTAAAGTATTGTCCCAAAGTTTTTGTTCTTCCTCATCCATGTCGGATCTTAAATAAGGTATTCTATCTTCGCTCATATTTACTGTATTTTATTATTAATTTTGAACAATCTCTTCAATTCTATCATCTATATCCAACCAATCTCCATATTCAAAGTGTTTCACCCCATTTTGAATGGTATCTTTAACCATGACTTTTCCATTTGAATCCGACCATTCGGTGTGTTTCACCCCATTTTGAATGGTATCTTCAACAAGCAGCAAACGCCTTGGATTATTCATGGAGGTGTGTTTCACCCCATTTTGAATGGTATCTTCAACGTATATCGAATCATTTCTTGAAATGAGAACGGTGTGTTTCACCCCATTTTGAATGGTATCTTCAACTGAATTAATATTTAAGAATCTTGACTCAAACCATTTTTGAATTAAATCTTTATTTTCAACACAATCCAAACCAATAATTTCCATCTC
>Ga0247839_1002756_pt1 | contig 25610 bp, 15 predicted proteins | sample LaCruzMarch2015__6_FD_192405 | JGI IMG/M metagenome (GOLD analysis project Ga0247839, IMG submission 192405) | Freshwater microbial communities from meromictic Lake La Cruz, Castile-La Mancha, Spain - LaCruzMarch2015_16m | ecosystem: Environmental > Aquatic > Freshwater > Lake | place: Spain... | reverse complement strand
CAATTGGTGTTGGCGGAGACTTTCTCAACCTAACAGGACCGACCGGTTTATTCAGGGCCATCAATACATGCTTTGTACAAGCTACCATCAATGCCAAAATTATCAGCAATATCAATGAACCCGGCATCATCGCCCTGAATCAGTGGATTGAATGCGGGACAGGTGGTTATGCGCTAAATATCCGTCCGAATGATGCAACAGCAAGGGTCCTGAGCTGCAACACAGCAATCGGCCTGATCCGCCTCAATGGGGCCGACAGGGTTAACATTAACGGCGACGTTGCCGGTGTAAGAACCTTGACACTCAGGAATAACAGCAACGCCGGATCTGTGATCAGCATGATCAATGGCGCTACGAACAACGACGTGCAGAATTGTATTATTGAAGGGGGAAATGCAAGTGCCACAAGTGGTGTCGTCGTTCTTGGAACGGCTACCGCTGTCGGGAATCATAGCAATAGCTTCACCAGCAACCTCTTCAAAGAAGCGAACAGCACCCCAGCCAACCTATTCTACTCCGCTGGTTCTGTTGCCTTCCCCAATCGCGAAAACATAATCTTCATGAATGAGTTTAAGAACTTTAACCAAAACGGTATTTATGTCACTTCTACCGGAAACGGCGGTTCATGGATTATCGCTTCAAATTATTTCTATTGGAGCTTAAACGTCCCTGCCACACTTTCCCAATGTGCCATTAATTTCATTCCATTAACCGGCTCCAACAATATGATTTTCTTCAACGCGATAGGCGGTTCTACTCCTGAAAATACAGGATTGTGGGTCAATTCAGGTGCCATTACCTTCAAAGGTATTTCATCTTCTTCTGCACAAAATCGCATTTCAGGAAATACCATCAACAATATCAGTTTGACCAATACAGGAAACATGAACTTCATGGGTATTGAAATCCTTTCTGGAAATGTCACAGTTGGAGAAAGAGAATTCCCTAACATTATCGGAGACACCCTGACCCCCAATTCTATCTCTTTAGGAGGTTTGTGTAATTTCTTCGGAATCAGATGCTTAACAACGACAACCAACAGTTCAATTCAAAACAACTTTGTTGCCAACATTAGCTCAACGATAGCACAAGGTTATCCGAATATGTATGGCATTTATTTCAGGACAGGAGTCGTTGCCAAAAATAAGTTGTTCAGCATTGGATCCGGTGCAATTGGGGCCTACCCTACAGTTTTCGGCATCATGCACCTGGGTTACAACACTTTAAGCTCAGACATCAGCAACAACATGATTGCACTGAATGGCGGATCTGCAACAAATCCCAAAATCATTGGAATCCAGGACAATGGATATTCAGCGACCAACCTTTTACCGACATGTGTTTATGCACATAACAGCGTCAATATCTTTGGGAATGCCACCAATTTCACCAAGACATACGCCTTCCAGCGTAACTACAACGGAATTGTAAACCTGCAAAACAACATCTTTGCTAACCTCCGTCCTGTAAGCCCGGTTGGTCATTATGCCGTCAGCTCGTCCAATACAGCCAACTGGACAGCCGATTACAATGATTATTATGTCACATCAAACTGGCTTGGTTTCTGGGGAGCCGCGAACCAGGTCAACCTGGCTGCATGGAAACTTGCCATCCCCACCCAGGAGCTGAACAGCATCTCGGTAGCACCTGTCTTCGTTTCAGTGCCGGAAAACCTCCACCTCGATGTATTGAGCAATCCTGCCCTGAATAATGCTTGTCCGGCATTGGCATGGGTCACCACCGACATCGATGAAGATCCACGATCAGGCCTTGTCGACTTCGGTGCCGATGAATTTGACGCAGTGGGCAGGATGGCTCCGGTAACAAACGGGCTGCAAGCCACGCTGGAAACCTATCCAAACCCCTTTGAATCCAACATTCGTTTGGCTGTTTCTATCACACAAGACAGCAAAATCAGTCTGGTGATATACAACATCCTGGGAGACAAAATCACTGATGTAGCGGAAGAAAACGTACTGGCAGGCAACTATGAATATGCCTTCTCCGGCGCATCACTACCGGCAGGCGTATATCTATGTAAGATGCTTGTGAATTCAGGCAATGATACACGGGTGATTGTGAAGCGAATTGTGAAGAACCGTTAGGCGGCATTCCTTATCGCTGAATGCTTAGTGTTACCAAACTAAAGGGCTGCTCCCGGCATGGGAGCAGCTTTTTGGCTTTTACTGATAGCTGAACTCACAGTATCCCTATTCCCCGGAACATCAGCGATGCGTCATGCGTGCAATGACTTAGGTCTGGCCGGGGCCAGGCAGGAAAAATGTGTTGCAACAAGCATCTTTCAAAAGCACAAAACACCATTGCATTAAACAAGACCGATGAAGGACCTCACAATACAGGAGCGTGGAATTTGTGATTCTCAGCAATTGGCTCTTGTTTGTAATCCAATTAAACTTCGTCCCACAAAACCAGGCTTAATGCATTAATAATTAACCCTTTAATACGGATCATTGGTAATTAACCAGGCAAAATAAATATGCTATTTTAATTTAGACTCTATTAATATAAAGTCATATTACTATTTTTACGCCGTAAACAGAACCCATACCACGCCATAACCATAACACTTTATGAAAAAAATTACTTTTCTCCTGCTATCCTTGTTGCTATCACAGTGGGGAATCGCCCAAATAGGGATACTTGACACGACCTTTGCCGACAATGGAAAATATATCTTTTTTGATGCAAATTCTGATCCTTTGACATATGTTTCGGATGCCATCATCGACAACAACGGCAACATCCTTGTAAGCGGGAATACATCCTCTCCCTTTGCAAGCAGTGGTGGTTTTGTGATGAAGATAAGCCAGAACGGGGTATTAATCCCGGGCTTTGGCACAAACGGGATACTGAGTTTCAGCGGCAACCCGGAAATCCCGGGAATAATAGATTGTTTAGCCCAGAAAAGTGACGGGAATTACACTATCCTTTCCAGCACATGGGAAGGGAGCACAAACACACTGACATTCTACCTCAATGAAATTTCGCCCGACGGACAATTAATCCCCGGCTTTGGGAACGGAAATAACCACTTTTCGGTACAGGGAAGTGTGTTCTCCACGGCTATGAAAATATCACCTCAGGGAAAAACCTGGGTGCTATTTAATATGCTCAACGTTCCGGGAACTTTTACGACAAGTGCCAATGTTTATGCCAGGCAATTCAACAGCGATGGCACCTTGAACACCTCCTTCGGGAATTCCGGATTGTTTGAATTCGGGCAGGACGAGCCTGATGACCGCTGTTATGACATGGCCTTCGACGCAGAAGACAATGCCTATCTTACCGGAAATCAAAGGCTCACAACCTCTTTCGGATCTTTAAGCACAATCCTGACCCTTTGCATAAATGCAGGTGGCCAATTAGAAAGCGGCTTTGGAAACAATGGGGTCTTTACCTACAATGATAACGTTGCCACCTTTGGGTCCAACAGTATTGAAGTGCTGAGCAATGGTGATATCATCCTCGCGGGATTCCGTTATGAGCCATTTGTTGCGCAAAATTCGATCATCGCCAAACTAAACAGCAATGGTGAGTTCATCAGCAGTTTTGGCAATCAGGGCATCCTCTTTACGAACCTTGATGGCGATGATGAAATGAAGTCCTTACAAGTTCTGAGTGATGGCCGCATTCTGGTGCTCGGATACGTGCAAAGTCAAAACACCGACGATGACATCTTTGTCGGCTCCTTTAGCATGAATGGCCTCCCCACCCCAGATTTCGGGAACAACGGGTATACGGCAGCATGGGACATGGATGGCGGCGAGGACAAACCAAAGCGCATCTTATCAAGCCCGGATGGGGGTGCCGTATTTTGCGTTGGCGATGGCTTCTCCCAGGGGATAAACCTAACAATCGGCGAATATGGATTTATCCTGAAATACCTGAATGACATTGTTTCCGGCATTCCCGGCATCGAAACACAGGATTATTCTATCTATCCAAACCCTGCAACCGAATCTTTTTTCATCAACAACTACGAAAGCATCGTACAACTTGAGTTGCTGGACGCAAGTGGAAGGATGATGCTATCGAAAAATGGCCTGAGTTCAAACAAATTAGACCTGGATTTTCTGAGCCCGGGGATCTATATTTTGAAGATCAACACAAAAGACAATAGATTCCTCACGAGAAAGATTGTAAAAAACTAGATTAAGTCAGCAAAATCACACGAAAAAACCCATTTTGTATTGCCTCTATATAGATTCCTGAGGCTTTCTCTTCCTCCTTAAATATTCAAGAATTTCACTGGGTGTAAGTCCCTCTTCTCGATTGATATTTTTTTCACATTCCTTTCGAATAGACTTGACATAGTCTTATTACTTTTTTAACGACTGTTGTCATAAGTAAACACCTACTTTGGAGTACACTTTAGAGACCTGGTTGCTACTCCCCTGGTGATCTGGGTGGACGAAATATTGTTGATATTTAGTCCCCTGAATTCCAACAGACCCACTAATATTTACAGTTAATCAACCAGTTAGCTGATAAATAACAGGTCGATACTTAGGCTTCGGGACATTCCTGCCCTCTTTTCGGGCAGTTTCGAGCCAGAGGCTTTTAGCAACATTAAGCTGATTTAATGCCTCTTCAGGTGAATCACCAAAAGCAGAACAAAACTTCAGATCAGGAACATCAGCAATGTAGCACTTGTCTTCCTCACTATAGAATATATTGATGTGATAATCTTTCATGACTCATCCTCCATTTTCAAATTGTACTTCTCAACCAAATCGAGAAACTGTTTTATCTGGTATGGTTTGGCTTCACCTTTAACATTTTGGATATTTATAAGTTCATCAACTTCAGGATGGATAAAAATATGATGACTTCCAGCACTCCGTGATAACATAAATCCAAAAGCATAAAGCAAAAGAACCAGGTCATCAAAACTAATATTCTTCGACCCCGACAAGATTCTCTTTAAGAGCTTTTTCTTTTTCATCCAGTTAGATTGTCAATTCAAAGGTAGCAAATAAGAACATATTTACTTAATCCCCGAAAACAGATCGAAAACTACCCAACCAAATTTCCCTCTTTCACTACTCCACCGTAACTAAAAGCTCTGCTATTGAGGGAGATGCGGTACGTTCAGGAGAAGTCATAAGTACAGGGTTAAGTAGTTCATCAGCAAATATACAACAATCAAATTACACCTTACAATCAAAAGGTTATGCTTTATTAATGTCTGTGGAATTAAGGGTGGCTAACTTGTGGTGTCCACCATATAACACTTATCAGAAGGAACTTTTTGATATTATTACCAAGTTTCATGATCAGGGTATGGATTTTAAACAAATATCGGACTGGTTGAACCATAACGGTTATAAAACACCCAGGGGTAAAACCTTTATGGAACAGCACGCTTGGAGCATTTATACTAAGAAAATCAAAAGCATCCGAAGGTTTGGTCGGGAGTTTGAACCCCGCATAACAAATATTGGTGCTGACGTGGTGGATTTTATCCCAAACCCGACCTAATATTCCCCGACAACACCCGACCGCTTTAATATCATCTTAGTATAAATATGAGTGATACTAAACCATTACCCCACCCACGATCGCTCAACCTGGGGCTTTATTTTGCGTCAATATTTAGTGTAATACCAGTAAAATATGATATTATGGTTATTATTGTTATATTTATATAAAATATAGTAAATATCACCCTCGTGGCGGTGTGACCTCGACCCCGAAAAATATTACCTACCCGACCCGATCACGTTGTTGAATACAGTATAATATGGTAGCCAACAGCAAGGGATATTGTTATCATTTTAGGGTATCCCAGCTTGGTTATACAGACGGTTTTTTAAAAAATACTCCCCGAAAAATTTTTTATTTCCAAATATATTTTGTACATTCGTAAGTAGATAGACATAATATGAAATATTTTGTACCCCTTATCTGGAGCTCAATTCGAATGATAAGAATATTTCATTCACCAATACTTTAGTATCGCATCATATATACCAATCAGCGATAAAATAATATCATATTTTGTAATGGGGACGAAGTTGTTTCACAACTAAGTTCCCGATTAAATCGAATGGTTTATGCTATATCTATCCTTCCACAGGAAGAACAGAATTGTTGGTCACAACCTGACGATTCGCAACAGGTGGTTTACAAAGCGGGTTCCGCTTCGGATATACATTAGGTTAACCTGGGGGATACCACATCCCAGCTCGTGGTTTAACTTATAATATGGTGGTATGACCAGATAATATTGATGATATTTTATATGACAGAAATCGCATTATATAATATGGTGGATGAAGCTTTGTTAGCGCTCAATAAGTTATTGAAGAAGCAGGGTGTCAAGAACTTTACCATTATGCTTTACGATTTCCCGACCACAACGGACTGGAGCAAATTCAATATAGCTTTCATAGGTATTGAAGATCCGACGGGGAAAATATTGGTGTTCACCTGTGACATTACGGTTTATTGTCCGCCCTGTGGGGTGATGTATATAGTGATAACCGCTCATGATGACATCAGGGATACTATTCCCAAACCATATATACCAGAAAGAATTGGTGTCGATTACGACGACATCCCGAATCTAAGAACGTCATATTTTAATCGCTTAGTAAGCACTGAAGTTATTCTCGCAGACATCATGTTCAAGTATAATACAGTAGTCCAGACCATATATAATATTAATTCCAACTGAATATAATCAGATGATATGACAGAATTAGAAACAATGTTATTGACAGTAACCCAAGGTATAACTGATATTGAGCGGTCATGTGTGACCAACGGTAAGATCATCACCGAGGTTGAACGTTTCGCTGTACCACAAAAAATTTCAGGTAATAATCTGTATTGTACTATTGAAATTTTTCATCGCAAAGATAAAAGGTCGCTGTTTATTTATGATATCTACCTGAAGCGTGATCCCAATGGGAATCACTACTTTGAAACCTTCGGACATGACTCAATTGATATCGACAATTTCGCTGAAAAGATTGAAAAAGCAATGCTGTACGAAGATGATGATATAAAAGACCTGGTCACGGTATTCTTACCCAAGGGTTTGATACAAGGGAATTTTGTTGATGATTTTATTTTGAAATTCCAGCACATCACCCAGAAGAGCTATAGTATCCGCCCTTATGTACCACTAATCTTTTATGACCCTTCTGATAGTTAAAATATGACAGATAGCTCAAAATAAATTCGATAAATAATATATGTGGTCAATTAATATTTAAATATCGCAAGGATTTTGAGTTGATATTCAAACTGGAGTCAATAAAAATATGTTTTATAATATCCGTTCATCATTTAGTACCGTGAACAAATAATACAGTCAATGAAGAAAGTAGCACTATATTGTCGCATCAGCACTGACAAACAGACCAACCTGAACCAGAAAAATCGGTTAATAGAATATACCACAGCCCAATGTTTAGAATATGATTTGTTTGAAGAAGTGGAGTCCACCCGCAATAAATTGCTTGTTAGACAAGAACTTTTACTAAGAGCCCGTCGGGGTGATTATCAAGCGGTGGTGGTATATAAATTGGATCGTTTCAGCAGATCTTCAACAGATCTTATTTTAACGGTAAAAGAACTGCTGGATAAAAATATTGGGTTCATTTCGTTAACGGATAACCTGGACTTTTCGACGGCTCACGGTGAATTACATTTCCACATTTTGTCGGCGTTTGCGCAGTTTGAAAGAAGTTTGATTTCCGAGCGCACAAAATTAGGTATCGCCAGAGCGAAAGATCAGGGAAAACATACTGGAAGACCGCCAGGAAAAAAAGATGGGGTCAAGCGTCGGCGTGGTGGTTATCTTCTTCGCTGGGCGAAGGTCAGACAAACCGACCAGGAGAAAAATGGTATCTACAAACCCCTGGAAGATTTTCTGGGGTAATCGCTAAATAACCCTCTCCAAAACAACTATTTTGTAAAAAACAGGGTTAAAACCCTGCTATAGTCCCCCCTTTATAGATGTGTAAAAAACTGTTCGGTTATTTACTACCCTATGATGATATATTATTATGGGTGGACACCAGCTTTTCTTGACGATTTTCCAGAACGGATTTTTTATATATACAAGTAAAATATACGTCATGGGTTATTCAATAATGAAACACTGGAAGTTAAATCAATCGGGTTATCCAACAATAGAACCACCTGAAGTATTATGCTACCTGTATGACAAGTTCTTCAGGTTTATTAATGTTACTCCCGCAACGGATATCGGGAAATATCTGGTCAACCAAAGTGGGGATACTTATAATATCTACCTGACGCACCGTCTAATCGATGGTAAAACACGTAACCTTCAAAATATTTCTGAAATACAATGTGTATCATATTATTTCCGCCCTTCTGATAAAAATATTGAGCTGCTGGATAACCTGCGTGATATACCATATATTATAGTAGCAGGTTTAACACCCTCGGGTGGGTTGAGGGCGGTAGTGAGCTGTACCACCAACGGGGAGTTTAAAAACCCAGTCAGTGAATATAACATGTGCTGGGACAAGGTACTGGTTATGCTAAAAGGTTATGGTATACAATCACCAAAATCCACTTCAACTGAAGTCCTGGGGTGTATATCAATGTTACAACCGTTATCATTCTACTTTAACAATGACCACAAGGTGTTCAGGTGTTTGTAAGTCATTTTGTAATTGTAATTGTAATTGAAGAGAAAAAACTCTATAGTTTTGACTAAAAATATTTATTTCAGTCTCATATTAGTTTTTATATATTTTTCAATTACAATTACAAAGCTTATAAAATACTAAATATTAGTTACTTATCTGTAATCGTTTTGTAATTGTAATTGAAAAGATGAATTACAAACCCCAGCAGCACCCCCTGTTATTGTAAAAAAGCCCCTAAATGGGTTATTAGGGGCTTTTCTTGTAAGGGAGTCAACCTTTCTTACCAATCTTCAAAACCTTTATCGACAGTAGTAGATACTGTATCGACATTTAATAATGATGGTGTCATCCACATCTTTTCCTTTAATATGGTTACTACATCAACAACGTCTTCTCCGCTTTCAGAAATGTCGGTCTTCGTAGGAGGATCGTCATTAAATTCATTCAGATCCATGATAAATTTGCGATCAATTTTATAAAACCAACCATTGGGTATATTTTTGATTACTCCGCCGATTTTATCTGAAAATGTCGATAACTTACGTTCCTGGCGGGGGTTTACTTTAAATTCATCTTTCATTACATTGGCGATATATTTTACCGAATATTCCCTGTTGTTATCTAAAAAGTAATTTTGAATATCGGTAGCTGTACAATTTATTTCAAAAACATCTGGGTGTTCCCCAAAATAATTAATAAATTTTTCGTTCAGTTCATGATACAGGGTACTGGCGTTTTGTCTTTTTGCTTCATTGAGCCACACGGTACAAATATCTTCATCTTTAAACCAATGTCGGGTTTGTTTAATTGGAGTGTTCAGCTTCCTGTTTTGAAGAAAATACAGGAATTGTGGAATTTCCCGAACCAATTTTTCTTCAAATAATGGATCGTAAAGGTTAATTTTTGATATTTTCCTGACCCAATACCGAACATCTTCTTCTTTTACATTGATAAAATTTCTTTCCTTATTGCTTGCTAAGATGAATTTACCAAAGAAATCAATTTCTACCTGATTCTGAAATTTCCCATTCATCATCATTTTTTTTGATGTCGACCATTGCTTTAGTTTGCTGGAGGTTGTTTCTTTGTGAAGTTCAGACTCATCCACTGCTATAATGAGTTTGGATGCGTAGTGACTATTAAACGATCCCTCGATGTCGGCGGTGCTGACGATTACAGCATTATTCTTGAAGAATTTACATAGAAAATCCAGAAATGTTGTTTTACCAGTTGAGTTTTCCTTGGACACTAAACACAATATTGGTAATATCTGGTTCGGGTTGCTGTACAACAGCTGGATGTAATCATATCCCATAGCACACTGATCCCCAAATATGTGTTTAAATAATATTTCGATAGTGGGGAAAGCTCCCTTAACAGCGACATGTGTGAATTCGCTATACAGGTTATAACATCCGTTAATCTTCTTTCTGTGGTTAATATTATCAGGGACATTACAGAAAGTCTTGTACTTGGGGATACGCTCCAGATATTCTATGCCGTAGTCATCAACCAAGCATTGTCGAGAAGTGTAAAAAAGTTCCTTTTGCTTCACTCCGAATTTGTCAGGTTTGGTTATATTTTCGAAATAATCATTCCCTATGCGGACGATATCAAGATCAAAATCATTCATTGAACTTATTCTTTTGAGCATCGTACTAATATTTCTTTTCACTTCTAATTCCTTGCGTGTTATGGGTTTGCTTTTCCCTGCTGCAAAGGATTGTTCTATGCGCTTTTTACACACAGTTTTATCCACTACATATTTATTTGACATTCCAGCATCAACCAACAATTTAACAACAACTGCTTCTCTTAAATCTTTGTGAAAACATCTACCCGAGAACAATCCGCCAACAAATAAACATACTTTACCAAAATATTCATATTTACCTTCTTTTCTGTCTACTAACAGTTTACAGAACATCTGTAACTCGTTGACGCTTTTCGTGGCTTCATCCAAGGTGTGTTCTTCCGCCATAGCAGGGTCAACCAGTGAATCAACTTCTGATACGGAATAATCAAATGTCATTTCTTCAGGATCTTCATTAACATATCCCCCCTTGTCGAAAGTGAAATAAAAAGGTTGAGATAAAGCTCCCTGTTGATAGTCCAATTTACAGCTCCAGCGGTGTTCATAGTAGGGGTAGACGATATTTTTAAACACTTCGTACTGGTTCTTTGGATCATATAAACCTTCCTTTAATAGCAGCAACGCTTTTATCCCGACCCCACGAGGTGAGCGCACACAAAGCATGGTACATTCATCTTCAATTATGGTCTGGAAGAGATCATTCCAATCCTGTTCATCTTTGTCTGGGTTCTTATCACCGTCAATATCGATGGGGACTATCCAGTTATAGCTTGACAGATCCAGACTTTCATTGTTACGGTAAGAGAATTGACCTGCTACTGTAATATACGAGAGCTTGCTTTTTAATGCTAATGCTTCTTCATATTGACCCTGCTGCTGGAGTTGTCTTACTTCATTAATAATGCTTTCGTTGTTTTTATCCTTGGTAAAAAGGTAAAAAACTTCTTCAAGGGATATTGTTCTCACTGGGTGAACCGAAGTTTTTCCACCTGTAAAGTAGGTTACTTTTTTTTGTTTTACATTCATTTTCCATTTCCATTTTTTTTTGTGGGAACCCTTATCGGGGGATAATTTTATATTATTTCATTCCCATTTTCTTGGGTATCATTTTCTACTACCGTTTCGCTAAATGTTATACGGTTTCGGTAAATACCCCTGTCGCAAGCTAAAATTCTGTCGGCGATATCATTCATTAGCACCTTTCGTATGAATGCTGTGCGGTTCATACTTTGTTCCTGGCTGAAGCGGTCAATAAAAACTAACATATCAGTTGGGAGCTTTAGCAGTATTTGTTCTAATTTTTCCATGTATATATTTGTTATTTTTTAGTATATATTTATTCCTTATGATCAAAAACCGTATTTGTTTAAAAAAAGGTGTTAATTTTTTGTTAATTTATATTTGTTGCGATTAGATATTTGTCTGTGGAATGTGCTATAGCACCTTGAATCCCCAATTATCGTCCCGCAAAAAATTATATATACCTATAGCATACTTTCATTTCCGTTTCCACCTAACCAAAAAAGAACCGCTGCTAATCTTAGATGATATCGGCGGTTCTACCTTTTCCCCCAAGCCTTAATTGTTGTGGTCACTGAATTAAAATATTTGATAAGGTCTTAGGAAAATCTTGACTTATTACCTTTGACTGACAAAAACCCGACTCATGTATCAGCTTCTTATTTCCTTAGACAATATCACTCCGTCGATAACCCGTACCATTACAGTACCTGAAAAGATAACCCTGAACAAACTTCATCGGGTTATTCAAGCTGTTATGGGCTGGAAAAACTACCACCTTTACTATTTTGATGTGTGGGAAGACAAAATCGGGGATCTGTTATTATGGGATGATTACCCAGCTGATGACAACCTGATTCAAATTGAGGATAAACTGATCACCATAGGGGATACCTTATCTTATATGTATGACATGGGAGATAGCTGGTGTCATACTATAACCCTGGAAGCCATTTTACCTGATACCCCTGAAAGCAAGATACAATGTTTGGAAGCTTCAAGAGCTTGTCCCCCCGAGGACTGTGGGGGTATAACAGGATATTATGATATATTGCGGATACTGGATCACTTCGGTACAGAAGAATACAACGAAATGATGGTCTGGTTGGATGGCTGGCATCCAGAGAATATTATTCTTGGTAATATTAACCGCAGGTTGAAGAAGTTCAAAATGGAATAACGTACTATCCCAGGTGAGTTATGAGTGTCTTCACCTTTCGTATATGACACATATTTTATATGTCTATGCGACACTATTTTCAAACGTTACAGCCACTAAGATATTCGCTCTTACTTAAATTTTGTCTAAATTAAAATTATAATAACCCCCGAAAATAATTGAAAAAGAGGGGGGATATTTTCCCATTTTAGGGATTAATAGTAAATGCTATCCCACATGTCGGTCATATAGACTAACGGGATGGTATTATTTGTTCTTTATAGTTTCATCCTTTAGTTATCATCAATTTTTCTTTGGATTCCCTTGGAATACTCTGTTAAACATGAAATCACAACTTTTATATAAAATTCTCACTACCGAAGAATCACCTTATAAAATTTTGAAGGATGAAACAGTTTATTACAATCCTGGCGGTACTGATTTCCTTTACCGCCTTCGCACAAGACACCTTACATTTAGTTCCGCCATCAGTTTGGGTAAAGGCTGATAATCCTGGTAGTGATACGACTTTCTGGAAAGATATAAGCGGTAACAATCACAACTTTTATCTTTCAACGGGACAGCAATCCCCTTCCCAAAGCTTCTTGAATTATAATCCGTGCTTTGTCCTGGATGGGTCAACTACCCCCTGGTGGACAACATATAACTTCAATGACAAGTTGAAGCTGACGATGGTCATGGTTTATCAGGTCGGAGATACTGTCAATGAACGTGGTATATGGACGGCACATAAAGGTAAAAACAAACCAATGTCCCTGTCCACCAACAAATTCAAAGGTGAGCTCTTCAAGATAAAATATTGCGATACTAATATCGTCAAACCTGTAGTCAACACCATGACATCGGCGTGGTACAAGCTGAAGAATGATACTTCCACGCACGATACCATATATATTGGTGCTGATGACAGCCTAACCTTCAAAGGGAAAATAGCGGAATGTCTGGTGTACAATGAATTTCTGTTAGCAAAAGATCTTCAGAGGGTTCAATCATACCTGTGTCTAAAGTACGGTGTAACCTTGGAAGACCTGGATTATCTGGATTCCAGAAAGAATATCATCTGGGATCATACTATCAACGCAAATTATTCGAATGGTATAGCAGGTATCGGTCGGGATACAATCTTTGGACTGAACCAGAAACAAAGTTCATCGACCACCATGAAAGATATTGTAACGATATCTGCGAATGCTATAGCTCCGACCAATTTACTGAACAATACTACCATAACCCAAGGTGATTATATCATCTGGGGGACCAACGGTCAAGGGTTATTATCTAATCCCATCGATAGTTCCTTGCTTATCAAGACACTTGATAGAACTTGGATGGTACAGGTATCAGGAACTACAGCTTATTCTATTCCAACATCCTTAGAATTTGATGTCAGTGGTATAACATACGACTCCGCCAGGATCTGGTTAGTTGTTGATCGTGAAGGTTCTGGATCGCTTAATTTGATGAATATTGAGTACATCCAACCCGATAGCATAACCTTGGGTATAGCGTACTTCAGTAATATCATGTGGGATACTGACCACAATAGCAGGGATCTTTTCACCCTGATGTTTGATAAAACACCGTTATCAAATTCATATCACCCACCATCATCAGCATCAACTTCAGCACCACAAGGTGATCCCCCTAATGATCCTACATATCCAAACTATCCGAATATTCCACAACCGTTTTATCCGCTGATCAACAGTCATGATATGACGCACACGGATATACCCACAGATCCTACGGTTCCACAGTACAATTTCAATAACAATATTCAACAGGGCGATATAATATACGAGCTTTACCCAAACCCAACAACAGGTAGCTTCACATTAAATATATCGTTGACCAAGACAAGTAATGTCCTGATCAAGATTCATGATCTCCAGGGTCAAATTATCCAACAATTGGTTGGTGACGGTCAAAGTAAATATTATTTCACTGGTTTTGTCCCCATATCTGGTTCTTACTTTATTGATATTTTATCCGACCAGCAGCACAAGTATCTGAAACTTATTGTGCGGTAGGTTATCGGTTTGCTGAAAAACGTATCAAAAACTCTTTTAAAGCTAAAGAACCATGAAAGCATTGAAATATACCCTGTTGACAGTTATAGTAATAGTTTGTTTTGGATTCATTTTTCTGGGAACTTCACCAGTAAATTATCATAAGAAAGCTGGTCCCATAGAGCCACAGGCTACTGTTGCTACAGTTAATCCTGTACAACCTGCTGTAAGCATTCCTGGAGTAGTAGGGAAAAGTGAAAACGGAACAACTGGCGGAAGGTCATATACAGAATATTTATCGCAGAATATGATCACTGGGGTCGTCGGGACGGTGAATGGATCTGATAGCCCATCCGACAACATCTTTGTTGTTGATCTTGACAAACAGCTAAATACCAACAAACGTGTCTGGTTAGAATATGATCTGTACGGGGTTGAAGACTTTAATAGTATAACCCGCAGTATCAATGACAATTTAGCCACAGGGGGCTGTGTTGTTAAGAAATCCGAAAAATGGACGAAACAACGGGAAGCTATAAAACCAGAATTTTTAAAGACGGGTAAGAATATCATCCGCTTCACCGCTCCAGTGGACAAAAATTATCTTTACATGGTAAAAAATGTGTCATTGAGGGTGGAAGATAATCCAGCAGCAGGTGAAAGAAGGTTGGTGGTCAACCAACCCACGACAGCGTATTATTACAAGACTTTCGGGTATCTACAGGGTTTTGTCGAAGGATCAGGTAGTGATGACGCTGTTGTCACCATCAACAGTAAAAGATCGAGGGTAATCAATGGTGTTTTCGAAGATGTCGTTCAGAAACCACTTACTTCTGATGAATCATGGACAGCTATAGTAGAAGCAAAATTTGCTGACGGACAGCTTCTTCAAACGACCGTTCATTTTGATAAACCCATAGAATGGGATATTTATAATGGGTTTGATAAAACCTTATATCAAGCGGAATCATTTGTACAGGCGTATACACCCTTTGAAGTAAAGCTTCAGGGGGCTTCCATACAATCCGACTCATGTACTTTAGCATCTGATGCGAATATTTCAATAACAGCGTTAAGAGATATTGATTTTCCACCACTTGAAGCAGGTATGATAAATGTCACTGGTGGTCATAGTGGTTACAGATTCCTTCCTCACGGAACGCATTTTGATGGTGATATCAACGTTACATTATCTTACGATTCATGTTTAATTCCCACTGGTTATACCCCAAGGGATATTGTAACCTATTATTTTGATGAGACTTCAAGACGGTGGGTTGCTTTACCACGTGAGTCTATAAACTTAGCTAATAATAGCATCACATCAGCAACATCGCATTTTACTGACATGATCAATGGGATCATAAAACTACCAGAATCTCCCCAGGCTAATGCCTTTACACCCACTTCAATTAAAGATATTAAGGCAGCTAATCCACTGGAAGGAATGGAGGTTATAGAACCTCCGACAGCCAACAACAAGGGCACAGCCAACTTATCATATCCGATTGACATACCAGCAGGACGAAAGGGAATGCAACCAAGTCTTGTATTACAATATAATAGTGAAGGTGGAAATGGCTGGATGGGCTTGGGGTGGAATATCAGCGTCCCATCAATGTCAGTTGAAACCCGCTGGGGAGTTCCGCATTATGATCCCAATTTTGAAACTGAAACTTACCTTTTAAATGGAGAACAATTGGTAACAGCGGATGAGCTTAATCCCCCAGAATATATAACCCGAAATAAACCAATATTCCGTGATGATTCTTTAAGGCAAAGGGAGCCTTTAGATAGAAGATTTTATCCAAGAGTAGAGGGCGCATTTGACAAAATCATTCGGCATGGTGATGCCCCGTCTCATTACTGGTGGGAGGTAATAGATCGGAATGGAGTAACCAATTATTATGGGAAACGGCTTGATGGAGACGACTTAGACCCTTTCTCTGTGTTACGAGATACAAGTGGTAATATTGCATATTGGGCGTTGACCCAAACTAAAGACCTGCATGGGAATGCGGTCGCATATTACTATGATATTGTTTATGATGCAGGTATCCCCAATGGAACAGTCAAGGGAAAGCAGATTTATCTTAAATCAATAAATTATACTGGTTTTCAAGAGGGGAACAATTATCATCCAGGATTTTATGATATCGAATTTAGCAGATATGACAATTCGCAGGGACAACGCAAAGATGTAATCATAAATGCAAGATCTGGGTTTAAGGAAGTAACAGGCTGCTTATTAAAAGCGATTAAAATTAATGGATATAGTCCATATAGCAATTTGATACGAAGCTACTATTTTTCGTATACCACAGGGGAATTTAGCAAAACACTTTTATGTGCTTTCTGTGAAGTGGACAAACAAGACGGGGAGAGTATAATTCAGTCATTGGAACAAATGACACTAAATGATAGATGTGGAGCAAAGGACCTCCCAATACTTAAAAAGCATGTATTTACATACCATAATGATATTAAAATAGGTGAAGGAACGTTCCAGCTTTTTAATACAACACCCGTAAACCTTAATACCCATGATGATCATGTTGCTGCTTTGTTAAGGAACGGGAAATATACCACTGCCATTAGTGGAACAAAATCAAAGGATAAAGGAGTCGGAGGATCATTTCAGGTCGGTTTAGGGCGGAAAACATGGTCTAAAGCGAAATCGCTGGGGGTGTCCTACGATTATTCAAAATCCGAAAGTAACGGTCATAATACCCTTATTGATCTCAATGGAGACGGACTGCCCGATAAAGTTTTTTACCAGAGAGACTATGGATTAAAGTACCGCAAGCAATACCAGGGGGCAGATGGATTGTACTATTTTGACAATCCTGTTCAAATCAGTGGACACGATAAATTCCTTTATGAGGAAAGTGTCACAAACACCTGGGGAGGAGAAATTAATTTCTTTCTTCAAGGAGGTATCTGCAACCCAGTATCAAATAGTTACACAAAAATATATTTTTCAGACGCTAATGGAGATGGCCTCCCAGATATTGTTGACAATGGCACGATTTATTACAATACATTAAATTCGTCAGGAGATCCATCATTTGAGCCAAACGTAACGGATACAATATCGGTTGGCGGAATCCCTTGCCAATATACGGTATTCAGCGGGGAGGTCAATGATTCAGTTGATATCAGTAAGGAGCGGGACGTCCCTCAGCCCGATGTTGACGAGACTCCCTTAGTGCTGGATAATGTAAGATATTGGGTTGCACCATATTCAGGAACAATAACAATAAAGAGCAAGATACAGTTACTTCAGGATACATCCTTCGCTCGAAAAAATTCCCGCAAGGCCAACGGAGTACGGTACAAAATTCAGCATAATTCATATCAACTTTGCGGAGACACCTTGGGGTCAATGAGTTATGCGCCTAAGTATAATAATTATACCTTTAGTGTAAGTAAAGGCGAAAGGATATATTTCAGGCTTCAATCGGAAGATGACAGAACCTATGACAAGGTCATCTGGAATCCTGTTATATTTTACGAAGATACCTCTGTTGTCGATCCCGACCAGAAGAGAATTAAAGTCTTTAATGCTGCTTCTGATTTCTTGCTGAATAGTGTAAATAAATTCTACGCACCCGTTTCAGGTTCAATTACTATTGATGGGACAATCGACATCCCAGCATTAAGTGATGATGTGTCCTTCACAATTGTGAAAAATGGGAATATCACTGTATTTGATACGACAATCTCAAGCGGTACTTCAATAGTAAAATACATCAGCAGATCAATCAATATTTCCGAGGATGACTCTCTGGAATTCTTAATAACAAGCTCCACCAATGTCAAATGGTCATCCGTAAAATTTAAACCACATATCGTATACAATCAGGTGGGTCAGGATCCGCCCATGTATGTGATATGTGAAAATGGAATTGATAGCATTAACCCATTCCAGTATTTCCCAACAGTAAATTATTCTATTTTCCAGGAACCATTGTATCCGACAACAGTAAACACCGTAGTTGGTTCTGGAACGCAGTATATTTCACCCCGAATTCATTTCAACAGCTCTCATTCAGGGGGACAAATAGTCATGGCTATAAAGAAAAGTAACCAGTTGTTGGCGAAGCAAACACTGACAATCGCATCAAATACTGTATTAGTAACAACGCCACAATTGGGATTCCCAGCCACAAATGGAACAAGCTTCTATATTGAATATTTTACCTCGAATCGTGCTCTGGCGATGGCAATAGATTCTTGTCGATCTTTATATAATGGTGTATATTATAACTCTGGCTTACATACGGTAGCAGAAGACAGTATGATCTCAAAATTTGGGTGCCTGTACAGAGGCTGGGGACAATTTGCATATAACAATGTCGCTTACAATGATTATAACAATCCGATCTATGAATCAAAATTATTTTTGTCAAAGACGACAATAAGCGACACAAATTTCACGATCAACGATACTGTCTATAATGACTTGCATACCACCATATCTGAAAACACAGCAAGCCCCAGAAAAAGTTACTTAATGCCCATGTCGGTTGATATTGAAAACAACTTGTATACAGGTTTAGGAAATTTGGCATGGATCCTGGCAGATACTATGGGGAATATCCCCGTGTTCAAGAATGACACCACCTACGAAGAAGCCATTCCGCTTATTACCGTTAATGGCGGGAAGGTTAGAACAATCAATAAAAAGACGAAATCAAAAAGTTGGTGCTATTCCTTAAGTTATTCTCAACAGGGCTTTGGGGCATCAGTAAACGGCTCACATGGTCATACCCAGACATTGATGGATTATGTCGATATAAACGGTGATAAATACCCTGATATAGTAGGAGATTCTTATGTGCAGTTTAGTACCCAGCAAGGGGGGCTACTCAGCAATGTTACGGATTTTACACAAATAAATGAACCAACTTTATCAAGGAGTGACAATTGGGCAATTTCTGCAAATGCAAGCACTTCATTCCCCCTGATGAATAAAAAGCCATCAAGCAGTGTTGGTAAAATTCTCTATAGTTTAAGACCCACAGGTTCACTCTCAATATCAAGAGGAATCGGCACGAGTAACGCTACTTATTCATGGATTGATGTTAATGGTGATGGATTGCCAGATAAAGTTTCAAACTCAGGCGAAGTATTCATGAATCTTGGATATGAGCTTGCAGCGGGCGAAGCATGGGATATTAATGCGATCTCCACAAGCAGAAGTTTCAATAAAGGATCCTCCTTTGGTGGATTAATCGGGCAGGATTTTCAGAAAAATAACTACAGCTTTTCTGGTGGATTGGGATTAGGAACTGCCGTTAATAAAGGATTTGAAATGTTGTCAGATATAAATGGCGATGGCTTGATTGATCGTGTATATCTTGATGGCACTTTGTTGGATAGTACCATGCATGTTAAGTTCAACACGGGGAATGGTAATTGGACGACAGAATATGAAGTGGAAGATCAGCCCTTAATTGAAAATGGGCTGTCACGGTCAGAGACTGTGAACCTGGCTGGGACGGGAGGAATTTTCTTCCCTATACCGCCGACTACTATAGTTTTAAAGTTCGAACTTTCATTACACGGTGCTTTAACCTGGGGATTTAATACTGGAAATATCCAGCTGATGGATATTAATAATGATGGATACCCCGATTTGCTTATGTCCGACCAGGAGAATACCCTCACTGTCTTTTATTCAAACATCAGAAATACAAATCTTTTAAAGAGCGTGGATAACTATATTGGGGGCTCCTTTGAGATTAATTACGGGCTAACAAAAAGCACTTTTGACTGCCCATCGAGAATGCGTACAATGAATTCTGTAAAGGTTTTTGATGGGTTTCCTGATGATGGTCCAGCTTATAAACTGACGAATTTTGAATATGATAGCGCTTATTACAGCCGATTTGAACGTGAATCCTTCGGGTTCAGGATTGTAAAAACACACCAGATCAATACTGACACAACGGCACAATATTGCTACAGGACAAAAACAGAAAAATTTCACAACACCAATTATTTGTTTAAAGGTCTGAAGTACTATGAATTAACACAAGACAGAAATGATAATAAATATATCGAATCGAAATATACCTACATTTTAAAAACCATTGCAGAGGGTGATTCAATTGATATTATGCATCCATATTGTTATGGTGAAGGATATCCTGCTATTTCACAGGAAGATCACTTTTATTATGAAGGGCAGGTTAACCCAACCATTCATACCGCAAAAAGATATCGGCACGGCAGATTTGGGAATGTGACAGATTACCATGATTATGGCCAGGTGAATCTTGCCTGGGATGATATGTTTTCCCATGTTGAGTATCATGAAATTCCCAACAGCAAGAAAAACATTGTATCATCGCCAAAAAGTATAGATGTTTCAGGAGTTAACAATCCTTTGAGATATCGAGATGCCGTCATCGATACTTCCAACGGAAACGTGCTACAGCTTAATATGGAAACTGGCTTTGGTACAGCCACCTATAACATGAGGTATGATTATATGGGTAACCTTGTTAAAATAATGTACCCACCTAACGTCAACGGTCAGTTTATGGTCATCAACTACTCGTATGATCCCTATGTCCAGACGTATATTCAAGATGTAATTGACACATTGGGCTACCACGCCAAATTTTATTATGACCCAGAGTACGGTAACTTGCTATCGTCATGGGATATAACAGGTAACCACATTGATTATGCTTATGACCAAAGAGGCAGACTCGTTTCTGTAACTGCTCCATATGAGCAAATAAATGCAGTTCCCTATACCATCAAATTTGAATACTGGGATCGTTCTGGAGGAATTGATGGAAGTCAAAGACCTGACAAAATCCCTTGGGCAAGGACTTTGCACTATGACCCCGAGTACCCGAATAATCCAATCAAAACCTTGTTGTTTTCGGATGCGCAAGGCAAGGCATTGCAAGTAAAGAAGGATATCAGTTTATGGAATTCTTCCAATAATACAGATGAGGAACGTATGTCCGTTTCGGGAAGGGTGAGATTTGATGCATTCGACAGGACTATCATGAGTTATTACCCAAGGGATATTAGTTTAAGTAATGATAGTGTGATAGATACGGTACACGATGCGGTGACTCCCTCTATTGTAAAATATGATGTTTTGGATCGGCAGATTCAAACCACAACCCCAGATAATAAAGTCACAAGATACAATTATGGTTTTGGAGCGGACTTTTACTCTGATATGACCTTTAAGACAAGCATTACAGATGCGAATAATCATGTAACGATGAGTTTTGCTGATGCTGGCGGGAGAAAGACGTCGGTAAAAGCCCCATACACCACCTGGACTGGGCTGAAATATAATGCACTTGGCGAGCTTATTGAATCCAGAGATCCAGATAGCTATCTTACACAATATCAATATGATTGGCTGGGAAGGAAAATATTAAGACAACATCCAGATGCTGGAAAAACGTTTTATACCTACGATCTTGCTGGCAATCTCATACATCAGCAGACGGCTTATTTATCATCAACCAGCGAGGATATCGATTATACTTATGAATTCAATAGACTGACTGAAATCAATTACCCGCACAACCCCGAAAATAATGTTAAATACGAATACGGAGCATATAATAGCAGCGGGAGCAATGAAGCAGGTAGAATAACAAAACAACTCGATGCTTCGGGTTTGCAACAGTTTTGGTATGGCCGATTGGGTGAGATTATCAAAAATACCCATAGCTTTGTCCTTCCACACGACAGAACGATTACATTTACGACATTGTTCAAGTATGATAGCTGGAACCGTATGAAAAAAGTGACGTATCCTGATGGTGAGGTTGTAAGTTATAAATACAACAATGGCGGGCTTCTAAAGAATATGCGAAGTGTGAAATCTACACAATCCTTTAAGTATGTGAATGATGTCCATTACGATAAATTCGAAAAGCGAACATATATTTGGGATGGAAACGGAACAAAAACAGAATACTATTACGATAATACATCCCAGAAACTACATCGTTTGATTTCTGTAGATTCTTCTGGTACAAAAATGTTGGACAAAAGCTATGATTACGACAATACAGACAACATTACCCAGATATCTGATGCAGCTCCAAAACACTATATCGGGAGCGATACCATTGGTGGTAATTCGATCTATAACTATGATTATGACAGTTTGTATCGGCTGGTAACAGCAGATGGTACTTGCCAAAATAAAAACAAAACGGATCATTACGAACTTGGAATGGCTTATTCTCCCTCAGGCCTTATCACCGTAAAGGGTCAAATCCACACCAGGAATGGCGTTATCCAAACTGGAACCTCCTATAACCATGATTACGTTTATTCCACCACGCAACCCCATACCCCGATCCTGATTGGATATACCCAATATGACTACAATGCAAACGGGGATATGATCAGAAGTAACGATATGAATACTGGTACGGTACAGAAGCTTAGGTGGGATGAAGAAAACCGCCTGAAGCTGTTCTGCAAGGTGGGTCCGCAAGACCAGTTAGTGGGTTCATATTTGTATGATGCAGGAGGGGAACGATATTTAAAAATCCTTGGAACACATATTTCGCAGACTATCAGTGGACATACGACCATAAACGGTTATGCAGAAAACGGGCAGACCCTGTATGTGAACCCCTTTATGGTAGTGAACGACAGAGGTTATTCCAAACATTTTTACATCGAGGGTGAACGCATTGCCACTAAGATAGGCGAAGGGATGAATATTTCTGGCACAACAGTAAATGAAGCAGGAACACCATCAAATCTTAAGTGGTACAGGCCCTATGTCGGGTTTTATCAGGATTCAACCTTACAGGGCTTCAATTTACAAACATCGGCAGATTATGACGACAAAACCACTGCCGTGAATGGAATGCTTGATCGGGATCTGGATAGTATCAATGAAGGACCATATTTGTCGTTTACAGTACTGTTAAGTCCAGTTGTCACCGCTGCATTAACCCAGAATAATAACGAGAACCAACGGTACTACTTCCATCCTGATCACCTGGGTAGCAGTAATTATGTCTCCGATGTGAATGGCCTGCCAACAGAAAGGTTGGAATATTTCCCATATGGTGAAATCCTCGTGAATGAAAACAGAACTACTTACAGCACCCCCTATAAGTTCAGCGCCAAAGAATTAGACGGAGAATCTGGTTTGAGCTACTTCGGAGCCAGATATCTTGACACAAGAAATAGCATTTGGTTGGGGGTAGATCCTTTGGCGGATAAAAGAAGCTGGGTATCTCCGTACAGTTACTGCCAGAATAACCCTATAATTAGAACAGATCCTACTGGGGCACTGGACGATTGGTATATTAATGAAAAAACAGGCGAGCTTTATTATAATGAAAATCTTTCGTCACAGACAACCACGCATAATAATGAAACCTATACCCGAATAGGGGGCAATGAAATGATGGGTGATATGGGAACAACCACAGAAAAGTCATATAATTATGATCAATCTCAAACGAAGGCACAAAAAAATGGATATAGCATTAATCCAACACAACAGCTTGAACAGCATGAGACCAAGACTTATTCTGATGCGAACTCACCTGCTAAGGCTTCATCAGAGTCATTTACAATCATAAATGAAAATTATAAGATTTTCTCAAGTAATGCAAAGCATAAGGTGGAGACAAAATCAGAATTTTTAGGAATTCATTATGATGCTTTAGATTTGTTGTTTACTCTTGGAGGTACTTCAACCGTTGACTCCAGAAGCAGGATAAATTCAACTTATATGAATGATACTGATTTTAAAAAATCAGGTTCAAAAGAAACAAATAAATTTCCTGCTGGAAGTTCATTGATTTTTTATAAAAGCTGGAATGATTATAGTAATAGAACAAAAGGCAAAGGAGAGTTATTAAAATATAGATAAAAATGGCATGAACATGATTATAAAATATCTGGTCACTTTCTTATTTGTAGTTATTCTCGCTTATTCTTCTTCTGCTCAAATAGATTTAGGAAAAGTTAAAGAGACTTATAAAGAAGTACTATCCCATTATCCTAAAATACTAACAGATCATTTTCTTGATCCCGAAAAAGCAAATTTTTTACATCTTGGAATAGAAGCCCCAGGTGTATCAAATCTGAATCAAGTTAATGCCATTTTTCTTTGTGATAGTGCCATTACAACTGCAATTGAAGAAAAATTAATTCAAGAAGCAGTTGCAATTTACCATTTCACTGACTCATGCTTTATGATTGTGGATTACGACACAACGATATACGTTACCACAGTAATAAAACTAAAGCAATGTAATAATTTCGATGGTATGTTTCCTATTCCCAATTTTGAATTCTGCCTAAAACATCAAATTCCAAAAGAATTCTATGAAAAGGCAAATATTTATGTTTTAGGCGCTGAAAAAGGCAAATTCTTGGCGGAAAATCTATTATTGAGTAAAGGAGTGAAGCTTCCTGATGAATGGAAAAATGGTTATACTAAAGGTGTAGTAGTTAGTGGAAATATTGTTGTCTATTGGTTAGAAATCTGGTAAATAAATTAATATTACCACCCTGGGAACCGCAAGTAGAATGTACTATTACGGTGCAAAATATTTGGACACAAGAAATAGTATCTGGTTGGGGGTGGATCCTTTGGCGGATCGACATTTATTAACCAAACATAAAAAATATGCTCTTGCTAAAATTGTAAATATCTCATCAAATTATCGTTCAGGTTTTCGTGTTGATGTGGAATATATTGTTATAAAACAAAGTATAAATGCTTTGGTGGGATTTAAATTAAAGTACATTCACAAAAGCTATGGCCGATACTGAAAATCTCTGAATTCGCCATTAGATTTCTTAATTCTCATTATCAACGTACCAGATGGCTTAATAACAGAATCTCCAGTAGATAGATACTCCCAAAAATCACTTTTCTTTGACCAATCTATTACATGATATTTTAGTGTCCCATGCATCGATCTAACATAGATTGTTGGCGCCCCATGATTATTTTGATCAATTACTTTCTCCTCAACGATGCCACAAATATCTTCTTTCTTTGTTTCTTCTCGGCTTAAATCTAAACCACAGGATACTACAAGGATTAAAACTATTCCAGAAATAAATACAATGGTTTTCATCGCAAAGGATTTGTAGTAATTGATGTCCCAACACTGCCA
>Ga0247839_1002752_pt1 | contig 25628 bp, 19 predicted proteins | sample LaCruzMarch2015__6_FD_192405 | JGI IMG/M metagenome (GOLD analysis project Ga0247839, IMG submission 192405) | Freshwater microbial communities from meromictic Lake La Cruz, Castile-La Mancha, Spain - LaCruzMarch2015_16m | ecosystem: Environmental > Aquatic > Freshwater > Lake | place: Spain... | reverse complement strand
ATTTTTTGTCAACAGATAATCGCGGTTTAATGGTCTGAAAATTCATTACACCTCCAATGGCATCACTGCCATAAATTACTGATCCGGGTCCAAATATAACCTCCGTATTCTCAATAGTAAATGGATCCAGTGAAATAACATTTTGAAGATTACCTGATCTGAAAATGGATGTATTCATTCTGACTCCATCTATAACATAAAGCAATCTGTTTGTTGAAAATCCTCTAATCATTGGGCTTCCACCTCCTTGCTGACTCTTTTGAATGGCAACTTCTCCCGATATTCCCAATAAATCAGCCGCCGTTTGGGGTTGTAATAATTGAACGTCACTTGTTGAAATGGTACGTATTTTTGAGGGAATGCCTTTTGATGATTCCTGCCATCTGGAGGCTGAAATCACCATTTCATCCAAAGTTATACCTGCTTCTTCCAGGTAAATGATAAATCCTTTTTCCTTTATAGATGAATAACTTTCAATAATGGGCTTAAATCCAAGGTAACGGATATCAATTTTTTCAGTTGATATAAATGGAGAGAGATCTACCTGTCCATTTTTGTTGGTTATTCCTTGAATATTTGGATTTTCACTGTGTAGAAGAACTGATTCCAACGGTACTTTTCCCTCTTTACTTAATATGGTGGCTGTCTGACCATGTCCGATATGGATGAGGCCAAAAACCAAAAACCATGATAAGATTATCCTCATGGAAATGATTTAAACGTTACTAAAATGATAAATGGTACAAGTGGTTTAATAACGTAATTGGGGAGGCGGACTAAGAGAATGTACTAATAAGATGTCTGTAAATGTGCTCCTTGTAATAGGTTTATTATGCCCATTTTCCGGGGTTTCTCCCTCGTTAAACGGACTAAATATAAAATAAATTGATTTATAATAGTCTGAAAATGTGAAGGAAATATGTTTTTTGGGGTTCGAAGTATCTATCCTGGCATGTAGCAGTTTTTGCTTATTTTTCTTAGTCGCCGTTTCAGCTTTATCCCACCAACAAAGGTATTGTAATGAATCCCCAACATCGGTGACTTCAACCACATCATACATTTGGCCATTGTATTCAAATTCTTTATCATGTTCCCACTTTAGTAACTTAGGAATTTCTTTTTTAAAAAAAGTTAACTTAACCAATTCATTTTCAGGTATTCCTTCCTCTAGTTTACGTTGTACGGCTTCTTGAATAACCTTTTGTTGAAGAGATAAATAAAAATAGGTCCCATAAAATGGGGCAATGAAAAGAACCATGAAAAAAAAGGGAACTATTTTTTTCACCTTTATTTACCTCGTTTATAATCGATGTAGGAATAAATAATAGGAATAAAAACGATTACCAGAAGGGTTACAATGAAAATAGGAAGAAATACTTTCTCATCACTTATGAGAACAGAACCTAATAGAAGGGCTAAACCTCCAATAATCCAAACTTTTGATCCTAATTTATGGGTATTATACCAAACGCGTTCATCCTCTAAGGTCCATGGTGTTCGGATGCCTATATAATAATTGGGTTTCATATCCTTAAAATAATTACCCAACACGGCAAATAAACCGCCAATAAATCCAAAAAGTATAGATGTGTTTGAAATTTTTCCTGCCAGACTGGTATATAAAATATAGGTGCATAGAATAGAGAAGAAAACCGCCATAAAAAATCTTATGGCATAATATTTATTATCCTCCAACGAAAGGTTGTGTTTAGGATCAATTTGCGGAAGGACCAACATTAAAAAATAAATGCCTATACCCAAACTGCCTGGCAAAAAAATAAGGAATTGTTTGGATGACCAACCATCGGCCTGACCAGCCAAATTAAAATGGGTGGGTACAATATCGGGTAATTGGTTCCAGATTTTAAACAAGTAAACATAAGGTATGATTAAAAACAACCACAATATCAGTTCGCGATATACTTTTTTTGACATAACTATGTTGTTTTGATTATTTCCAATAGTCAAATATAATGGTTTAAAGGGTTTACAATGTTTATATTTGTAAAAAAAGTTGATATGAGGATTTTTATCATTTTTACACTATTATACATAAATCAAACATTTGCTTACCTAAATGCTCAAAGCATTGACCCCTGGGTGATAGCAGCAGAAAATTGGGATAAGGAAAAATATGCCGGCGTGACGGTGGCCAATGGTATGATTGGCATTGTTTCTTCTCAGGAACCTTTTAAGGTGAAAGATGTCGTTTTATCAGGTGCTTATGATTTATATGGCAGAGGTAGGGTCAGCAATTTCCTAAGAAGTTTTAATCTTTTGAATATGCAGGTGGGCATAGACGGGGAACAGATTAACAAGGGGAATATTCAACATTTAAAGCAAACACTGGACATGAAAAATGGTCGCTTTAGTGTTCAACTTGATTTTGGAGACAAAGCCTTTATTACCTATTCTTATTACGCTTTGAGACAATTACCATTTTGTGTCCTGATGGATGTGTCAATTACGGCTAAAAAGGATATTACCATAGGTGCGTCGAGTGTCATGGAGGCTCCGGATGCACTGAAAGAAGTCCAAAATTATTATAATGAAATAGACAGACCTCATGTGGTCATCAGCTTGCTTACTTCTTTAGCAAAAAGTCCAACGGGAAAGTTGGAAATGGCTGCTTCCACTTCGTTTCTTTTTTCAGAACATCATGGTAATGAGCCCAGAGTGATTCATGAAATGTGGGATAATAACATGCATCTCATGAAATTTTCAAAAAAATTAAAAGCGGGGGAAACGTATTCTTTTGCGATTACCGGGAGCTCCATCACCTCAGCTCATCATGATGACCCGCTAAATGAAGCAGAAAGATTAACCATTTTTTCGAAACTGGAAGGGAAAGACAGATTGATAAATAATCATAAAGCCGCCTGGCAGGAACTATGGAAAAGTGATATTCAGATTGTTGGCGATGAACAGGCTCAGCAAGATGTTCATAGTATGCTCTATCATTTGTATTCTTTTGTGAGGGAAGGTTCAAATATGAGTATCTCCCCAATGGGGCTCTCTGGATTGGGCTATAACGGCCATATTTTTTGGGATTCTGAATTATGGATGTACCCCGCTCTATTGGTTATGCAACCAAAAATGGCAAAATCTATGATTCAATATAGGTTTGATCGCCTGGAAGCCGCACGACGCAATGCTTTTAATCATGGTTATAAGGGAGCTATGTTTCCCTGGGAAAGCGCAGGGACTGGGGTAGAAGAAACGCCTGTTTGGGCGTTAAGTGGCCCTTTTGAACATCATATTACCGGCTGTGTCGGTTTTGCAGCCTGGAATTATTACGCGATGACGCAAGATAAAGAGTGGTTGAGGAACATTGGCTGGCCTCTGTTAAAGGAAACAGCTGATTTTTGGGCCAGTAGGGTAGAGCGGAAAGGGCCTGGAAAATATGAAATTAATAATGTGGTTGCCGCCGATGAATGGGCTGAAAATGTCGATAATAATGCATTTACCAACGCTGTAGCCATTACCAACTTGAAAGCAGCAACCAAAGCAGCGCTTTTACTTGGCATCGTTCCCGATGCCGATTGGTCTCTTGTTGCCCAAAATATCCCAATCCTTCAAATGAAAGACGAGGAATCAGCAAAAATCATTACGCAGGAACACGCAACGTACAAAGGAGAAGGAATCAAGCAAGCGGATGTAAATCTCCTCGCTTTTCCCTTAAAGTTTATTACTGATACTGCCCAAATACGCAGAGATTTATATTTTTATGCCAAAAGAGTTCCCGATTCGGGTACTCCTGCCATGACACATGCCATTTTCTCGTTATTGTCCTCCAGACTTGGAGAATCAAATAGGGCGTATCAATTTTTTAAAGAATCTTACGAGCCTAATTTAAATCCTCCGTTTCGCGTCATTGCCGAAACAAAAGGGGGGACGAATCCCTATTTTGGCACAGGAGCAGGCGGTGTTTTGCAAGCAGTTTTAATGGGATTTGGTGGACTCGATCTGACAGACAAAGGTATCAATCAAGTAAAGTCAACCCTTCCCATGCAATGGAAAAAATTAATTATTACCGGTGTTTTGGGGAAAACGTATGTAGTAGATTAAGATTACCGCATTTTTTCGAATTTTAAATGAATTAAATCAGGAGTATCCATAAAAATATGGGTAATGTTTCCTTTTTTATCTGTGATAGGGCGTAAGGAAGTGAAAAAGGGAAGGGCGGAATATTTTCCATCGGAAGTCTTTTTCACCTCTGCCTGACCCCGGATAGGTTGGGTACAGTATAAAGTATTATTTAAAAACTGAAATGAATATCGGACATCCATTTCTTTGCAAAAATAATCGCCCTGCCATGACTGTGTATCTTGAATGCCCATCGGCAAAGATTCTGTTGCCTTTGTAGTACTAGGTGTCTTTGGCATTTCATTTTCCGGAGGAATAGAAAATAAGAGGGACATGATTTCTTGAGTTGTTTTTATGGCATCAAAGGAGCTATAATTACATTTTAAAATTATCACCTGATTCGTTGAGGGTATCCAGGTAAACGCGGTACGGTAGCCAGCACTTGACCCGGTATGTTGCCAAAAGGGAATATTCACAAAAGTATCATTTTCAATGCCTAAAGCATAATTAAGGGTGTCGCCATTAGTCAGAACGGCTTTTTTAAGTAAAGAATAAATGGGTGGTTTTCCCTGTTTTCCTGCATTGGTTAAATGAATAAACCATTTTTCGATATCGTCGAGAGACATATAAATGCCCCCTTGCCCAAAGGCACTGCTATTGTCATATACAGCAGTCCATTGCTTATTTGAAGGACTATAGGAATTTGCCATATCTGGAAAAATTTCACCTTGTTTATCCATAACAAAAGATTTGCTCATACCTAAAGGTTGAAATATTTTGTCATTCAAATACGCCTCATAGGATAAATTACTTGCTTTTTGGATAATTTCCGCAAGTAGCATATATCCGGTGTTACAGTAACTAAAGGCAGAACCAGCGGGAAAATTTTGACCTTCTGACATCTCTACCAACTGCAGGGCATCTTCTTGAAAAATAGGATGGCCCATTCTACCTCCCTGAAGGGCAAGTTTACTGTATATTTCCCTTAAGCCACTGGTATGCTGCATCAGTTGAAGAATGGTTATATCTCCGCTCGACTTATTTTTAAGGGTTGGAAAAAAGGTTGAAAGCTTATCTGAGAAAGCTAATTTTTTCTCTTTAATCAAATGAAGAATGGCATAATTGGTGATATGTTTAGCTACAGATCCCAGGTCTGAAACGGTCGATTCCCTAAAAGGAGTTCCATTTTCAAGATTAGCCATACCATAACTATTTCTGAAAGAAACATTACCATTCGTAATAATACTAAGTGAAAATCCGGGATGCTTTGTATGATCTATTTCCTTAAATAATGCATCCATTTTTATGGAAAGGCTTTCCTGCTGAGCCATAACACAAATGGAAAGATTGCCTAAGGCAATTATAATCAAAAGTTTTAAACGCAGTGAATTCATCATATTATGGAATAATTTTAGCCTTAAGTTATAAATAAATAGTTAAATTAAGGGTGTCATTTCAATACAAATCGATGAAAACTTTTAATTCTCTTCTTTTTTTCAAGGTATTTTGCCTGATTGCCATCTTACAAAGCGCTTGTAAGAATGAAAATTCAACAGATTATACGGCATGGAAATATTATAATGGCACACCTGGGGCATTAAAATATTCTTCGCTCAAAGAAATAGATACCCTGAATATTTCTTCCTTAAAACCCATCTGGACCTATCAAACAGGGGATGCTGACACCGCGGCAAGATCTCAGATTCAGACAAATCCAATCGTTATTAATGGTGTCCTTTATGGTATCAGTCCACAACTAAAGCTTTTTGCCTTGAGGGCAGAAACCGGAAAAAATATATGGGTTTTTGATCCGACAAAGGAGTGGAAAAACGGACCAGCTGACAGGGTGTCTTTTCATAATATGATTAATGCCCGTGGACTTTGTTATTGGACGGATAATAAAGGGGAGGAACGATTATTTTATACCGTCGGTTCTTTTACCATCGCCATAGATGCAAAAACAGGGAAACCGATTACTTCTTTTGGTGAGGGTGGAGCCATCGATTTACATGAAAATCTGGGGAGAGAGGTATCTGATTTGATTGTTGTAAATACCTCACCAGGCGTTATTTATAACGATTTGTTAATCCTGGGAACACGGGTAGACGAAAATTCTCCTGCAGCTCCCGGTCATATTCGGGCGTACGATGTGCGGACAGGTAAGATGAAATGGATTTTTCATACCATTCCCCAACCTGGTGAACATGGATATGATACCTGGGAAGATAAAAATGCCTATAAATATGCAGGGGGTGCCAATGTTTGGAGTGGATTTTCACTGGATGAGAAAAAGGGGGTGATTTTTGCAGGAACAGGTTCGGCCGCTTATGATTTTTATGGTGGAAACAGGAAAGGTTCCAATTTATTTGCTAATTGTCTCTTAGCTATTGATGCGAATACAGGTAAAAGAAAATGGCATTTTCAATTTATTCATCACGATGTCTGGGACAAGGATTTACCTACTCCGCCCGTGCTCACTTCCCTGGAGAGAGCTGGAAAATCGGTGGATGTGGTTATTCAAACCACTAAAAATGGACTGATATTCGTTTTTGACAGAGAGAATGGAAAGCCCTTTTTTCCCATTATAGAAACTAAGGTTCCCACAAATTCCGATCTGGAAGGGGAGAAGCCCTGGCCAACTCAACCCATTCCTTCTCTTCCCGAACCATTCTCGAGACAAACATTGACAAAATCAGAAATAAATCCTTATTTGGAAGGGGAGGAAAGAACTTGGGTTGAGGAGAAAATGGCTACTTTAAGGTATGGGCATGCTTTTGTTTTGCCGGGAAAAACTCCGTCGTTAATCTATCCTGGTTTCGATGGTGGCGGAGAATGGGGCGGTTCTGCCGTTGACCCTCAGGAGGATATTCTATGGGTGAATAGCAATGATATGCCCTGGATTATGGAAATGAAGGCAGTAAAAAAGAGGGAGGTTAAAAAGGAAACAATTTATGCTGCCGGAAAACGACTGTTCGAGGAACAATGTGCCGTCTGTCATGGGGAAAATAAAAAGGGTTTGGGAAATAATCCTTCTTTGGAAAATATATCATCAAGATATAATCAATTAAACTTAACTACTCTTTTGAATAGTGGCCGACGAATGATGCCTTCTTTTAAAAGACTTCCCGATACTGAAAAGGAGGCTATTGCTGCTTATTTATTAGCATTACCAAATGGAAAGCAAGCTTATGTTGAAGGTGGCAAAAGAAAAGAAAGCGCTTATGACCGGGTTCCATATAAAATGGCAGGTTATAATAAATTTTTAACGCCAAAGGGTAATCCTGCAATTTCTCCGCCCTGGGGTTCGTTAAATGCTATAAATCTCAAAACTGGCAAACTTTTGTGGAAAGTGCCATTAGGAGAATACCCGGAATTAAAGAAAAAAGGAGTGCCGCCAACAGGTACGGAAAATTATGGTGGGCCAGTGGTAACGGCTGGAGGTTTGGTTTTTATAGCTGGAACGCCCGATAAGATGTTTAGGGCTTTTAATAAAATGAATGGAAAATTAGTATGGTCGCATGAATTACCTTTTGCCGCTTTTGCCACGCCTGCGATGTATAAAATAGGGGATAAACAATTTATTACCATTGCTTGCGGGGGTGGAAAACTAAAAACAACATCTGGTGACGCTTATGTTACCTTTGCGATTCCAAATTAAATTTAAATCTCTAAATCATTTATTATGAAAAAATAGTGTTTTTTATTGTTCCTGGGTTTGAATGCAAGCCTTTTAACTGCACAGGATGACCTTCCTGGATCGATTATCAAAACAAATCCTTTTGGATTAGCTTTTGGAAACTTTAATCTTGCTTATGAAAAGGTTTTAAGTGAATCATCGTCGGTTATTGTTAAAGCAAAATATACTTATAGGTTTTTAGGACTTAAGGTAAATGTTGCTGGCGTTGGTGCGGGTTATCGCTATTATCTCTCCCATGCTAAAAAGCCGGCACCTGGCGGCTTTTATGTAAATCCGGAAATTGCCTACAATACAGGTTCTTCGGGGGAATTTAAATATGGCACCTTTGTGGTGGGAGGCGAAATTGGGTATCAAATTGGGTCAAAAAAAGGGGTAGTTTTTGATGTAGGTATCGGACCAAAATACACTACTTTTTTCGGAAGTTTTGATCAGCTCGAATTTGACGGTTTGGATAATGCAGCAGCCAGCATCCTTTTACCCGGCATAACGGTAGCCGTAGGTTACGCATTTTAATTATATTTGTTGCCCTTAAGGTAGTTTAAGGGCAACAAATATTAAGTTATGATTTCATACAACGCTAAAGATTGGTTTACATTTATATTTAAAATACATAAAACAGAAACGCTGCAACGCCTTCTTCCGTTGCTACTCGGCGTAGGTGTATATGCAGGTTCCTGGGCTTATATTGAAAATATTTTTTTTGCAGATAATAAAACCGTTGATTTGTTTAATAATATTGGGATTGTTTATTCTATTCTAGGATTTACTCTCTCTCTCTTTTTAGTATTCAGAACAAATACAGCTTATGACCGCTGGTGGGAGGGAAGAAGATTGTGGGGCGATTTAACGAATGCCATTAAAAATATATCTATCCATTTACATAGTAGTTTACCTATTGAAAATGAAAAAAGAAGAGCTTATTATAGTGCTTTAATGCATCTTTTTTCTATTTCTTTAAAGCAGCATTTGCAGGATAAAAGGTTGCACACCAACCATTTTGAAATATTTGAAGAGAATAATCCCATTCTTGAGGAAAAAAGTACTATACTCAGCTCAAATCACCAACCACAGAGTATAGTCAAACTGCTATTGCTTGCTTTAAAAGCAGATGTTCGACATGGTTTATTTTCTATTCATGACTTAGAGCTGTATAGAATGGAAATAAATAAATTTATGGAAGTTTCCGGGGGGTGTGAACGTATAAAAAATACGCCTATTCCGTTTACTTATAGTGTGTTCATCAAGAAATTCATTTTTATGTATGTCATGCTTTTTCCTATTGTGTATAGCACCCAACTATTCTTTTTTATCATTCCCGTGACCATGTTTATCCTCTATGTCTTGGCTTCTATAGAATTGATAGCAGAAGAAATTGAAAATCCGTTTAATGGCGATGAAAGTGATTTACCTCTTGACGCCATTGTAAAAAACATTGGAAAAAGCACGAGGGAAATATTTTTTGGGTAGAAATTTTAAATTTTACTATCTTTAATATATATCTAAAATCTTGAAACATGAAAACCAGACCTTTTCTTATTTTTTTACCATTATTCCTTTTTTTAAATATTCTCATTGGGCAGCCTGTTGAAAAATTCATTAAGGTTTTGGTCGCTCCTGATCATAGTGATTGGATGTACAAAAAGGGGGAACCCGTTAAGTTTACCATTTCTGTGTTGAAAAATGGTAATTATGTACCTAATGCTAAGGTCAAATATGAACTGGGAGAGGAAAAAATGGATCCTTTAAAGTCTGAAACTATAATCCTTGCCAATGGTATGCAACAAATTAATGGTGGTACCTTGAACAAGGCAGGATTTCTTCGATTGACGGCCATTGCTGAAGTCGATGGAAAGGAATATAGAAATCTGGCAACGGCCGCCTTTAGTCCGGAGGAGATTAAACCTACCGTGCAGAATCCTTCCGATTTTGATTCTTTCTGGGCTACTGCTTTGCAGGATCTGGCAAAAATCCCTATGGATGCCAAAATGACCCTAATCCCCGAAAGATGCACAGAAAAAACCTTGGTTTACCATGTAAATATTCAGAATAACGCTCCGGGTGCCCGATTATATGGCATTTTATGCGTTCCTAAAAAAGAAGGAAAATATCCGGCCATCCTCCATGTTCCTGGTGCTGGGGTCAGACCTTATGCGGGTGATATTAACAATGCTGAAAAGGGAATTATTACGCTCCAAATAGGTATTCACGGTATTCCAGTAAATATGGAGCCTTCTGTTTATAATGACATGGTAGGTGGTGCCTTAAAAGGTTATCCAAGCTTTAATATTCAGGATAAAAATAGATTCTATTATAAAAGAGTTTATCTGGGATGTGTTCGTGCCAATGATTTTTTAACCTCATTACCTCAGTACGATGGTAAAAATCTGGTAGTAACTGGGGGAAGCCAGGGAGGCGCCTTGAGTATTGTTACCGCAGCATTGGACAAGCGGGTTCAATATCTGGCTGCGTTATATCCTGCCCTTTCCGATGTTACTGGTTATCTCCAGAACAGAGCGGGAGGCTGGCCACATTATTTTGATAAAAACAATAAATCTGCGCATGATTTTCCCGCCGTTATGCAAACCTTGGGTTATTATGACGTAGTTAACTTTGCCAGAAGATTAACGGTTCCTGGCATGTATACCTGGGGCTTCAATGACGAAACTTGTCCACCTACTTCCATGTATGCCGCATATAATCTGATTTCCTCCCCTAAAGAATTGTTTTTAGCCTTGGAAACAGGACATTGGACTTACCCCGAGCAAGGCGAAAAGTTGACGAATTGGTTGGTTTCAAAAATCAAATAGGGGTAATAATTGCGGTTGCAAAATGTCATGTATAGGCGTTCTGAATCACGGATTCTAAGGATTATAGGATTTCACGGATTTTAGCATGTACTTCCATGTTATAAACATAATGATTATTTGACGATGCGGACTGTATCGTGGGGATCTGAATCACGATTTACAGGATTTCGAGGATTATGGATGACGTCTTCGGTACGAAAGTAAAGTTTATTCATAGAAGTTTACTTTCTCCTTGCGTACTACATCACATAGGGGCAGAGCCCAGCTATCTTCGTAACACCCCACCGCTAGGACCTCCATCTCATCATACGGAATCCTGAAAATCCTGATTCAAAAACCATACGCCCCCCCACCCAATTATCCATACATTATCCACCTTTTTCCTTATTTTTATAAATATATTTTTAAAACGCTCCGTCAATGATGAAAAATTGGATATTGATTTTTATTGCAGCTTTTACCTTTCTGTCAATCACCAATGCTGGTAGGATTTTTATAAACAATCAACCCGAAATCAAGGAGGTTTATAATGCTGATATTATTATTTATGGGGGTACCTCTGCGGCTATCATCGCCGCTGTGGAAGTGGTGAAGTCCGGTAAAACCGTATTGATTGTTTCCCCCGAGCAACATCTCGGTGGCCTGACTTCAGGTGGATTGGGATTTACAGATACCGGAAATAAGGCTGTTATCGGCGGACTTTCCCGTGAATTTTATCATAGGGTCTGGCTGCATTATAAGGATGATGCTGCATGGAATTGGCAAAATCAAAGTGATTTTGGCAATAAAGGTCAAGGAACTGTCGCTATGGATGGTGAATTTCGAACTATGTGGCTGTTTGAGCCGCATGTTGCAGAAAAGGTTTTTGAGGATTTTGTAAAAGAAAATAATATTAAGGTTCTTCGGGGTGAATGGCTGGATAGAAATAAGGCAGTGGTAAAAAAGAAGGGAAATATCATTTCTTTTTCAACACTTTCAGGTAAGGTTTTTAAAGGTAAAATGTTCATTGATGCTACTTATGAAGGTGATTTGATGGCAGCTGCCGGAATTAATTTTCATGTAGGTAGGGAAGGTAACGCTAAGTATAACGAAACATTTAATGGGGTTCAAACGGGTGTTTTTCAACATGATCATCATTTTAAATCTAATATTTCACCCTATAAAATCAAGGATGATCCGTCTAGCGGATTACTTCCATACATTTCAGCAGAACCTCCTGGTGAATTTGGTGCTGCGGACAAAAAAATTCAGGCTTATTGTTTTAGAATGTGTATGACTAATCATCCAGAAAATAGCGTGCCATTTCCAAAACCCGACAATTATGATGCCTCCAATTATGAATTATTGCTAAGAGAATTTAATACAGGCAGGAATGATTGGTTCAGTAAGTTCGATGTTCTCCCCAATAAGAAAACGGATACAAATAATCATGGAGCCTTCAGCTCTGATTTTATTGGTATGAATTATGATTATCCGGAAGCTGATTATCAGCGCCGAGAGGAAATCATTAAGCAACATTATGATTATCAGGCGGGCTTATTATGGTTTGTTGCCAATGATCCCTGTGTTCCCGATGCTATTCGAACGAAAATGGCAACCTATGGTCTTGCTAAAGACGAGTTTACAGGTAATAATCATTGGCCACACCAAATTTATGTTAGGGAGTCGCGACAAATGATTGGTGATTATATTACGACAGAACATGATGTGATGCAAAGAATTGAAACCCCTGAATCCATTGGAATGGGATCTTATCATATCGATTCTCACAATACCCAACGATATGTCACTTCGGAGGGATATGTCCAGAATGAGGGAGATATTGGGGTTAAACCGCCAGGGCCATATCGTATTTCCTATGGTTCCATTGTTCCCAAAAAAGAGGAATGCACCAATCTGTTTGTTCCTGTTTGTGTTTCGAGTAGCCATATCGCTTATGGCTCCATTCGTATGGAACCCGTATTTATGATTCTCGGGCAATCGGCAGCTGTTGCAGCTTGTTTGGCTATTGATGAAAAATGCGCCATTCAAGACGTTTCTTACAACCAATTAAAGAAATTGTTGGAAGTTAGAAATCAGATTTTAACCAATTAAGAAAGTAGTTGCCGGAGGATATTTTAGAAATTTATTCGGAAAGCTGCTTTTTTTGTCTGATCATCTCATGAATTTGAAGAATGGTATCTTTTTTCCAATCTGAGGTTACCTCAAAAAGTAATTCTTTTTTGCCTTTTTTACCATTTGGAAAATAAAATACTTTTTGACCTACCTCCAACGTAACTCCGCTATCTGATAAGGGAGATAAATTGGGGTTCATTACACCTGGTATTTGTAAAGGTATTGATTTTAGAGAACCATTATGAAAGGTCATGGGGATGGCCTGAGCGTTTCCATTTATTAGAAAAAACAGGTTGGAAAGGATAAATAAGGTAAAATACCGGAGATTCATAGGTTATTTTTTATTGCTAACAATAGATTTTCTGAATAGTTGCCATTTTAATAAATGGATGTTTTAATGCCTTATGTGATTCATATTACTTTAACTTCTAATCCTTTTTTTGATCTTTATGTAAAAATGAAAAGTATGTTCCTACATTTTAATTTCTTGGGTCATTTGGGTAAGGTTTTATCCATCGCCTTTTTTATGATTACCTTCATTTCCTGTAATTCTTCCCTCAACAAAGGAAAAGATAGTCAAAATGAAATCCCCATTTCTCTGGCAGAAAATATAGTTGGCATTAGTCAGCAAACCCTGGTAAAAACAGTTTCCCAGAAAATTTCGGAGCATGGAGCACCTCATGCCATTACTTTTTGTAATGAAAACGCCCTTCCTTTGCTGGACAGTATCTCAAATATTCATGGTGTTTCTATCACCCGCGTTTCAGAGAAATACAGGAATCCGATGAATAAACCATCGAAACAAGACATGGTCGCTTTAAAGGCGCTATCGAAAGGGAATATTAAGTATTATCAAAATAAAAATGCCTCTATTTATTATGCACCCATTCGTATTGGTATGCCTACTTGTTTGAAATGTCATGGTGAAGCGAAAGATATAGACGCTCCTACGCTCAGTAAAATTAAAGAATTGTATCCTTCCGATAAAGCGGTCGATTATAAAATAGGTGAATTCAGAGGTGCCTGGAAGGTTTCTTTAGCAAAAAAATAAAAAGTTGGATTTAGGTTTTTATTTTTAACTTGTAGTACTTAAACCTAAATCCTATTTATTATGACCATTTTTTTTCGCAAAAGTGCTTTTTTTCTTTTATTGCTTGGTTTCATTTCTTGCTTGAATGTTAAAAATCTGGACATTATCAGGCTAGATAATGGATTTATCAGTCAAAAAACGAAGCAAGTTTTAGATAAATCTTCCATTCAACTGGCTGATGGCCTTAAAATGGATTTATGGGCATCAGATTCCCTTTCTCCCGATCCGGTTTCCCTGGAAATTGACAACCTGGGTCGGGCTTACATCACCCGTGCCGTTCGTCAGAAAAACTCAGAATTCGATATTCGAGGTCATAGAGACTGGATGACGGCATCTATTAGCTTGCAATCTGTCGAAGATCGACGTGCTTTTTTAAGGAAAACATTTGCCCCTGAAAATTCAGAAAAAAATAAATGGCTGAAAGATTTAAATGAGGATGGAAGCCATGATTGGAAAGATTTGACCGTTGAAAAAGATGAAATCTGGCGGGTCGAAGACAAAGATGGCGATGGTGTCGCTGAAACATCTACAAAGGTTTTCGTCGGTCCAAGTGAGGAAATTACTGACGTTGCAGGTGGTGTCCTCGTCAGAGAAGATGATGCATTTTGGTGCACTGGTCCTGATATGTGGCGTTTGACGGATAAAAATAAAGACGGATTTTATGAGTCCAAAGAATCAATTAGCCATGGTTATGCCGTTCATATTGGTTTTGGTGCCCACGGTATGTCTGGGGTAATTCAAGGTCCGGATGGCAAAATTTATTGGCAAATTGGTGATATTGGCGCAAATATCGTCGATAAAGCAGGGGTGAAACACGAATATCCCAATGAAGGGGTATTAGTCCGTTCAAATCCGGATGGTACCGATTTCGAAGTCGTAGCGCATGGTATCAGAAATGATCATGAATTCGTTTTCGATGAATATGGCAATCTAATTTCTTCTGATAATGATGGCGATCATCAGGGGGAGAGTGAAAGATTGGTCCATTTGGTAGATGGTAGTGATTCAGGTTGGCGTTCCAACTGGCAATATGGAAAATATACCGATCCCAGGAATAATGGATATAATGTTTGGATGAAGGAGAAACTTTATACCGCCCGTTGGGAAGGACAAGCAGCCTATATCATTCCTCCCATTCAAAATTTTCATAATGGTCCAACTGGAATGGTGTATAATCCTGGAACTGCTTTGGGGAAAGAATATTTGAATAAATTCTTCCTGGTTGAATTTGTTGGAAATTCTTCCGGTTCTCATATCTATTCCTTTGGCCTGAAACCTAAGGGTGCCTCTTTCGTCCTGGATGGTGAAAAAATGTTAACCACAGGTATCCTGCCTACAGGTATTCGTTTTGGTATCGATGGCGCCCTTTATGCCGCCGATTGGGTCACTGGCTGGGATACCAAAAATTATGGACGAATCTGGAAAATTGATGTTAAATCAACAGATGATGCTTTTGCAGCTAAACGCTTAGAGACAAAAAAATGGATGACCCAACGTTTCAATAAATTAGCTGAATCCCAACTGGCAAGTCTTTTAGCTTACGAGGATTACAGGATCAGACTTAAAGCGCAATTTGAATTGGTCGCTCGTGGCGCTAAGGGTTTGGAAATACTTAAACAGGTAATTGGAGATAGGAAAAATCAACTGGCGCGCATTCATGCCATTTGGGGCATCGGTCAATTCGCTCAAAAGGATGTAAATGCCGCTTCATCACTAATCTCCCTGCTAAATGATGCTGATCAGGAAATTATTGCACAAACCCTAAAAACATTGGGTGACGTTCGTTTTGCTGCTGCAAATGATAAAATTATCCCGCTAATTAATCACTCAAATCCGCGTGTAAGTTTTTTTGCCACTCAAGCCATTGGTCGAATGAAAGATAAAAAGGCAATTAACGCCATTTTAACCATGGTAGAGAAAAATAAAGATGAGGATGTTTATTTGAGACATGCCGCTGTTTTAGCGCTAAGCAGAATCGGGGAGGTGGAACCTATCTTACAATTGAAATCAAATGCAAATAAATCGCTACGCTTATTGGCGGTTTTGGTTCTTAGAAAATGGAGTCATAAGGAAATGGCTTCTTTTTTAAATGACGAGGATGAATACATAGTTACTGAAGCAGCAAGGGCTATTAATGACGATTTGTCCATCGTTTCTGCATTACCTGCCCTGGCCAATATGTTGGGACAATCTCGTTTTAATAATGAACCCTTAATCAGACGAGCCATCAATGCTTGTTTGAGAGTAGGGGGTGAAAAGGAGCTGGATCTGCTCATTGCTTATGCTGAAAAGGAAAATATTCCGGAAGATTTGAAGGCGGAGGCGCTATCTGTCATTGGTACCTGGGCGAATCCTTCTGTCCTCGATAGAGTGGACGGAAGATTTCGTGGTGAATTAGTGCGCGATGCCGCATTGGTCAATGCAAAAATCAAGAATAAAATGGTGAGCTTCCTGCAAAGTAATAATCCAGCTGTTTTAATTTCTTCTGTGAAATTATTGTCGGAGCTCAATATTGCTGACTATAACGAATCTTTGGCAAGCATTTTTAATGCATCAGAGAGTCCTGAAGTCCGGGTTGCGACCATTACGTCTCTGGCAAATTTAAAATATGCATCGATTGCAGATTTAGTAAAAAAAGGGATTAGCGACAAGGACAAAACAGTTAGAACTACCTCATTGGGCCTTATAAATAAACTTAATGTCAGTAAAGAAGGCCTTTCCCTGATTGTAAATCCTGTTTTTGAAAATGGTAGTTTTCAAGAGCAGCAACAGGTTTTTAAGGTATTGAGCCAAATGCCTATTGATAATACCCGCGTTGTTTTGTCAGAATTAATTGATAAAATGGCAGAGGCCAAACTTTCTCCAAACGTTAAACTTGATCTGATAGAGTCGGTAGAGGCTACAAAAGATAATGATTTATTGGCGAAAGTTGACAAAATTAAAGGTAAAGGGTCTGAAACAGATCAGTATAATGACGCGCTCTTTGGTGGCAATGTTAGAGAAGGAAGAAATATTTTTCTTAATAATTCGGCGGCTCAATGTATTCGCTGTCATGCTATTGGCGATGGAGGAAGTATAGTAGGTCCAAATCTAAAAGATATTGGTAAATCATTGACTCGCGAACAAATCCTCCAGTCATTGATTGAGCCAAGTGCTCGTATTGCGCCCGGATTTGGTATGGTGTCCCTTGTTTTAGCCGACGGACAAGAGGTGAATGGTGTTTTGATGAGGGAAAATGCAGATGAGCTTTTATTGAAAACCTCCGCTGCAGAACCATTAAGAGTACCTATTTCAAGGATAAAAAGTAGAGAAAATTTCCCTTCTGCCATGCCGGCCATGGGATCCGTTTTATCAAAACGGGAAATAAGGGATTTGGTAGAATATCTATCTTCCATTTAACAAAAAAGGGAGGCTGTCTAAAAAGATAGCCTCCCTTTTTCATATAAACATGCGACCCCTTCAGGGTCGATTTCCCCAAAATCCCCATTAGGCCCCTGGCGGCACAAATCTTTTTTAATTAACCTTTATACCCGGTTTTAATCTAAAATGCACATATTTGTACATTTCCATCAAGAATAACAAGGAAAATCCTCCGCCAATGGCCAGGTAAAAGTGTTTATACCCTGGATATTCAAAACTAAACAATTCACGTAAATAAGGGACCGAAATAAGTAAAAACATCATGGTGCTGGCAACGAAAAGGATGATTTTTAAGGAAATATTATCTTCAAAAAGAACGTCAATTGCATTTCTTGTTTTGGATAGGGTAGTAAGAATAAGGAATATATTTCCAATGATTAAGGAGGTAAAGGCTATAGCCCTGATTTCCCCTTCCGTATGTCCTTCCTGCATGCTGAAAAAATAGACTGTCAATACCATGGCTAAAAGGATAAGGCCAACCAGAGAGCTCTTGAAAATTTGTTTGAGACCAAAAAAGGCCATATTCGGATCTCTTGGAGGTCTTTTCATAACCCCAATTTCTTCTTTTTCAGACTCGAAGGCAATAGAACATACAGGATCAATGATTAATTCCATGAACACAATATGCAAGGGCATTAGTAAAATGGATAAGGCTGGAAAAAAGGCGGGTAAAAGGGCTAGTCCGATAATCGGAATATGTATGGCAATGATGTACCCCATAGCCTTTTGAAGATTATCAAATATTCTCCTTCCCGATTTTATGGCCATGACGATGGAACTGAAATTATCATCCAATAACACCAGAGAAGATGATTCCCTGGCCACATCTGTCCCTTTTCCTCCCATGGAAATACCAATATCCGCAGCTTTTAAAGCGGGCGCATCATTTACGCCGTCACCAGTCATAGCGACTACTTCCCCGTTTGCTTTAAGTGCTTTAATGATCTGAAGTTTTTGCTCAGGAATAATACGGGCAAAAATATTGACATGCTTAATTTTTTCCTTTAATTCACTTTCCGACAGATTTTTTAAGTCATGGCCTGTTAAAATTTCATCCTGCTCATTGAGCCCTGCTTGCTTCCCAATATTTTTTGCTGTTTCCGGATAATCACCCGTTATCATAATCACTTTTATGCCAGCAGAATAGCACTGTTTTATGGCTTCCGGAACCTCGGGTCTGATAGGATCTTCAAATCCAAGGAAGCCCATGAATTCAAAGGAAAAATCTTTTTGAGACACTGGAAATTCTCTGTTTTCTACTTTCCCCTTAGCAACACCTAAAATCCGCTGTCCTCTCTTTGCCAGCATTTTCACTTTGGAAAGTAAATGAATTCTCTCTTCGTCGGAAATATTACATAACTCTAAAATCGCTTCAGGTGCCCCTTTTGTACCAATATAAAGTTGACCATTCTCATCGTCTAAAACCCTGGTCATTGCAAACAAATCTTTGCTAAGAGGATATTCCTTTAGTAAGGTAAAAGAGAGAGACTGACTGGAAGGAAGTGTTTTCTTTACAGCATAAATGGCCCTTTCCATGGGATCTATACTTTCAGGGGGACTAGCCAGAATGGCGGTAAAAATAAGCCCCTCAATATTTTCTATATTTTCCTCAAATTCATTTTTTTCAATGATAAAATGCTCCTTTATTAAGGTCGATAATACCATGTTATTTTGTGTAATCGTTCCTGTTTTATCACTGCACAAAACGGTGGCTGAACCTAAGGTCTCAATAGCTGAGGGTTTACGGGTCAGGACATTTTGCTGAGATAATCTCCAGGCGCCAATAGCCAGGAAAATAGTTAGCACAACGGGAAATTCTTCAGGAAGTATGGCCATGGCAGATGCCAGACCGGATAACAGTGAAGCGATGAAATCTCCTCTTGTCAGGTAAAAGGCAATGACTACTAAAACACTTAAAAATCCTCCAATAATGAACAGATTTCTGATGAGAACCTTCATTTCTTTTTGCAAACGGGTAGGGTCCTGAACAATTTGTTGTAAGGATTTGCCGATTTTTCCGAATTCTGTGTGAATGCCAATGGCAGTTACCTCCAATTTACCGCTTCCTTGTACGACCAATGTACCGCTGAAAACTTTCGAGCTACCTTCGTATGCCAGCGTATCTTTTGTCACGGGAATAGACTCACCCGTAAGCATAGATTCATCGACAGAAAGATTTGTACCATGGATCAACATACCATCGGCAGGTATGCGATCTCCTTCATTTATTAGCACAATATCACCGATAACAATCTCTCTACCAGGAATTTTAAATGTTTGTCCATTTCTTATTACCATCGCTTTTGGTGACGACAACTGTCGCAAAGATTCAATGGCTCTTTCCGTTTTTTGATATTGGTAAAAGGTGATGAAAATAATGATCAAAATGGAGGCGGACAACATAATGCCTTCCGTATAATCACCTAATAACAGATAAATGCTGCTGCAGACCAATAATAAGACAAACATGGGTTCTTTGACTACCTCGAGGGCAATCTGACCTATATTTTTCGATTTTGCCGTGGGAAGTTCGTTGTATTCTCGCATGTATTGACTGTTAACCTGCTATGGAAATTCCGATAAAATGACCAATACCAAAAGTTATTGCGGCGGCAATCAATCCGAAGGCAACTTGTCTGAATCCCGAAAAAAGTACATTTTTACCTGTAAATAAAGTGATAGCTGCACCGATGATAAACAAGCCGATAGCACTTAAAGTAGCACTGAAAAGGATAGCCATCATACCACCTACAAAAAAGAAAGGAATAACGGGTAATATAGCGCCAACAGCGAATAAAACAAAAGAAGTGACGGCTGCCTCCATCGCTGAACCTTTCATTTCATCGACGTTTATACCCAGTTCTTCCCTGACCAATATTTCGTGTGCCTGACCTTTATCTAACATGATTTCTTTAGCCATTTGAATGGCCTGGGCTTCTGGAATCCCTTTCGTTATGTAAATGAGCGCCAGTTCTTTTTCTTCCCCCACTGGATTTGTTTCCAGTTCTTCCATTTCTAAATCCATCTGATTTTCATATAATTCCTGGGAACTTTTCACCGATATCCATTCACCTAATGCCATAGATAATGCACCGGCTAATAGTCCGGCTAAGCCAGCCAGTAAAACTTCCGATTGGCCACTGGTTGCTCCCGCGATACCCATAACAAGACTGAAATTGGAAACCAAGCCGTCATTTCCACCTAAAACAGCTGCTCTTAAGGCATTTCCACCCACAGATCGGTGTTTTTTCTCAAATCTTACTACATTATCACTGGAAATGTGTTTGTGATTATTTAATATATTTTTCAAGATAGTTACATGCGCCGTATCTGAAATGGAGCTTTGAGTATTCGTATTTTTTCGGGCGTGTTGTACGGCCGATGATATACTTTTCTCCGTATCAAGCAATACGCCTAATACATAATCGTAACCAATGATTTCTCCAATTTTATTAAGGATTCTCGCTCTGCCTGATGGTTTTGGAAGTTGATCTGCGCTTAAATTAAATTTTTTGGCAAAGGCCACGGCATGACTCAGTTCTATGTCACTCATTTGATCAAAAACCTTAGCTACATTGGCATCTTTTTCTACCTTACTCAGTTGTTTATATAAATAACTGGCATCAATCTCCGTTTGAATGTTTTTTAAATCCATAAAATGGTTCGTTTACGTAAAAAATGAGGGCATAAATTGGTTAGAACAAAAGTAGGTTCAAAGTACGATGAACTTTAACTAATTCTATATGATAATATTTATAAACTATTTAAATAAAGATCAGCTTTTGTTAAATGTTCTTGTTTTTTATCGTCTGACATTTTATCAAAGGTCCTTACTAGCATGCCTAATCTTGGATTTCCCAGAAAAAACGCCCGTTGTTTATCCATAAAATGCCAGAATAAGCTATCCCAAACCGGCTGCCAATCTCCTTTAGGATAATCACTCATTTTCATTAAATAATTACTTCCGCTGATGTAAGGCTTGGTGGACATGATACCCCCGTCTGCAAACTGACTCATTCCATAGACATTCGGCACCATAACCCAGTCAAAGGAGTCAATAAACAGTTCCATAAACCACCTATGTACTTCTTCCGGGTCAAACTCACAGAGGAGCATAAAGTTACCCAGAACCATCAGCCTTTCAATATGATGACAATAACCCGTTTCCAATACTTTCTTTATGGTCAGGTCAATAGGTAAAATACCCGTTTCCCCAGTCCAGAAACTTTCTGGAATTTTCCGTGTAAAGCCCCAAAAGTTTTTAGTTCGCTCTTCGGTTCCTTTTAACTCATAAACCGCTCTGATAAATTCCCGCCAACCTACCATCTGACGAATAAAACCCTCCAGAGAATTTTGGGGAATCTGATGTTCAGCGGCATATTTTAAGGTTTCATCAATAACAAAAGAAGGGTTTAGTAAACCAACATTTAGCAAGGGAGTCAATAGGCTATGATGTAACCATTTTTCATTATGTACAATGGCGTCCTCGTATTTACCAAATTCTTCAAATCTGGTTTGAAAGAATTCCTGCAACCATTTTTTACTCTCTTGGAAGGTGACGGGAAATAAATATTCGGCATCTATTTCACCATAATGGGTTGAAAAATGCTTATTTGTATAAATTATCGCCTCTTCATGAAATGAATTCGAGCGTTCAAAAGTAGTTTGTGGAGGAATTTTCCCTTTTGGATATTTCAATCGGTTTTCATCGTCAAAAGACCACTTACCACCCATGGGTTTTGAAAAATCATCCACCAGTATTTTCCTTTTCTTTCGCTGATGAATGTAGAAATCTGTCTGAAAAAATCGCTTTTTATCTGCGAAATACTGTTTGTTTTCGTCATACGTATTTAGAAAAAGAGGGGAAGAAAAGGAGGTCAGGACTACCTCGTTTTTCTCCGCTGCGATGTTTATCCTTCGCGCTAACAAATAGTCTGTTGGGTCAATATAGGCCAGTTCCCTGATATTTAAGGAAGGTAGATGCGCTATTAACTGCCGAATATCACTTAGTACATTAAAGGAATCTATATAAATGACCTTCTTATTTAGACTTTCTAAGTAAGATTGATAAAATTTCATGCTCGCTCTATGGAAAGCAATCTTCTTTTTATGGAAACGATATTGCCGAAAAAAAAGCCATTCTTCTATGAGAAAAATGGTTTGGCATTGATCTATAATTTCACTACGTTCAAATAGTTGGTGGGGGAAAACAATTCCAGTATCAGGCATTTTTAGTCTTATTAAGGCTGCATTTTTGACTACAATATTTTACTTCCAACCAATTTTTCTCCCATTTTTTACGCCAGGAAAAGGGTCTGTTACAGGTAACACATATTTTTTCCGGTAAATCTCCCTTCTTTATCGCTTTCATGACATTTGGTGATTAGAAATGTCAACTAATAATAACAAATGGTAGATAAAGTTTAAACTTTCCTCAAGGTAGACTATTCTTCCTCCCAGGGAATTGGGCTTACATCGTCATGATTGAGTACCCGTATTTCTTCCCTGTCAATCCTTAAAATGAGTCCACAGGCTGGGTCAGGGCAAGTTACACGCGCATCGGTTTCCATCCAGTCTGCGGGGTGATTTTTTCTTTGTTTTGCGGGTAAAAGTGGAATGGCTGATTGTAGGGCATACAGGCAGAAATCAGCCTTGTCGGGCATGGATAATTTACCTCCGCGAAGGTAAAAACAGTCTCCGATATTCATGTTGCAGGTACAGTGTCCGTTAATTTGTTCCACAACTATGCGTAAATCATAAAGTTCAAACTGGTCAGACCTTAAGGAATTGTTTTCACTCATTTTATTATTGTTTGTTCTTTTTCCACAAAAGAGAGCCGATAGTGATAATAGCCAGACCCCAGGAAATGAAATTATGCAAGCCAGCTTGTAAAGGAGAAACGGCTGCAATATCAAATGGTTTACCACTATTTGTTGTATTGGCCATTAAAATAACTGGAATGAAATAGGGTAGAAGGAAGGGGAAAACACATACCACCATACTTAGTAAATTCGCTCTTCTGATAGGATCAATCCCCTGTTTTTCTCCTGTTTGTCGCGTAAAATCAGCCACCATAAGTATCGCTACAATGCTATGCGTGGTTAGGAGAACGGCTATACTTCCGGCGGCAGCTATCCAGCTTTCCGCTTGCCGCGGGCTATGGCTATGATTTGCAGCCCATTGAACTAAACGGTCAATTAACCCACTCCCTTTTAATGTTTCCACAAGACCCATAAGTAGAATGGTAAAAAAACTGATGCCTGTGGCTCTGTTGATGCCTTCGATGATAAAGCTTTGGGCACGGAAATTCTCCAAATCTAAAGATATGATTTTTGTTACTGGTAATAAACCAAGTCCCCAGCCAAGAATTACCCCTGCAAGGAGACCAAATAATAATCCGTGGAGTAAATGTTTACCTTTTAGAAACAGGAAAATGATAAACGCAGGAATCAAGAACATGGGAAGTCCGGCAGGGTCACCCGTTAATTTTTCTCCATCTGAAATATTTCCTGAATAGGCTTTACTTAAAAAATAATAAATGGGTAATACAATGATGGCCAATGGTATTATAAATCGAAGCCTGCTTTTAACCGTTGCGCCGATGGGTGCTTCCTGGCTTAATGCACTGGCAATGGTGGTATCTGAAATGGGAGCAAAAAAATCGCCAAAGGTTGCTCCCGCTAAAATAGCGCCGGCAAGTAGGGGTAAATCGGCACCTAAAAGTCCTCCTGCCGGATAAAGTAAGGGGCCTCCAATGAGTATGGTGGCAAAACTGGAACCGGTAGAGAGGGATATCAAACAACAAATGATAAAGGTGACGGCGGTAAATCCGGCTGCCGATAAATGTAACTGGCTCGCAACCCAAAGCAAGGCATTGACAAAGCCCGTTTCAGACATCAATACGCCGATGGTTGAAGCTAACATCCAGGCAGTTAACATAATCATGACGATGGGCTGAGCCATTCCATTTATAACCGTTTCACTGTAAACTTTTCTGTCTTTGGCAAGTAACATGCCAATAGTTAGGGCTGCAATGAGTATCGGCCAAAATCCGCGTTCATCGGGTGCGCCTGAGAGTGCGAGGAAAACAACGCCTGTGGCAAATACAACAAAGGGTAAAATGGCGCCTATTGTTCCGCCGTAGAACGATAAATTTTCCTTATTTAAAGTTTCCTTTTCCGTCATTACCCCTTCGTATTTTGTCCATTCAGATTGTAGCGCATAATGGCACCGTGAGGCCCATTTTTATCTCTTTCCAAATCGTAAACGGGCCCAGCAGGACCTGTTGACTTTTTGGTTATCTCTTCGATGGCAGAAATATCAGCTTGATCTAAGGTAAAAGATTCGATTTTCAATAATTTTTCCAGATGATTCCGATTTCGTGCGCCAATGATGATGCCACCCACCTGAGGTTTCTGAAGGATATATCTGGCGGCAACTTCGGCAATGCCTACTTCATGCTTCTTTGCTATTTCATGCAGTTTTGAGAGTAAAGATTGAAAAAGGTCATAACCACCATATTCCTCAATGATGAGCCTGTATTTAGTAAGAGATCGGTTTTCCAAAGGCTCGGAGGGCGAAGAAGTGTTCAAATATCGGTCACTCAAAAATCCTCCGGCAATAACACCATAGCACAAATAATGAAAGCCAGCCTCCCTGGCAAGTGGATTCATATCATTTTCTGGTCTATGATCCAATACTGAATATTGTACTTGATTGGCGATAATAGGTACACCGGCATCCAGTATCTCTTTTAAATGAGCTGCATCGAAATTAGTCACACCAATATGTCTGATTTTTCCAGCCAGCTGCAATTCATGTAAATGCATAGCGGTCTCGACATAATGGGGAAATTGATAATCCCACCAGGCAAATTGAACCAAATCGAGTTGTTCGACGCCTAACCTTTTTAAAGAGCGGTCTATAATGGCCTCCGTATTTGATTTTTTTATGGTGCCCAATACGTCATAATCCGGCACATATTTGGTATGAATCTGAACGGGAGAAAGATTTCCAGAGACAAAAGCATCGTGTTCTGTGCGTAAGAATTTTCCAATCAGTTCCTCCACACCGGTATAAATATCGGCACAATCAAAGGTGGTGATACCTGCTTCCACGAAGGAACGCATATCTTGAATAGCCTCCTCTTCATTTACAGGTCCATGTCCACCGGACAAATGCCATCCACCTTTAATAATGTTGGATATAGAATAGTCTTTTGTTAAAAAAATGCGTTCCATTTCAGCTTTTTAATTTGCATTGGGTTGGGCAGAATCAAAAATAGGTATAAAAAACCGAAAAGGCAGAGAGGTCCCATGTTTTTGAATCACGGATTTTAGGGATTATAGGATTTCACGGATGATAGTATGACCCGTCCTTAAAAAATTTACCTAGGTCAGTAATGATATATTTT
>Ga0247839_1002745_pt1 | contig 25680 bp, 23 predicted proteins | sample LaCruzMarch2015__6_FD_192405 | JGI IMG/M metagenome (GOLD analysis project Ga0247839, IMG submission 192405) | Freshwater microbial communities from meromictic Lake La Cruz, Castile-La Mancha, Spain - LaCruzMarch2015_16m | ecosystem: Environmental > Aquatic > Freshwater > Lake | place: Spain... | reverse complement strand
CGTATTGTCAAAGAAGAAATCAGATCATATATAGATGATTTCCGTGATTTAGTTATGGTACTCGCTTGTGCCTTATCTAATTTCAAAATAAAATATCAATAACAAACTAACTTATATAATCTCTATTCTTGCAATTTATTCTAATTTATGTAAGTTGTTCAAATACAAATATGAATACTAAGTTGGAAAATGCAATTTCAAAAGAGATAGGTAAAGCACCTTTCAAAAATGAACCGACAGAATTTAATGACAAAACCTATGGAATCATTTGGGACAGTGTGAATTTGGATTTGAAGTCACATTCAGCAATTAAAAATACTGTTGACAAAACATTTGGGATTTTACCATATAAACATAAGGAAAGTTCATATGATAGCTCATCTAATGAATATTGGCAATACGAAAACGCATTATATCAAATTGAATTAAACTATTACTATAAAATTTCAGCACCAGATTTGATGATGGTTAGATTACTTGTTACTACAAAATAATTTAAACTTAATTACGCATGGTAGACAATCTAAAAAACATAATAATTTCACTAATCGAAAAGAAAACTGAAGGAGGATATTGGGACTTCAAGAGATGCTGGCACGTAAATAAAGCTAATTTGTTGCATGATATTATTTGTATGGCGAATAACATTGAAAACAAAGACGCCTATATTATTATTGGAGTAACAAATTCAAGTGAAATTACAGATATTTCAAATGATAAAAATAGAAGAAATACAGCACACCTAATTAATTTCTTAAGAACAAAACAATTTGTTGGTCAATTTAGACCGATAGTTAGAGTAGAATGTTTACTTATTGAAAATAAGAACATTGATGTTATCGTTGTAAAAAACACTACAAATACACCTTATGTTTTGGAGGAAGATTTTTCGGACTCAACTAAAAGTTCAGAGGTAGATTCAAGTGTTGGTTCAAAGAACAAAACAGAAGTAGTAAAACAAGGTAACGTTTATTCAAGAATACAAGATACTAATACACCAAAGGACAAAACAGCTGATTATGATAAGGTTGAAAAATTGTGGCGCAAGAGATTTTATTTAGATGCAAGTCCATTTGAGAAACTAAGCATATATTTGAAAGATACTGGAGGCTGGGAGATGAATTCTTATGAAAATGAATGGTATTACAAATATTCAAATGAATTGTTTTTAATAAAAGATGTATGGAATGTCAAAACGGACAAGACTAACACAATATGGGATTATATTGGTATATACAGACCATGGTCAAAAAATAACATTGAAATTATATGGCAAAATGTTGTTATTAAAACATTCGAGGTATTAACCAATAATAAATACTCAGCAATAATGCCTTATTGTAAATCTTTGCAATTAGACAATAATTTAAATGAGTATTTGTATTGGTATTATGTTAAAGACTCTTATAATGAGCTTCTTCAAAGATTGTTGGAAAGGGAAAACTCAAATATCAAAAATCCATTAGAACCAATTCAATTTGATTTTTACAAGGAGAATGTAATTTATTTTGAAAGTAAAAATGAAAAAAATGAGTTTGAAACATATTTATATAATAACTGGTCTAATCTGATAAATGAATTTCATAAGCAACAAGACAATCAACACATTGACAGTGAAATTTTTCAACAGGATTTTAAATGCATTAAATTCTTCCCTAAAATTTTTAGGTATTGGAAAGGCAAATAGATAAACTAAGAAAATGAATGAGAACCTAATAAATAACTTTCTCAAACACAAAGACAAATTTCAAAAAATATTTTAAAAATTAATCATATGAAAAGACAAATTATTTATTTAGCGTTAGTGTTTTTATTCAGCATTTTTTTATTTGGATGTAAAGGAGAAGAAGTAAACGATGATAACAATAATACATTTATTGACACTCGTGATGGTAATTCTTATAAAACAGTAAAAATTGGCAACCAACTGTGGATGGCTGAAAATCTTAAATATCTACCAAGTGTTGTTTCAAGTTCAGTAGGCTCCTATACAAATACATGTTATTACGTTTACGGCTATAATGGTACAAATGTTTCAGAGGCTAAGTTATTGTCAAATTATAATTCATATGGGGTATTATATAATTGGGAGGCTGCAAAATTATCATGTCCTGAAGGTTGGCACTTGCCAAGTGACAAAGAATGGTTACAACTTTTTGAATTTGCTGGAGGTATTGATATTGCAAGTAATAAACTTAAAGAAAAAGGAACCTTACATTGGTTAAGTACTAAAGCTGCAGTATTAGATGAGTTTGGATTTACAGCACTACCTGGCGGTGATCGAACTGAAGACGGTGGGAAAGGACGTTTTGATGATTTGGGATATGCTGCATATTTTTGGAGTTCAACGGAATATTTGACATATGGAGGTTGGTATTGGATACTTACCTATAATGAAGATACTATAAATAAGAGAAACCAAGGCAAAGTGATGGTTTGTTCCATTCGATGTATAAAAGATTGAAATTGTGAATAAATATTATAATAGACAAGCTTAATGTTGAATCGCCCCCTCGCTCTTCGTAGCTTGCAAATCAAAAGGTTCGGCATAATCCCTTGCTCGGCGTAACTTGTAAATCAAAAGGCTCGGCATTGGCTCTTTGCCTATGTCGCGGTAAAAGCAAGTCTCCTGACTTGCATATTAGAATATAATATGGAAAGCAGGTGGCACATACCGATGTATTGGTGAGCTATTATTCTAATCAGACTTGTTCCGATATAATCGGAATCGTAAGTGAAGAAACTTCGATTAGCGTCTGGTGCAAGTTTACTAGCTACAGAGATTGGGGCTCACCCAAATGCAATTGTCTGATTAGAACAATTTACAATATCTTTGTAACATTATTACAACAATTGACAGATATATAACTCATATTCAAGGAGTAGTTTTTATGGAAATAGAAAAATCAAATATCGTTTTAATAAACGAATTAGTAGCGTTAATTGAGAAAGGTAAAAATCAATTGGCTTATGCTGCTAATGCTACCATGACTTTAACTTATTGGAATATTGGCAAAAGAATAAACAATGAAATTATTGATAATCAACGTGCAGAATACGGAAAACAAATTGTCGTATCGGTGGCACGACAATTGACTTGGACTCAGATCCCCGTAGCATATAAGCGAGCGCTGAACTGGGCGTTGGCTTCGCCTACGTCCTGCTAAAAGCCGGCTTCTGGCTAAATAACAAAATAATAACTTAGAACTGTATGTCAAAAACGAGCAATTTAACTGTAAAAGAGGTATCGATACGGACTTTAAACGTGAATGGAGCCGACTATATTAGTATTACCGATATTGCAAAACAAAAAAATGCTATCGAGCCAAAAGATGTAGTTAAAAACTGGATGCGGCTTAAAAATACGTTGGAGTATTTAGGAATTTGGGAGCAGTTAAACAATCCTTCTTTTAAGGGGGTCGATTTCGACCCCCTCTTAAAAGATGCTGGAAGCAATGCCTTTACAATGAGTCCTTCCCGATGGGTGGAACTTACTGGTGCAATTGGTATAATCACCAAAAATGGCTCAGGTGCTGGAACTTATGCTCAAAGAGACATTGCCTTTAAATTTGCCAGTTGGGTGTCGGTTGAATTTGAGTTATACTTAATTAAAGAATTTCAACGATTAAAAGAAGACGAACAAAAACAAATTGGTTGGACTGCCAAGCGCGAACTGGCAAAACTGAATTATCACATACACACCGATGCTATTAAGCAGAACTTGATTCCGGCGGAACTTACTCCGATTCAAACATCCATTGTATACGCCAACGAAGCCGATGTGCTTAATGTGGCTATGTTTGGTGTTACTGCTAAGCAATGGCGCGATGCAAATCCCGACTTGAAAGGTAATATACGCGACTATGCCATGATTAACGAGCTGATTTGTCTTGCCAATATGGAAAACCTCAACTCGGTTTTTATAAACGAAAAAATGTCACAAACTGAGCGATTACAGAAACTGAACCAAATTGCTATTCAGCAAATGAAAGTATTACACGAAGTGGAAAACAGAAAACTATTAAAGTAAAAGAGCAAAGTTATAAATAGCATAAGGGAACATTCAGTATTAGTTAAAAAAATCGAACAAATAACAGACATGAAACATTCGAGCGAAATACTTCTTTACCAAACCACTGATGGCGAAACAAAAATTGATGTTTTATCTTGGTATAAATTTTCTACAATTATCTTGGGCCCCCTGCTGAACGTAGGCTGTTAAGTTCGGATCGGCTCTTTGCCTATGTCGCGGTAGAAGCAAAACTCCTGCTTTGCATATTAAAAAATATCCCGGTGCTCCGCACCTGTTTGGTTTTGGGGTTGAAAAAAATCTACAAAGATTACGCTACGCTGTAGCTTTAAACGTTATCTTAAACCCTTGCTCGGCGTAATACGAACATAACATTATCATAGCCGAGTTGTACAGGGAAAATGTGTAGTTTTATTTAAACGATGCCCCAATAATATCCAACAATTCATTGGTAATAGATTGCTGACGTGATTTGTTGTATTGTAACGAAAGTTCCTGAAGTAAATCGTTAGCATTATCGGTTGCCATTTGCATAGCCATTGTGCGGGCAGCATGTTCGGAGGCCGAAGCTTCTAAGGCTGCTGCAAAAACCTTTAATCGTAGCACCATGGGTATTAATTCCGACACAACTTCCTGACCCGAAGGTTCCACTAAGTAATCTGAATTAAAGCCTTTTGTCTCCGATTTCAAAGTTATTGGCAAAAAGGTTTCGGCCATTAATTTTTGAGAACCTTTGCTTTCGTAATGAAAGTAAATCATTTTCACTCTATCAATTTCACCCTTAACAAATAATTCCATTATGGTATTTGTCAAATCACTTACCTCATCAAAATGTGGAACACTTGCAATCTGTTCGTATTCGCCATAGATATTGAGCTCTGCTTTTTTACACGCTTGAGCCACTTTTTTACCAACGGGAAAAATAACTACATCTTCTTTCCGCACATCCCTGTGTGTAGCAATTGATTGGTGCAGTCGTTTAATCAAATTAGCATTGTAGCTACCACACAACGAAGAGTTTGAAGCAAAAACCAAAACAGCCACACGTTTCACATCCCGTATTTGGGTATAAACCGATGACATATCCAACTCACTACTTAAATAATTATGGAGGATATCATTCATGCCATTTTTATACGGCAAAAAACCATTCACCGCCCGTTCAGCCTTACGCAGTTTTGCCGACGAAACCATTTTCATAGCCGATGTAATCTTTTGCGTTGATTTTACCGACTGTATTCTGGTTTTTATTTCTTTTAATGAAGCCATTTATTGATGTGCCAATATGATTAATGTGCCAATGTGCCAATAATCAAATGGACTTTATAAACTTTATGAACCTTATAACTTTATGAACTTTATAACCTTTACAACCCTTGTACAATTTGAGCTGCTACTTTTTCAATAATTTCAGAAACTTCGTCGTTAATTACACCACTTTTTAGTACGTCGAGTACATCTTCTTTGTGTTTGAGTTCGAGCATTTCCAGAAACTTTACTTCAAATTCATGCACTTTTGTTAAAGGCACTTCTTTCAACAATCCTTTTGTTCCGCAATAAAGAACCGCTACTTGTTTTTCAACTGGCATTGGCTCATGAAGTGCTTGTACCAATAAACGGGTATTTTTTTGACCTTTATCAATAGTCATAGCCGTTACAGGATCCATATCGCCACCAAATTTGGTAAATGCTTCCAATTCGCGGAATTGAGCTTGGTCCATCTTCAATGTTCCTGCTACTTTTTTCATGGGTTTGATTTGTGCATTTCCACCCACGCGCGATACCGAAATACCCACATTAATTGCAGGACGATTACCTTGATTAAATAAGTCGGTATCGAGAAAAATCTGACCATCGGTAATCGAAATTACATTGGTAGGAATATAGGCTGATACGTCGCCCGCTTGTGTTTCGATAACTGGCAAGGCTGTTAGCGAGCCACCACCTTTCACTTTACCTTTCAAACATTCGGGTAAATCATTCATCTTTTCAGCTACTTCTTGTTGTGCATTAATTTTGGCTGCACGTTCCAGCAAGCGCGAGTGTAAGTAAAAAATATCGCCAGGATAAGCCTCACGGCCCGAAGGACGGCGCAAAATCAACGAAACTTCGCGATAAGCAACTGCCTGTTTTGATAAATCATCGTAAACCACCAAAGCATGACGGCCAGTGTCGCGGAAATACTCACCAATAGCAGCGCCTGCAAAAGGAGCATAATACTGCAAGGCAGCAGGGTCGGAAGCATTGGCAGCTACAATTACAGTATAAGGCATTGCGCCATGTTCTTCCAATTTATTTACTATGGATGCTACTGTAGAACCTTTTTGACCAATAGCCACATAAATACAATAAACAGGTTTTCCGGCTTCGTAATTACTCCGTTGGTTGATAATAGCATCGATAGCAATGCTGGTTTTGCCCGTTTGGCGGTCGCCAATAATCAATTCGCGCTGTCCGCGTCCAATAGGAATCATGGCATCAACCGATTTTAGACCAGTTTGCAAAGGTTCGTTTACAGGTTGGCGAAAAATTACTCCCGGCGCTTTGCGCTCCAGAGGCATTTCGAGCATTTCGCCCGCAATAACTCCTTTTCCATCAATTGCTTCGCCCATAGGATTTATTACACGACCCAACAGACTTTCGCTAACCATAATGGAAGCCACACGATTGGTTCGTTTTACGGTAAAACCTTCCTTTACATGGCTCGATGGACCAAGCAATACGGCACCAACATTATCTTCCTCGAGGTTCATTACAATGGCTTTCATGCCATCTTCAAACTCCAGCAACTCATTGGCTTCGGCTTTGTTTAACCCATAAATACGAGCTACTCCATCGCTAATCTGAAGCACTGTTCCAACTTCATCAAATTGAACCGATGTATCAATTCCATCCAGTTGCATCCGAAGCATTTCGGAAACCTCACTTACCTTAATTGTATCAGACATATTTTGTTAATTATCAATTGTAAATTATGAATTGTCAATTATTAAAAATTCAATTCGTTTTTAATAGCTTGCAATTGTCGTTTAATACTGGCATCCCAACGGGTATTATCTACTTCAAGAATAAAACCACCAATTAAATCGGGGTTCACTTCTTTTCGTAATTCCAGGGTTCCCTCTTTGCGATTTTCGATTACCGAAATAAGTTTTTTCTCAAGCTTGGCATCAATTGCGGTAGCTGTAATTAATTTTCCGGAATAGATATTTAATCTATCGCGATAAAAATCAATGTATTTCAGCATTATTGTTCTGAAATATTTTTCGCGTTTATTATCAATAACCATTTGTACAAACTTATCGAACGATGCATTTTTTTTGCTACCTGCTGCTAACAACAAAAGCTGCTTTTTAGTAGCCAAATCAACCACAGGGCTCTCAAGCACTTGCATTAACTTAGGTTGCGCATCAAAATGTACACACACTAATTTGGCCCTTTCATAAAACTCATTTTCGAGTTTTTGTTGAGTAGCAAAACCTAGCATGGCAGTAGCATAGCGCGACGAAATCATTCCTACATTCATCTTAAAATCTTCTTATTATAGATGGTTTTGCAATCAGGATTTTGAAACGTTGATTTCATCCAACAAACGTTCAATCATAGCTTGTTGCTCTCCCTTTTCGACAAGTTTAGTCCGCAATACTTTTTCGGAAATACTAACCGATATTTCGGCAACTTGTTTACGAATACTGCGCAAAGCTTCTTCCTTTTCGAACTCAATTAATCGGCGCGATTCAGCAATAACCTTATCGGCTTCCACTTGTGCTTGTACACGTGCGTCTTTCACCAATTTGTCTTTCAATTCGGCTGCCTCAGTAATAATTGCTTTGTGTTCGGTACGGGCAGTAGCAATTATTTGCTCGCCTTCCGCTTTTACTTGTTGCAATTCAAATCGTGCTTTTTCGGCCATCAATAATGATTCTTCGATATAGGCCTTACGCTCTTCCACCATTTTAATAATAACTGGAAAACCGAACTTAGTAAGCACAAAAACAACTATTCCGAACGACAAAAGCATCCAGAAAAGTAATCCTGAATCGGGTGTAAGTAGTGACATAGAATTATTATAAAATAAATCCGCAAACTACAATAGCAAAAAGTGCTACGGCATCCACAAGTGCAGCGGCAATAATCATATTCATACGAATATCCGCACTAGCTTCGGGCTGACGAGCAATACCTTCCATGGCCGAACCACCAATATTACCAATACCAATACCAGCACCAATAGCTGCCAAACCAGCACCAATACCTGCACCTAATTTTGCTAAACCCGCTCCAGCGGCTGCTTGTAATAAAATTGTAAGTAACATAATTTATTTGTTTTAAAAGCCCCCAAACCCCCAAAAGGGGCTTAAAGACATAGTTTATATTGTTTTTCTTTCTTCTTTTTTTTATTAAAGTCCCCTATGGGGGATTTAGGGGACTATTAATGCTTATGATGTGGCTCCACCCTTGCCAAACCAATAAATACTGCTGATAACATGGTAAATATATAAGCCTGAATATAGGCAACTAAAAGTTCAACAAAGGCAATGAAAACACTAAAAACGACCGACACAACAGTCATACTTGTATTCATTACCGGTCCTAAACTCACGGTTACAAATACCAATGCCGTAAGTCCAAGTACAATGGAGTGTCCGGCCAACATATTGGCAAAAAGACGAATCATCAAGGCAAATGGTTTTGTGAAAATTCCTACCAGTTCAATAACAGGCATTAATGGAACTGGAGCCTTTAACCAAAGTGGCACATCGGGCCACAATATTTCACGCCAATATTCTTTAGTCCCGGAGAAATTCACAATTAGAAAAGTACAAATTGCCAATACAAATGTGATAGCAATATTTCCGGTAACATTAGCTCCGCCTGGAAAAATAGGAATTAATCCTAAAATATTATTTATAAAAATAAAGAAGAAAACTGTGAGTAAATAAGGCGCATACCGCTTGTAATCTTTTCCTATACAGGGCTTTATAATGTCGTCGTTTACATTCATAATAAACATTTCCATAAAAGCGATAAAACCTTTTTGGGGTTTGTAATTCCCGTTTTTGTACGAGCGTGCTACGGATAATATTATAATAATCAGTATTGTACTACTAAAAAGCAATGAAAACACATTTTTTGTTATCGAAATATCAAAAGGCTTTGTTTGTTTTCCAGCAGCATCAATCTCTACAATTTTGCCTTTGCTAGCACCTTCGTGTGCAATAGTGAATCCATTGTGTACGGGTGCATGATGAAATGCCGAAGACATAAACACATGCCAACCCGAAGTTTGACTGTAAACAATTATGGGTAACGGAATGGAAATGTGTTTTTCTCCAATTTTGGTTATGTGCCATTCGTAGGAATCACTTATGTGCTCAAGAATAAACTCGCGTACGTTAAGAGGCTCACCAGCTGCCTTTGCTTCCGATGCATACGTAGTTTGAAGCGTAATAACACCAACTAATATCAAAAATAATATTTTGTAAAAACGACTCATCAATTCATTTTTTTAATTTGCTTCTCTACACTATAGTATACCCAAGTTTCAAATACAATAAATACAAGATAATAAATAGCGTATACTACAATAAAAACCTTGGTTTTAACTCCTAATGCTAAAATAAAAAACAATGCCAGTGCTCCAAAAACTACAAATTTAACTAAATGCATAACTAAATATGTTCTTGCTAGCTTTAAAGGTTTTGTTTTATCTACGCGGTAAAGCACTTCAATAAGCAATAAGCCTGCTATATAATACAAAATAGGTAGAATAACATAGCCAGAGAATAACTCTTCAGGAAGAAATTCACTTAAGGTAAACCAACAAAACCAACCTATAAAAAGTATAAGCAAGGTAAGTGCAAAAATTTGACTCTTTTTAAGTTCCTTCATACTTTATTTAGTATGTTCAACACATACAATAATGGAATTATTATTCACTTCGGCAAAACCACCTTCAATTTCTATATGCTGTTCCTCGGTATTTGTTTTATATATAATATTGCCTTTGCTTAATAACGAAATGATAGGCGCATGATTCTCAAGCACAGAAAACTGACCTAACTTTCCGGGCAATGTTGCCAATGCAACATCACCTGAGAAATATACTTTTTCGGGAGATACAATTTTGAGTTTCATTAATATTTATGCAGTTCTATTTTATTGTTTGGTTTGTCACAATTTGTAATACCCCATTGAATATCAATTAGTTTTTCGATGCTTTAAGTGCTTGACGCATTAAATCGTGTCCTTTAGCAATGGCTTCGTCTATAGTTCCAACATTCAAAAACGCCATTTCGGGCAATTCGTCTAATTGACCATTCAATATCATCTGAAAACCTTTAATTGTGTCTTCGATGGAAACCATTACACCCGGGATACCCGAGAACTGAGTGGCCATAGCAAATGGCTGTGAAAGAAAACGTTGCACTTTACGAGCACGTTGTACTGTCAAGCGATCTTCGTCGGACAATTCTTCCATTCCCAGAATGGATATAATATCTTGTAATTCTTTGTTGCGTTGAAGTATTTGTTTTACCCGTTGCGCTGTTTCGTAATGTTCTTCTCCAACTACAAGTGGATTTAAAATGCGCGATGTTGACTCTAGCGGGTCTACAGCTGGAAATATTCCTAACTCAGCAATTTTACGATTCAAAACAGTAGTAGCATCCAAGTGCGAGAATGTAGTAGCAGGAGCAGGGTCAGTTAAGTCATCGGCAGGTACATATACTGCTTGTACCGAAGTGATAGAACCATTTTTGGTGGAAGTGATGCGCTCTTGCATACGTCCCATTTCGGTGGCCAACGTAGGTTGATAACCCACAGCCGAAGGCATACGACCTAACAAAGCCGAAACTTCGGAGCCTGCCTGAGTGAAACGGAAAATATTATCGATAAAGAAAAGTATATCACGACCGCCTTCGCCACCACCATCGCGGAACGACTCAGCAACAGTAAGACCCGAAAGCGCTACCGATGAACGTGCTCCAGGAGGTTCGTTCATCTGACCAAAAACAAGTGTTGCCTGCGATTTAGATACTTCATCATAGTCCACTTTGGATAAATCCCAATGGCCTTCTTCCATTCCTTTTTTAAATTCTTCGCCATAACGTATTACGCCCGATTCAATCATCTCGCGCAATAAGTCATTTCCTTCGCGTGTACGTTCGCCCACTCCAGCAAAAACCGAAAAACCACTATGACCTTTTGCTATATTGTTGATCAATTCCATGATAAGCACCGTTTTACCAACGCCTGCACCACCAAACAAACCAATTTTGCCACCTTTTACATAAGGTTCCAATAGGTCGATTACTTTGATACCCGTAGTAAGAATATGCTCACTGGTTGTTAAATCTTCAAATTTTGGAGGTTCACGATGAATAGGATAAGCACCTTTTTTATCAAGGTTTTTCATTCCATCAATCGTGTCGCCTATAACGTTCATCAATCGTCCTTTCACTTGCTCACCTACAGGCATCGATATGGGAGTGCCGAGTGCCACAACATTCAACCCACGGCTTAAACCATCTGTCGAATCCATAGCAACACAGCGCACTGTATTTTCACCAATGTGCTGCTGTACTTCTACAATTAATTCTTTGCCGTTATTGCGCGTTATACTTAATGCATCGTTTATGGCTGGTAATTTGGCTACGCTATTATCGAAGTTGAAAAATACGTCAACAACTGGTCCGATAATTTGAGAAATATGCCCTGTTAATACTGACATAGTAACTTATTTTTGTGTATTTAATATTAGTTTTAAAAAGGGAACGTAAAAGTAAAAAAAATAATCCGAACAGACAAATAAAAAAGTAACAATTTCTACTTTGTAATTATTGCAGATAATTAAAACAAACAATATTAAGAACTATTGTATTAAATATCAATAGTTTAAATACAAGTAAAATATCAAACAAAGCAATTAATCAAGTTTTAATACTTCTAAAAATGCCTTTTGAGGCACCTCTACATTGCCTATTTGCTTCATGCGCTTCTTTCCTTTTTTCTGTTTTTCGAGCAGTTTGCGTTTACGCGAAATATCCCCACCATAACATTTAGCAGTAACGTCTTTACGTACTGCTTTGATGGTTTCGCGCGATATAATTTTGGCGCCAATAGCTGCTTGAACGGCAATGTCGAACTGCTGACGAGGAATAAGTTCTTTTAATTTTTCGCACATGCGGCGTCCAAGTGTAACGGCATTATCCACGTGAATCAAACACGATAATGCATCAACTGGTTCGCCATTTAATAAAATATCGAGACGAATTAGCTTGGATGCTCTAAATCCATTGGAGTGATAATCGAACGAAGCATAACCTTTTGAAATGCTTTTCAGGCGATCGTAGAAATCGAACACAATTTCGCCCAAAGGTAAATCGTAAATCAATTCCATGCGGTTGCCCGATATATAATTTTGCTTGATTAGCTCACCACGTTTACCCAAACATAGCGTCATTATTTGTCCGATATAATCGGTGCGTGTAATGATAGATGCACGAATGTAGGGTTCTTCAATTCGATCGATAGCCATAATATCAGGTAAACCCGACGGGTTATGTACTTCAATTAAATCGCCTTTGATGGTGTAAACATTGTACGAAACATTGGGAACGGTGGTAATCACATTCATGTCGAACTCGCGGTCGAGTCGTTCCTGAATAATCTCCATGTGGAGCATACCTAAAAATCCACAACGGAAGCCAAAACCCAATGCCACTGACGATTCCGCTTCGAAGGTTAATGATGCATCGTTCAACTGAAGTTTTTCAATAGCAGTACGTAAGTCCTCAAAATCTTCGGTTTCGATAGGATAGACACCCGCAAAAACCATTGGTTTTACTTCCTGAAATCCAGCAATGGATGTAAGTGCCGGACGCTTAACATGCGTAATAGTATCGCCTACTTTAACTTCTTTGGAAGTTTTTATTCCTGAAATTATATAACCTACATTGCCTGCACTTAAGGTTTTAGTTGGCGACATTTCCAATCGGAGTATGCCTATTTCCTCGGCATAATATTCTTTTTCGGAATTGATGAATTTTACAAAATCGCCTTTGTTTATTGTTCCATTCTCAATTTTGAAATAGGCAATAATACCGCGAAACGAATTAAATACCGAATCGAAAATCAAACATTGAAGTGGCGCTTCGGGATCACCTTTTGGAGCAGGAACTCGGTTCACAATGGCCTCGAGTATGTCATACACACCCATACCTGTTTTACCACTAGCACGAATAATATCCTCGGCTTTACAACCAAGCAAATCCACTATTTGGTCTTCAACTTCCTCGGGCATGGCATTGTCCATATCCATTTTGTTCATAATTGGGATAATTTCCAAATCATGTTCAATGGCCATGTATAAATTCGAAATTGTTTGGGCTTGAATGCCCTGAGTAGCATCTACAATAAGCAGAGCTCCTTCGCAGGCAGCTATGGAACGCGAAACTTCGTACGAAAAATCGACGTGACCCGGTGTGTCAATCAGATTAAAAACATATTCCTCGCCATTCAAAATGTAATTCATCTGAATAGCGTGGCTTTTAATAGTAATACCACGTTCACGCTCCAAGTCCATATTATCGAGTACTTGTGCCTGCATTTCTTTACCAGCAACCGTGTTGGTATATTCCAACAAACGGTCGGCTAATGTGCTTTTACCGTGATCAATATGGGCAATAATGCAAAAATTGCGGATGTTGTTCATTCGTAATTAGTTGTATTTATTTAGCATAACTTACAGCACGCGTTTCGCGAATAACTGTAATTTTCACTTGACCTGGATAAGTCATTTCGTCCTGAATTTTTTTGGCCAAATCGAACGAAAGTAATTCTGTTTCTTTATCGTCAATTTTATCAGCTCCTACAATTACGCGTAACTCACGACCAGCCTGAATAGCATAAGTCTTCATTACACCTGGATACGAAAGAGCCAAGTTTTCAAGATCATTCAAGCGTTTAATATAAGCTTCCACTATTTCGCGACGAGCACCCGGACGAGCACCCGAAATAGCGTCACATACTTGTACAATTGGCGCTAACAATGTTTCCATTTCAACCTCATCGTGGTGCGAACCTATAGCATTGCAAATATCTGGTTTTTCTTTATATTTCTCAGCTAAACGCATGCCAAGTAGTGCGTGCGGCAATTCTGGCTCATCATCAGGCACCTTGCCTATGTCGTGTAGCAGACCAGCACGTTTGGCTTTCTTAGGATTTAATCCAAGTTCCGAAGCCATAGTGGCACAAAGATTGGCTACTTCGCGCGAGTGTTGCAATAAGTTTTGTCCATAAGACGAACGGTATTTCATTTTACCTACCATACGAATAAGTTCAGGATGCAAACCATGAACTCCAAGGTCGATAGTGGTACGCTTACCAATCTCAACTATTTCTTCTTCTACCTGTTTACGAACTTTATTTACCACTTCCTCAATACGAGCAGGGTGAATACGACCGTCGGTAACTAATTGGTGCAACGACAGACGAGCTATTTCGCGACGAACAGGGTCAAATGCCGAGAGTACAATAGCCTCAGGGGTGTCGTCAACTATGATTTCAACGCCAGTAGCCGCTTCCAACGCACGTATATTACGACCTTCGCGACCAATAATGCGGCCTTTTATTTCGTCGGAATCAATGTGGAAAACTGTAACTGAGTTTTCGATAGCTGTTTCGGCTGCTACACGTTGTATGCTTTGAACAACTATCTTTTTTGCTTCTTTGGTAGCTGTCATTTTAGCCTCTTCCATTATGTCGTTGATGTAGGACATGGCATTGGTTTTGGCTTCATCTTTCAGTGCTTCAATCAATTGTGCTTTGGCCTGTTCGGCCGATAAGCCCGACACCGTTTCGAGTTGCTCTTGTGCATGACGTGTTAAGCTTTCTAATTCTTTTTTCTTGTGTTCAATTTGACTGATTTGTTGTTCGTGTGTTTCGCGTAGGGCTTCTACTTCGTTTATTTTGCGCTGCATATCGCCCTGCTTCTGATTTACTTGCATTTCGCGTTGTTGAAGTCTAACTTCGCGTTCCTGCAGTTTTTCATTGCGTTGAGCCACTTGCTGCTCATGTTCTACTTTGAGGGCAATAAATTTTTCTTTAGCCTCAATCATTTTGTTTTTCTTAAGCAGTTCAGCCTCGGCTTCTGCATCGCGCATAGTTTTTTTACTGATTAAACCGAAGAGCATATATGCGCCTCCCGCCCCAACCACAAAAGCAACCAATCCAATTATTATATCTAGCATGCTAATTATATGATTTTAAAAAAGTTATTATATTAGTTTAATTCTCTCCGGTTTTTGAAAAATAAAAAACGCAATAAGTTGAAAACACCAACAGGCGATTGCCCGCTTCCGTTCAACGAATTGCGTAAAATTTGAAAAAATGTTTTTTTTACTTAGCTAATAATGTATTCAGTTCATTATCCAATTCTTTAATACGCTCTGCTAAAGGAGCTAAATCCTGATTTGAACTTTGTTTATTAAGAATTACAGCCAATCTGAATGCCGTGTATGTTAAAATCTCGCTATATGACTTTTGGCTGTATAATTTTTGATAGTCGTTGATAAACTTGACTACAATTTTTTCAGCATTACGATATAATTCCTCTTCGTCGCGTTTTACTGTAAGCGGTAAACGCACACCATTAATAAGAATATTTATCTTTAAGTCATCGCCTTTTTCCATACTCACTATTCATTCAAAAGCGCTAAACATTTATCAATTTCACGCACAATTTTGTTGATGCGTCGTTTCGATTCAACTCGTTCCTCTTCAGAGGTTCCCAAATTGCGGGCTACACGAAGTCGATCATAATTGTTCCGAATTTCGAGAAATTGCTGATGTGCTTGCATTAAATCCTCTTGTTTGCGTTCCAGAGCAGCTTTCAATTCAACATTTTGTTCTCGTAATGACTCGTACTCCGAAATAAGTTTTCGCAGTTTCAATTCGAATGCGTTGATTAGTTCATCGTACTTATTAGTCATACTTTCGGAAAATTGATTACAAAAATACGAATTTACATTGAATTAATCAAATTTCTTGCTCTTTTTGTTTATTAATTATTATTTAGGTGTGTTTTTAATACGAAGTAAAATATAAAGTGCTTCGTTGAAAATATTCATACATTTGATAGTCAATACAATATAAAACTACTCGATATTTATTTAAAAATTTAACTTTTTATTTTGCAAAAAAGAGAACAACATCCAAAAATATGCTTTATATTTGCATCAAGAAAAGCTACCGCATTGTTCTGAGATTGGAAAACTCAACACTAAAAAATTAACGAGCAAGGTATGTTTTTAATGGCGGGCTGCGCCTTCGGGTATTCAATTGTGAACGGCAGATTACAAAGAAAATGTACTCCTCAAATCCTATTTAATAGGAGTTTTCTCAACACGGCAATGCGGTTTTTCTTTTCAAAAAAAAGATGTTGGTAAATTTACCAACATCTTTTTTTAATTATTTATCCAACCATTTAAGGAAATTTTCCGGGTCTTCGTCAAAACTAAATGCCTTTCGGAGTGGCATACCACTTTCGTTGAGCATAACATAAAAAGGTTGTGCATTGGCGCCAAACTTCACCCGCTGTAGGTAACTCCATTTATCGCCTATTGTTTCAATTGTACGGGTTTTACCGTTTTCGGTTACATCGAAAGTTATTTTAAGTGGTGTTTTATCGTCCACAAATAACGATATCAAAACCACATCATTTTCAAGTTTATCTTTTACCCGTTCGTCTGTCCATACCGAAGCTTCCATTTTGCGGCAATTTACACAGCCATAGCCCGTAAAGTCAATCACCACCGGAAGTCCCTTTTCAGCAGCATAATTCATTCCAGCTTCGTAGTCGGTAAATTTAGCGTGCACTTCGTTGTCGTACAAATTAAAATCCTGCGTGGTTAATGGTGGTGTAAATGCACTGATGGCTTTGAGCGGTGCACCCCACAGTCCCGGAACCATATACATGGCAAACGACAAGGAGATAATGGCCAAAAACGTGCCTGTTACCGAACTATGTTTACTTTCGCTATCGTGTGGAAAACGGATTTTGCCAAGCAAGTAAAATCCGAGTAAGGCAAAAATTACTATCCAAAGCGATATAAACACTTCGCGGTCGAGCAAGCGCCAACCGTAAGCCAAATCGGCCACCGACAGGAATTTAAGAGCTAAAGCCAATTCCAAAAATGCCAACACCACCTTTACCGAATTGAGCCAACCGCCTGAACGAGGCAATTGTTTGAGCAGCGATGGAAAAAAGGCAAAGAATGTAAACGGTATGGCCAATGCCACTGCAAAACCCAGCATACCAATGGCTGGAGCAAGCAACGAGCCTGTGCTCGAAACCTCTACAAGCAGCGTTCCAATAATTGGTCCTGTACACGAAAACGAAACCAAGGCCAAGGTGAAGGCCATAAAAAGTATGCTCAAGTAACCTGCTGTTGAATCGGCTTTGGCATCAATCTTAGTGGACCACGAAGCGGGTAAAGTAATTTCGAATGCACCGAAAAACGATATGGCAAACACGATAAGCATACCAAAAAACAGCAGATTAAATACGGCATTGGTCGACAAACTATTCAGTGCGCTCGCCCCAAAAAGAACGGTAATTAATATACCCAAAGCCACATAAATTAAGACAATAGAAAATCCGTACAATAAAGCATCAGTACGTGCACGACTTTTATTTTCGGAGCGTTTCAGAAAGAAACTAACAGTCATGGGAATAATTGGCCACACGCAAGGCGTGAAAAGAGCCAGAAAACCACCTATCATTCCGGCAAGGAAAATCAACCATAAATTGGTGCTCGAAGTGGTGCCAGCTAAATTACCCAATGCACGAAGTTCGTTAATAACGGGTTTCCAAAGATCAACTTCGGAATCTTTATTTTCGGCAGGTAATGTAACTGCGTCTTGAGACGTTGTGTCCTTTTTTACATCAGCAGTGGCTACTGGTTGAGCAGTAGTGGCAGCAATATCGGTTTTTGAGCCAAGATTAAAAAATTCCTTTGTTGGAGGTAAGCAACTTTCGTCGTTACAAACCATAAACTCAACATGCCCTTTTACCTGAACTTGAGCCGCATCAGCAAACGAAATTTGTTGCACAAAAATAGATTCGTTGGCATACCAACTCAATTTCATATCAAAATTGGGGTCGAATACCTCTTTCAATTTTGATTTTGACGTAACCGCACCTTCCAATTTGGCATTTTTGATATTATCGAAAACAATTTTGGTAGGCACCGGACCATCAGGCGGAATATTCATACCATACAAATGCCACCCTTTTTCGATGTTTGCGTTTAAAACGATATTGGCAGTTGTTTTACTCGTGTTTTTTAACTCAAAAGTCCACTTTACAGGTTCGTGAATCTGCGAAAACAATCCTACTGAGAGGATTAAAAGTGCGAATAATAAATTTAACTTCTTCATGTGTTGAATAATTTGCTTCAAAATTACATATTTAACATGAATATATGAATAAATGTTCATGTGTTTTTTAAATTATTTAACCAAATCAAACTCGTTGTAGTAATATTTTAGTTCAAAATACGACATTCTATCTTGTCTGTTACTTGTAATTATTCCAATGTCAGGACAAAATTTCATGATTGGCAGGATTTTATATTTATAAAATAGCTAATTCTAAAAATGGAAGTGTAAATATCAAAATAATTGCACTTATATAATTTTATTTTTACAGAATACTGACATTATTACATATTTTTAAATGTTGGCACAAAGTTTGTAAAACACATTGAACAAAATTAAATTATCAGTATTAAATTGAATATAGCTTGCACATATCGCCCACTAACGAACTGCCACAGGACAGGTACCGCCACACTATGAAATTTGTAGTAAGTAGTACCGAACTTTTGTCGCATCTTCAGGCGATAAGCAATAATTTTAATTCAAAAGACTTTAACCAGAGACTTGAGGAATTATATTATAAAAATTTAGAGCAATTCGAATTAGCTGCCGATTATGCTTATCAGTTAATAATTGATAAACCCACAGAAACTGAAATAAACGAACTTAAAAAAGGAGCAATCAAGGAACTCCTACGTCGTTTATCACTCTACTTGAGTAATAATACCGCATCACAATTACTACGCACACAAAATTCTATCTATAGCGAAATTTCGTTATTCTTTGGTCTTTGCTGCAGCAGACCATCTTACATTTTCAGCGCCATTTCCGGCACCTCCTCTCATCCTGTACCTGCTACGGTTACTGTTTTGAAGTAATTTACATTACATTCAATACTATCCTTTCTACGCTCCAAGCAGGAGCAACCCATCTTTCATATTGCTTAAGAAGCAAAAAAAATAATTTATTAAAATTTTACAATGAAGAATAATATCAGAACGAAAGTTCAAAAACTGCCTAATGGCAGTCTGGGCACTTTGTCCAAACGTATAGCCGACACTGTTCAAAAAACAGCTATCGAACAAGCAAAAAACAGCAAGCAATATTTGTTGCTTAGTCAGGTAAATGCCGAATATCAGGCATTGTTAACACCCAAATCGCAGAAAGAAATTTCGGAGGCGGTGAAACAAAGTTTCGAAAACAGGCAGCAGTTGTACAAAACAGTGTATACCTACACCAACGGACTGCTAAATTCGCCCGACGACGAAACAAAACAAGCAGCAGTGCAGGTTTTTAGAATATTGAATGCTTTTGGTACCAATTTCAATAGGTTAAAAGTAGCAGAACAAACTATTCGGTATATCCGGATTATTGAAATGCTACAATCGACCGACATGACGGCTGCCATACAAAAACTGCAACTGAGTGGGCTCGTAACACAGCTCGATGCAGCACAACGCGAGTACGAAAACCTGTATACCGGTAGAGGCGACGAACGCTTAGGTTTTACCTTTGCATCGGCATTACGCAAAAAGCTAATCGATGCTATTGTAGAGCATTACGAAGAATGCTGCTGGCTGGCAAAACAAAACGACACTGCCGAATGGAAACTATTGGTTGCCACTATCGACAAACGTGTAAGTGAAGTTAGTACCAAGCGCACAAGTAGCACAACCGAAAGCATCGAAGTTCCAACGGAGGAACTGAAATCGGCCTGAGAAACTTTCATTGTCACACTTTGAGTGAGGCTATGAATACAAAATAAAAGGCATAAACATTCAATTAAGCTCCCGAATATTGAATTTCGGGGGCTTTTTTTATGTCTGCAAAAGCCATCCTACAAAATCTGAGAGCCATTCGCATGCCTGCAGAACCCATCCTACAAAATCTGAATGCCATTTGCATGCTTGCAAAAACCATCCTACAAAATCTGAGTGCTATTTACATGCATGCAAACGTCATCCTACAAAATCTGAATGCCATTTGCATGCTTGCAAATTCAATCCTACAAAATACATACGCCATTTGCACGACTCAAAACCGTGTACTATCAAAAAGAAATCTTCACCCCCAAAATAGTTTAACAAATAAGGCAAAATGTGAATTGTTTTTTGTAGTTTTGTGGGGTTGAAAAATTGAAATAATATTTATCTATGAGCGAACACTTCATTACCAACAAAAAGGGAGAGAAATCTCTGGCTGATATACTCAATGGCATATTGCCAAACAAAGCGAAAAGTTTGGATTTCTTAGTCGGATATTTTTATTTCTCGGGCATGACCGAGATTTATAAAAACATTGCCGATAAAAATATGAGGGTGCTTGTTGGTTTGGAAATGGAGAAAGAGTTATTGAACAAAACGGCTCAACAAGATTATATTCAACAAAACCGGACTTCATCACGCCAACAAATACGTGCTAATTTCAACGATTCATTGGTAAACATATTCAATCAAAGCGATTATTTTGAAGGAGATGAGAAAGAAGAGGCATTCAAGATTTACTACGAAAAAATAAAAAACGGTACTCTCGAAATACGCAAAACTTTTGAACCATGCCATGCTAAAATGTATGTTTTTAGTTATGGTGAGGAATATAACGAAGGTGGCGAGTTACCCGGAACAGTTATTACCGGTTCAAGCAATTTGACTTATAGCGGACTGCGTGGTCAGAATGAAATCAATGTACGATTCAATAGCAAAAGTGAACACAAAGATGCCTGTGGTATTTTTGAGGAGCTGTGGAAAAATGCCATAGTAATTGCAGACAAAGATCATGTAACTGAATTTGATGAAGGCGTAATAAAACATATCTGGTACGAAAAGAAACCAACTCCTTATTTGATGTATTTGCGAGTGCTACACGAATACTTCAGTTTCGATACCTCAAAACGAATTCGTTCACCACACGAAATAACGAATGGAAAGTTTTTCAACTTAAAGTATCAGGAAGATGCTGTTCGATTAGCAATAGATACCTTGAGTAAGCACAACGGTGTAATTGTATCGGATGTAGTAGGTTTGGGTAAAAGTATTATTGGGTCGGCAGTGGCTCACAATATGAATTTACGAACCATTGTGATTGCACCACCACACCTTGTGCCTCAATGGGACGATTACAGAACCGAATTTGGTTTTAATGCAAAGGTTTTCAGTAATGGGAAAATTGAATCTGCACTGGATCATTATAAATCATTGACTTCAAGAGATGAGAAATGGCTTATCATTATTGACGAAGCTCACAATTACCGTAACGAGTTTACCCGGGATTATGCTTTGCTGCATGAACTCTGTCAGGGAAACAAAGTGGTTTTGCTAACGGCTACGCCTTTCAACAATCATCCGGCCGATATATATTCGATGGTAAAACTGTTTCAGATTCCAACCAAGTCAACACTTCAAACTGTGGAGAATCTGAGCGAGAGTTTTTCTAAACTTATCAGCGATTATAAAATCCTAAAAAAAGGTCAAAAAGAGAAAACTATTGATATAACGGCTCAAAAACGAGAAGTGGATAGGATTGCCAATAAAATACGTGGAATTATTTCACCGTTAGTAATTCGTCGTTCCAGAATTGACCTTGAAAAAATAGAAGCTTACAAAGCAGATTTAAAACTACAGAAAATTGCATTTCCGGTAGTAGAAGCACCCGAAATTTTGGAATATAAATTAGGTGACTTGCGTTGTCTGTATCAACGAACATTAGAAAGCATATCGCCAAGAGATTTGGACGACGAAGGTAAGAGTAGTGTCGATTTTTTCAAAGCAACGCGTTACCAACCAGTGACGTATGTATTGCCCGAACATGAAAAAGACTTTCAAGCAGAAGTAGAAGCGGCAGGATTTGAATACAATTTGTTCAAAGGTACGCAACGAAACTTATCCAAATTTATGCGCACCTTGTTGGTACGTCGCTTTGAGAGTTCTCAAAAAGCTTTCCATGTTTCGCTCGAAAATATGCGTAGAAACTGTGAGAATATTTTAGTTTGGGCAGAAAAGCGACAATCAATTCCAATTTTCAAAAAAGGTCAATTGCCCGATATTGAGAGTATTATTGACAGTACCAATGATATGATACCTGAGTTTGTTGAAGACTCGATAGATGCTGCCATTACAAAATTCAAGGAAAAAGGCTTGTTTGAAATTAAACTTAAGTACCTGAAAGAAACCTTTGTAACTGACTTGCAGAAAGACATTACTATTCTGAAAACAATTGAAGCTGATTGGAAGGAAAATGCACACCATGGCGACCCTAAACTAAAAGAATTTCAGGAGATTATTGCTCATAAAATTAAAACTGACAAAAGCCGAAAACTAATTGTTTTCAGCGAATTTGCCGATACGGTGAATTATGTGGGCGAACAATTAAAAGCTGCCGGATTACCTGTGTTTGTATATACATCGGCTGAATCGTCGGCAACGAATAAAGATATTATCCGTGCCAATTTTGATGCCGGATTACCCGAAGAAAAACAACGAAATGACTATCAGGTTTTAGTTGCCACCGATGCCATTTCGGAAGGATACAACTTGCACCGTGCCGGTTCAATTTTTAATTACGATATTCCATACAATCCGACTAGGGTTATTCAACGTGTGGGACGTATCAACCGTATCAATAAGAAGGTATTTGATACGTTGTACATTTTCAACTATTTCCCTACCGACATTGGCGAAGCCGAAACGCGAGGACGAGAAATTTCGACTTTGAAAATGGATATGATTCACGCTATTATGGGCGAAGATACACGCATACTTAGCAGCGACGAACAACTAAAATCGTATTTTCACGAAGAGTATAAAAAATTGTTCGACAGCAACGAAAGCGAATCGTGGGACACCAAATACAAACAATTACTCAATTCGTTGCAAGGCACAGATGATTTGAAAAATGCACTAATGCTGCCAATGCGTTCACGTGTGCGACGTGAAACTCATTTGCCACGCAAAGGTGTTTTGGTTTTTGCCAAAAAGGGAAATGACTTTGTATTTAAAATAGGAACCACCGAAACGTTGATAGTGGATTTAACCCCAATGGAGGCTTTGAGTTTAATTCAGACAACACCGGAAGAAGTTGCTTTTGATATTAGCAAGCAGTTTAATACTGTGTTCGACGAAGTGAAAAAATCCTTGTTTGTACATATCAACAAAGGTGATACCGAAAAATCGAAAAGGGAAGCATTGGATAAAGTACGTGCCGTTATGCAAAGCCGAGCTTGTGAAATGGAATATCTCGAAGATTTGGTGACCGCCATCGAAATGGATGGTATTTCGGGTTTTGCACTCCGACAAATAAACCGACTGAAAACAGCCGAATACAGTCACTTGCCGAATAAAATTTCACGTGATTACCTGAAAAAAATACTGAATACTTCGGATGGCATTACACGTGGCAAAGAAACACTTATTTTGGCCGAAGAAATAGTCTCTGACAGTGTGGTGGATACAGATGAGAATGGACAATTGAAATTAGAAATATAAAGCCCCAAACCCTTAAAGGGGCTTTAAGACGCAGTTTTTTAATTATAGAATGAAATTAAAACCTATAACACACCATGTTTGACTTTAAAAACACATACGAAAGAGCCGATTTCTTATCATTTCTGCAACACGATTTCTTACCGGAAGATTTTGACCCCAAAGAAGAACCAATTGAGATTGACTTTCCTTCGACTTATGCCACGGATGTGTTTCGGATTGGAGTGTGTAAAAGTCTGGAGCTTGAAGTGTTTGAAGTATATCACGATTCAAGTCACGATGCCCGTGTGGGTATATCAAAAGACGCTTTTCAATTGTTGCTGAAAAAGAGTTTATGCAACAGGGCATTGGTGGTGTTTGTACCAACCGAAAGCGAACAATACCGTTTATCATTAATTCAAATTGACATTTCGCAAGCCGACAACGAAAGCAGGATTCGACGTACGTATTCCAATCCACGTCGCTACTCGTTCCTATTGGGTAAAGGCGCACATACCAAAACCCCGGAACAGTTTTTAATCAAGAAAGGGCGTATAAAACCCAAAGATGGTTCGTTATTCAAAGATTTACAAGAACGTTTTTCGGTGGAAGTATTGACCAAGTTATTCTACAAAGAACTATCCGACTGGTATTTCTGGGCAATAAAAAATGTAAGTTTCCCCAACGATATTCACGACGATAACGATGACGAAAAGTACAACCTCGAAAATGTAATTCGGCTCATTACCCGTTTGATATTTGTGTGGTTTTTGAAACAAAAAGACTTGGTTGCTAACGATTTATTCAACAAAAATGCATTAACAGATTTGTTGAAAAATTTTGAAGCCGAAAGCGAAACACAGAATAATTATTACCGTGCCATACTTCAAAACCTGTTTTTTGCAACGCTGAATCAGGAAATTGGCAAACGTGGATTTGCCGAAGACAAAGGTTTTCTATTGAACAAAGGTACAAATGCCATTAAAAATCTATATCGCTACGAAAAGGAATTTAAGGTAGACACTGCTGAAATTATGCAGCTATTTAGCCGTGTTCCTTTTCTGAATGGTGGGCTTTTCGAATGCTTGGATAACAAAGAAAAAGAAGGAAAGAAGTATTGCTGGGATGGCTTTAGTCGTGATGCTAATCTACAAGCCAAAGTGCCAAATAAGTTGTTTTTCGCTAAGGAACAATTCGTTGATTTGAGCAAAGAGTATAATGACAAAAAAATGAATTCTGTCAAAGTCTCAGGCATTATCGAGATTTTGGAAAAATACAACTTCACGGTGGAGGAAAACACACCTATAGAAGTGGAAGTAGCTCTCGACCCCGAATTATTGGGTAAAGTATTTGAAAATCTGCTGGGTGCTTTTAACCCCGAAACACAAGAAACAGCTCGTAAGCAAACAGGCTCGTTCTATACACCACGTGAGATTGTGAGCTATATGGTAAACGAAAGTTTGATTGCTTATTTCAAAACGAAAGTAACAGATATAGAGGAGAATACAATCCGTGATTTATTGAGTTACGAAAATAATAGTGTAGAACTTACCGAACAGCAAACCGAAAGTTTAATACAAGCAATATTCAAATGCAAAATTCTCGACCCTGCTACCGGGTCTGGGGCATTTCCAATGGGTATTTTGCAACAAATGGTGCATTTGCTCGCTAAGCTCGACCCATATAATAGAGATTATATAAGTTAGTTTGTTATTGATATTTTATTTTGAAATTAGATAAGGCACAAGCGAGTACCATAACTAAATCACGGAAATCATCTATATATGATCTGATTTCTTCTTTGACAATACG